>ERZ1673701.2745-NODE-2745-length-13084-cov-4.431269_pt1 | contig 13084 bp, 11 predicted proteins | sample MGYA00580231_ERZ1673701 | MGnify/ENA primary metagenome ERZ1673701 (study PRJEB41218, sample SAMN15661798) | gut metagenome | host: Homo sapiens | place: Canada: London | collected 2015-08-20/2019-03-30 | study: EMG produced TPA metagenomics assembly of...
ACGATACGGTTCCCCCCGGTCGAGCCCCCACGGGCTCCCGGGGGGTTCCTCGTTTTCCCCCCCCCACGCGCGCGCGGGCGGGCCGGACGGGCAGGGAAAAGCAGGGAAGGCCGCAGGGCGTCGTCCATGTGCCGTTTCTGTCATGGATCGCCGCAGGGGGTACGCGGTGCATACATCAAGTGAGAGAATGACGGAATGCATTTGAAGGCACATTACGATACGCGGGCACGTTCCGCTATTACAGTGACGATTCTGGTCTGCTGTATTGTTCCCCTGATAGGTTTTCTGCTTTGCAATTCACATACGTTCGTATCGTATGAGACTCATTTGCTGGTAAGACTGTCCAACCGTCCACAATGGCTTTATGATTGTTCCGCTATATTCGCACTCCTGTTCTCTACAGGGGGCTGCGTGCTGCTGCTGGCTATCATTGCCTGCATCGATTTTCGATTTGCGCATTCAATCAGAACCGTTCTAGGCGATGTGGCTGTTGCGGCATCGCCAATCGTATATGTGACCGGCATCAAATGGTTGGTGGAACGGCCAAGGCCGGTTACCGCCTTGCATTCCAACCTGTTGCCGACCGATCCAAGTTTTCCCAGCGGCCACACCGCTGGGGCGGTTATTGTGGCGACGATGATCCTATTGACAGTGCGTAACGCTGCGCATTGCAGAATGCGGGGGATCGAAGAACTACGACGGCATATGGGAGTAGTGCCGGCAACCTGCAGAAATGGCGGCACTGCTGGAAGCATTGAAGCCGTTTATACCAGGCGAGCAATGGTAACGGGTACGATTCTGGTCGTTGCAGTTGGAATATCGCGTTTGCTGCTCGGTTTGCATTTTCCCACGGATGTGCTCACCTCGGCCATTGTCTGCCCGCTGATCTCGTATACGGTCTGGATAATACGCGAACAATTACGATCGGCAAAAGCACGACTGAGCAACAAGACATCATCTGTAGCTTAATGCGAATAATATGTGGTTAGCGATATAGAGATACGACAAGTGAGGGGTTGATTGGTACGAAACAGTACCGACCAACCCCTCACTCATATGGGCGGACTTGGATTTTAGCGCACGCATTTGATGCCAAGCACGGAGATTGCGGCGATGAGCGGTGTGGTACGGTTCCTGCGTTCCCAGGGGCATACGACGCTAGCCTACGTAAGCCAGCCGGTGAATGCGGTTACGTGGATGGCGATGTCATAATGATTCCCTCGCTGCGTAATGCGGGTGAACAGGTGGAACAGGATATGTATTCGGGCATCGTCGCGCAGCTGTTGAGCGCAGTCAGAACACCGACCGGCATATGCGTCTCCTGCGACGCGGCAGCAGTGCCGTTGATCAAAGAGATGCGCCGTATGGGGTGGCGTGTGCCACAGGATGCGTCGGTTATCGGATTCGACGACGATATCAGCGCCGCCGTTGCCGACCTGACCACCGTGCACCAGAACCCAGTGCAGATCGGTCGGGAGGCGGCACACAAGGCGCTTGCATTGATGAACGGGCAGACTCTGGACGAGCCGTTCACCACCATGCCGACATCACTGGTGCTGCGCAGCACCACGGAACGGGTTGCGGTTCACTGACCGCCGCCTTCCGCCTGAACGGCATCTTCGTGTGGGCCGGTTATGCAATCCGCTAATCTCCCTACCTCGCGGTATCTTCGTATGTTCGGCCTCACGGCCGCAACGCCACGACATAACAAGGAAACGAGGCAATGATGGTAGATGCGCATGATGGCGAAACTTACACCGCGGAGGGTTCGCGCCTGATCTGGATCGACTGCGAGATGACCGGCTTGGATATCTTCGGCGGCGACGAGCTGGTCGAAGTCTCCGTAGTGCCGACCGACTTCGATCTGAACGTACTGGACGAAGGCGTCGATTACGTCATCAAGCCCAGCCAGAAGGCCGTCGACCATATGAACGACTTCGTGCGCAACATGCACACCCGTTCCGGCCTGATCAACGAATGGGAGAACGGCCTGTCGCTGGAGGAGGCACAGGCCAAGGTCGTCGACTACGTCAAGCGGTTCACTCCGGACGGCGTCAAGCCGCTGCTGGCCGGCAACTCCATCGGCTCCGACAAGAAGTTCCTCGACCATTACATGCCGGAACTCATGGAACACCTGCACTACCGCGTCATCGACGTGAGCACGCTCAAGGAACTCGCACGCCGCTGGTACCCCGCCGTATACCAGAACCGCCCGCCGAAGAACGGCGGCCACCGTGCGCTTGCGGATATCATCGAATCGCTCGACGAACTGCGCTACTACCGCAAGGCCTTCATGGCTCCAGCCCCCGGCCCCGATGATGCCGCCGCCAAGGCCATGGCCGACGATATCGCGGCCACGAGCATTCTGAACAAGTAAGCGAAGGCGAAGCGAACCCCGCGAGGCGAGGAGAGATATGCAGCAGTCGGAAGCGCTGGCCATTCTGAACGCCGGGACGAACGTGTTCCTCACGGGTGCCCCCGGTGCAGGCAAAACCTACGTGCTCAACGAGTTCGTGCGTGCGGCTCGTGAGGAGGGCGCGAACGTTGCTGTCACCGCATCCACGGGCATCGCGGCCACGCATATCAACGGTCAGACCATCCACTCTTGGAGCGGCATCGGCCTGGCCACCTCGTTGAGCGAGCGTCTGCTCACAACGATTCGCACGCGACGCAAACGCAAACTGCAAGCGGCTGACATCCTCGTCATCGACGAAGTGTCGATGATGCATGCCTGGCTGTTCGACATGGTCGATCAGGTGTGCCGCAGGATCCGACTCGACCCGCGCCCGTTCGGTGGGCTGCAGGTTGTGGTTTGCGGTGATTTCTTCCAGCTGCCGCCGGTCAGCACATCCAACCGCAATCATGATGTGATCGCGCCGACCCCGGAATTCGTGGCATCCCGTGAACGGTACGCCAGTTTGGGCAGGGACCCGGAAGGGTTCATCACTGAATCGTTGGTATGGGATGAGCTTGATTGCATCGTCTGCTACTTGACCGAACAACACCGTCAGGACGATGGCAGGCTGTTGGGCGTGCTTACCGACATTCGGCAGGGAACCGTCAACGATGATGACCGCGCTGCATTGGCGACACGTCTCGGCATGCTGCCCGAACCAGGCCAGCAGGCGGTGAATCTGTTCCCCGTGAACAAGCAGGCGGACACCCTGAACGATATGAGACTGTTCGAGATCCGCGAGGAGCCGCACGAATACCTCGCCCGCGCGGCAGGACCGGCGAATCTGGTGGAACGGCTCAAACGCAACATGCTTGCGCCGGAACGGCTGCAGTTGAAAACCGGTGCGGCGGTGATGGCCGTGCGCAACGATCAGAACCATCAGTTCGTCAACGGGTCGCTCGGCACGGTTCGGGCGTTCGTGCTGGAATCGAAGGGCGGTTGGCCGATCGTCGAATTCGAAAACGGCAATATCGTCACCATGAAACCCGATTGTTGGGAGATGATGGACGGCGACACCGTGCTCGCCAGCGTGAACCAGGTGCCGCTGCGCTGCGCGTGGGCGATCACGATTCACAAGTCGCAGGGCATGACGCTCGACCGCGCGGTGATGGACCTGCGCCGCACCTTCGCGCCGGGCATGGGGTACGTGGCGCTCTCCCGCGTGGAATCGATGCGAGGACTGTATCTGACCGGAGTGAACGAACGCATGTTCCTGGTCTCGCCGGATGCGGTGATGCTTGATGACAGTCTTCGCGCGGCTTCCCATGAAGCCTCGGCGCGGCTGGCCGATGAGGGGGCAAGCGTGTTCAAACCCAGCAACGCCGAAGCCGCCGACGAATCAAAAAGCGAATTCGCCCAGGATGCGCTGTTCTAGGCGCATACAACATTTGATGACGGAAAAGATGCTTTTTGCTCATCTGATAACTTATTGTTCCTATCCTCTTAATGGAAGACACAAAAGCGGGAGTCCGCGGCGTGCGCCGCGGCGGGACGCCCGTCACCGCCAAACCGGCGAAGGGCAACGGATGAGAACCCTGGCCTGATGACAAGGGGAGACTGAATGAGCGACGATCGTAATCGCGACGGCATGGACGAGCTGCGCGAGCTTGGCGGTGAGGAGTATGGCGACACCGGTGGGCAATCGGACGGCGATGGGAGCGGCAAGGCCGCCGGCAGGAAACGGCGCGTAATCGTCGGTGCCCTTATCGCGATATTCGCGGCAGGCATGGTATTCGCCGGATGGAACGTCATCGGTGCGGCCATGGTGAACAATCGACGGGCCCATGCGGCGGCGCTCGCCGACTGCCAGTCGGCGCGCACGGATTACATCAGAACATATACCTCCTATACGCCGGCCATGAGCAAGGCGGCGACTCTGCTGAAGGAGACGAAATCCATCACCGACAGCGACACCCGCGACCGGCTGCAGCAACAGGTGGACAGCCTGCGCGGCAGCGGCGTCGAAGAGCTCGCAGCGAAGGAATGCTCGGCGAAGCAGTCGCGCGGGGAGCTCTCGGACCTTGCCGACAGTTACGGCAGGTCGAGGACGGTCATGGTGAACGGCCTGACTACGGTGCAATACGATTCGCAGACGCTGCAGCAGATGATTGACGGGATGAACGCGCAGGACATGCGCAAGCAGCTGTCCAAGCTCATCTCCCGCGGCGAACTTGCACTGGAACGGTCCAAGGGCAAGGCGGATGAGTCCAAGCGGAGCACTTTGGAGACGGAACTCGCCTCCGCCAAGCACACCCTTGATACGGCAAGCAGCGACGATGTGACCGCCCTGAACGGCGAATTCGCCCGACTGAAGGCCATTATCGACGGCATCATCGCGTCCATGCCGCTCGACTGCCATTTCACCCAGTGCGTGGCGCTCACCTTCGATGACGGGCCGAACAAGACGAACACGCCGAAGGTGCTCGATGTGTTGAAGAACGCCGGTGTGCCGGCTACGTTCTTCCTGCAGGGGCAGTTCGTGAACGGTTCCAATGTGGGGCTTGTCAGGCGCATGACCGGGGAGGGGCATGATGTCGGCTCGATTTCGTGGCGGCATACGCAGATGCATGGCATGCCCGCCGAGCAGCTGAGGAAATGGTTCGACGACACCGATGCGGTGATCTCCAAGGCAAGCGGGAAGGACGTCACGCTATTCCGCCCTCCGGATGGCGCATGGGGCGACGCATTGCGTGCGCAGGCCAGGGATTCCGGGCAGGCCATGATTCTATGGGGTGTGGATTCCGGCGATTGGGACAAGCTCGGTGCCGATGCCATAACCAAGCGTGTCGTCGACGGCGCGTATTCCGGTTCCATCGTCTCCCTGCATGACGGCAATGCCGCGACGGCCAAGGCGCTGCCGAAGATCATCAAGGGGCTTAAGGACAAGGGATATACCCTGGTCACGGTGAGCACGCTGCTTGCTGGAGACATTCGGCCCGGTGACGTGGCGTACGGCCTGAACGACGTGCAACGCGACGCCGAATGACTGTATTCAGTGGGGCGCATAGTGCTTTCTAAGCTGCCGCCAAATCCGGTTCGGCATATAATGGGGGTTTGACGATAGCGAAATGAGGAGCGTGAAGTGATGATTCGATTGGCGGTTTCCGGCCTGTTGACCTGTGTGATGGCATTTGCGCCGGCGGCGGGTGCGGGGGTCGATGTTCAAAGCGTTGCGGATGACGGCGCACGCATATCATGCCCGGCATATCCTGCATGTAAGAGGATTCCCAGGTGCGTATCAATGTGCAAGGCCTGAAGGAATCGTCACCTCTACGTGCCATGTGTTGCCGGACAATCCATACCGTATGGCTCCGCCCGAAACCTCCAACTGATGTTCGAGAAGGCTGAGCCCGAACCCTGAAGTGAGTTCATTGGGATTGCCCGATGAGGGATTGGTCTCGGTGATGCGGATGCTGTTTTCGGAACCGCTGATGGTGATGCTGTATTCGCCGCCATTCTTTGCCATGTGGCGAGTGATATTGGCATACAACTCCTTGATGCATAGTTGTATCAGCATGAATTGGCTGTTGGAGACGGGGAAGGAGTCCAATCGAATAGATAGACGCCCCGTGAACCCCATTGACTGTGCATCGTGATTCAGAGCTTGTGCATAGGCGGTGATATCGGGCGATTTATGGGACTCGTCGGTATCGGCGTTGCCTGTGTCGGACAATGTGCGGATGATGCTATGCATATTAGCTAGGCTGAGCCGGGCTACGGTCTCGATGCGTTCCAGGGTGCCGTCGTCCTTGCTTCCGGACCGTGCCATGAGAATGATGGAGGAGAGCTCGCTGGTGACCGCCGAATGGAGGTGCGAGGCTATCCGCAGATTATGCTCCATCTGCTTGGCCTGAGCGGTGCGCTCCGTGGTGGCAAGCAGTATGCCGATGCAGAATACGAAGAGATCTTCGCTGGCGAATCCGACGAAAGCGTCAATGGACCCCTCCATCAGTTTCATCTCAAGGAACTCCGCAATGAGTAGCAGGCACAGAACTCCGCCGGAAGCCCAACGTCGCAGGTAGAAAGCGATGTAGAAAATGGACAGCAGCATGCCCCAGCATATGTTGGCTGCGGCATATGTGGGAGAGAACAGCAAGCAGCAGTATGTAATCATGCATACCAGACCTGCCGGCACGGGGAAGAATACCATCACCACCATCGACAGGAGGTATTCGATGGCAATCAGCCGCCCCACTGTTCCGGGGAACAGCTGATCGAAGATGCCGGACCATTCGAAAAGGGATATGCCGATGCAGATGCAGCAGATAATCGCCCGATAGCGTTTCTGGTTCAGGAAGAACGATGCGTCGGTCGGGCGCAGTACGGCATGACGGAATCGATCAAACATGTTTCGCCCTTTGCCATTTGACCAGTGCTTCGCCTAACGTGGCGGCACCGAGTTTGGTTCGTGCATGCAGGGTATACGTTCGCACGGTCACCGGTGTAACTTTCATCTGCTTTGCGATTTCCTTGGAGCTTAAGCCATGGGAAGCCAGGTTCAAGGCTTTCATCTCGTTGAATGTCAAAGTGGTCAGAGGGTCTGCTGGCGTGCTGCGGATACGGTCGTATGCGTTTTCGGCTGTTTCGAAGGGGGCGTTTGCCGGCAGTACGTCTCCGTCGTGGACGATAGCGATGGCCTGCGCCAGCATCTTGAAATCGTCCTTGGCAATGATGCCCTGTGCTCCTGCCTCGGCGGCTTCCGTTTCGTAAATATCCAACGGGTAGGAGGTGATCGCCAGTACCTTGGGGAACGGTGTGCTGGCTCGCAGACGCCGGCAGAGCACGGTTCCCGGCATGTCCGACAATGCCATGTCGATGAGCAGCACATCCGGCGCTGCATCGTCTTCAAAGCAGCGGGTCAACGCTTCGCGACCGGTTGTCGCTGTCCAGATAATGCGCATCGTTGGCGTTTTCTCGATCAATGTACGTAATGCATACAGTGCAATGGCATCATTATCGACTATGGCGATTGAGAAAGGCCTGTTTTCTACGTCATCGTTGTCTTGTACGACGTTCATGATGCTATATGTTCTCTCTTTTGGCTGTTCAGCAGGGGCCGAAGGTTCGATTGCCCATATGATGCATCGCCCCTCTACAGAGGAGCATAATACCTGCTGGGTGCATATGTCAGTGTCATGTCGTTTTATGTCACCCGCCACAACATTTGTTGTTTTTTCTTGATTCCGCTGTGTGGTGAGGGTCAACCATGGTAATAAATATGCACGGGTGAGGCCCGCGGCCACATAGGGTGGCCATCACGTTGCAACGAGGCAACACTCGCGCAAATCCGGCATGATCATTGTTATGCCGGAGGCGTTGACGTTCTGCAAGCTTGTTGCGGCGCCGCTCGCCGTGGGTGCGGGTCGCGCTATCTTGGAACCTATGACTTCCAATACTCTTCGTATGTCTACTATGTTTCTGCGCACGTTGCGCGAAGACCCCGCCGACGCCGATGTGGTATCCGACAAGCTGCTGCAGCGTGCCGGCTACCTGCGCAAGGCGGCCCCCGGCATCTGGACCTGGCTGCCGCTGGGGTTGAACGTGCTGAACAAGATCGAGAACATCATCCGCGAGGAAATGGCCTCCATCAACGCCCAGGAAGTGCACTTCTCCGGCCTGCTGCCACGCGAGCCGTATGAGGCCACCCACCGCTGGGAGGAATACGGCGACAACATCTTCCGCTTGAAGGACCGCCATGAGGCCGATTACCTGCTGGCGCCGACCCATGAGGAGATGTTCACTCTGCTGGTCAAGGACCTGTATTCCTCGTACAAGGATCTGCCGGTTACCTTGTACCAGATTCAGACCAAGTATCGCGACGAGTTCCGTCCGCGCGCCGGCCTGATTCGTGGCCGCGAATTCATTATGAAGGACGCCTACTCCTTTACGCTTGACAAGGAAGGCCTCGTCAAGGCCTACATGGACGAGCGCGGCGCCTATGAGCGCATCTTCAAGCGTCTCGACCTCGATTACGTGCCGGTACACGCCATGGCAGGCCCGATGGGAGGCTTCGAATCCGAGGAGTTCCTGGCCCCGATGGAGATCGGCGAGGACACCTTCGCACAGTCGCCGTCCGGCAAGGCCTGGAACGTCGAGGCGCTGACCACTCCGGAACCGCCGGCAATCGATTACTCCAACACTCCGGCCGCCACGAAGCGCCCGACCCCGGACGCCGCGACCATCGACAAGATGGTCGAATTCGCCAACGTCAACCATCCGCGTACCGATGGCCGCGAATGGCAGGCCAGCGACATTCTGAAGAACGTCGTTATCGTCGTCAAGCACGCCGAGGACGAGAACCACGACGAGCCATGGCGCGAACTCGTGGTTGTGGGTGTGCCCGGCGACCGTGTGGTGGACATGAAGCGCCTGGAGGCACAGTTCGCCCCCGCCGAAATCGAAGAGGCCACCGAAGAAGACCTCAAGAAGCACCCCGAACTGGTCAAGGGTTATATCGGCCCGATGGTGCTCGGCCCGCAGGCCCGCGATGGCAAGAAAGCCGAAAACGCCGATGAGACCGGCGAGGCGCTGCGCTACTTCGTGGATGCGCATATCGCCCGCGGCTCCGCATGGTTCACCGGCGCCGACGAGTATGAGGTGGACTACTACGATCTGGTGTACGGCCGCGACTTCGAGGCAGACGGCACCGTCGAGGCCGTTGAGGTGCGTCATGGCGATATGAGCCCGGACGGATCCGGCCCCCTGAGCTTCGAGCGTGGTGTGGAGATCGGGCAGGTCTTCCAGCTCGGTCTGAAGTACTCCAATGCGCTCGGCTTGAAGGTGCTCGATCAGAACGGCAAGACCGTTCCGGTGTGGATGGGCTCCTATGGCATCGGTGTCTCCCGTGTGATGGCTTGCATCGCCGAGACCCACCATGATGAGCGCGGCCTGGCATGGCCGAGCTGCATCGCTCCGGCTCAGGTGCATGTGGTCGCCACCGGCAAGGACGAGAAGGCGTTCGATGGCGCCGAACAGCTGATCGCCGAGCTTGAGGCCAAGGGCGTTGAAATGATCTTCGACGATCGCAAGAAGGTCTCCCCGGGCGTGAAGTTCAAGGACGCCGAGCTGATCGGCGTGCCGCAGATCGCCGTGGTCGGCCGCGACTACGTGAACGACGGCACCATTGAGATCCGCGACCGCAATGGTGACAACAAGGTGATCGTTCCTGCCGCTGAAGCCGTGGAGACGCTGCTTGCGCGCATCTGATTCGCTGGTTCGTTTCGTTTGACGGCGAAAGCCTTTTAGCATAACAATTCCCCTCGCAGACAAGGCTCTGCGAGGGGAATTGTTGTATCTGCCTGCCTTTTGTGCGGTTTTGCGGGGTTTGCGGGGCGGAAAGTGGGTGCGGTGGATATTGGCTCTGTGTCGGTGGTTTGGGTGTCCCGCAATCTGCCGACGGTGGATAACCGGGAGGTTATCCACTGGCTATCCACAACACGCCCGGCGAGGGGAGTGCTGTCCACAGGCAAGGGAGCGGCTGGTTCGCCAATGCGGCGTACGGCATGCTGGGAGTACCGCATTGCCTCAACGGCGCGGCGGTGCGGTCCAACTCGTTGCCAGTGGAAAGGACATATCATGGCAGGCCAGCAAGGAACAGTCACGCTTACCGGCAATCTTGGCATGGATCCGGTGAGTTTCTCCAGAGACCCGAACAATCCGGCATGCTCGTTCAATGTGGGAGTCTCATCTGGGTATTTCGACCAATCCTCGCAATCATGGCGATCACGGGAGACGGTATGGATCAAAATCCGTGCATACCGCACCTTGGCCGCCAACGTGATGCGCTCGCTGCACAAGGGCGATGCCGTGGTCGTCACCGGCGCACTACGTATGGACCGGTGGACGAAGGACGGCGCCAATCGCACTGCGATCGTCATGGATGCCAGTGCGATCGGGCATGACCTGAACTACGGAACGTCGGCGTTCTCCAGATTGAATCGTGCTCAAGGCGGCAACGGTGGCACGAATGGCGCGGCCGGTTCCGCAGGCGCATACACGGATGGATTTGCCGAAGACCGAGGCAATCCCGATAATGCGGGCGGTCTCAACGGAGCCGGCGTCGATCCCTTTGCATCAGGCAACGGTTCGACGCAGCCGAACGCCATACGGAACACGCGAAACGATATGGAAAACGGCGGCACACCGGCCAGCGGTATCCCTAATGGGATGCAACAGGCCGGTATGCCGCCGTGCAACACCCAGTCCCCGAACAATGGAGGTCAACAGTATGTGGCGCAAAGCCAGTCTGAATCTACCGTCGCCCTTGCCGAAGAACCGGAGTTCTGATCATGGTGGCCGCTACCAGATGCGCACACGGTCAGCCGGGTCAAGCCACATGGCGTCACCCTCGTGCACATCGAATGCCTTGGCGAACAGATCCACATTGCGTACGATGCCGTTGGTACGGCATTCCGCAGGGGAGTGTGGGTCGATCTGCAGATACTGTTCGGCCAGCTCGTCACGGTTCTTTGTGCGCCAAATGGAGGCGTAGCTCAGGAAGAAGCGCTGCAGGCCGGTGAAGCCGTCGATGGTGGGGGCGCCGTCGAGAGCGGATTCGATGCCTTCCGGCGTGGAATCCTTTTCGCGGCCGGCTGCCCCGTCAAGTGCGAAGGCATATGCCTTCAATGCGATATTGACGCCGCCGAGATCGCCGATGTTCTCGCCGATGGTGAGCGCGCCATTGACATGTGGCGCCTTGCTTGGGTCGTCGGCGTATTTCTCGGCAAGCTGCGTGGGTACGAACGCGTTGTACTGTTCGATCAGAGCCTTGGTGCGTGCCTCGAAATTCGCCTTGTCCTCCGGGGTCCACCAGTCATGGAGCTTGCCGTCGCCGTCGTACTGGGCGCCCTGGTCGTCGAAGCCGTGGCCGATCTCATGACCGATCACAGCGCCGATGCCGCCATAGTTCGCGGCGTCCTCGGCTTGTGGATTGAAGAACGGAGGCTGCAGAATGGCTGCGGGGAACACGATGACGTTCATGGATGGCTCATAGTAGGCGTTCACCGTCTGCGGGTTCATCAGCCATTCGTCCTTGTCAACGGGCTTGCCTGCCTTGGACAGCTGATAGCCGGTCTCGTACAGGTTCGCGGACTGCATGTTCTTGGACAGTGAGGCATCCTCGTCAAGATGCAATGCCGAATAGTCGCGCCAATGATTGGTGTATCCGATTTTCGCAGTGAACTTGCCGAGCTTCTCCAAAGCCTTGGCCTTGGTATCTTCGCCCAGCCAATCGGAACTGGTGATGGAGGCACGGTAGGCGTCGATAAGATTCGCCACCAGCTGTTCCATGCGTTTCTTGGAGCTTTCCGGGAAATGCCTGCGCACATACTCGGCGCCGACATCCTCGCCGCATACGCCGTTGACCAGGCTCACCGCGCGCTTCCAACGCTCGCGCTGCACCTTCTGTCCGGAAAGCACCTTGCCGTAGAAGTCGAAGTTCGTGCTGTCGAACCGCTCGCTCAGCATGGAAGCCGAGCCGATAATCATATGCACACGCGCCCACAGCTTCAGATTATCCAGATCGCTGGCCTGCCAGAAGGAGTCCAGACCCGTAAGGAAGCTCGGCTCGTGCACGATCACACGGTTCAGCACGGTATGGAAGTCGAGCGGCTGATCGGCGGATGCCTCGGAAGCGTCGTAGGCCTCCTGCCAGGACTCGACCCACGAATCAAGATCGAAATGTGCGAGCGTGGAGGCAAGTTCGCTGTAACTCATAGGGTTATAGGTCTTCACCGAATCGCGGGTGGCGACATTATCCCAATGATGCTTGGCAAGTTTCGTCTCGACGGCGAGGAAACGCTCGGCCTGCTCGCGTGCGTTCGCATCGTCACCGGCGTAACCTGCATTGGTCAGTTGCGCGGCGACCATGTCGACATAGGCACCGCGGATCGGCGCGTAGTGATCCTCGCGGTAATACGCTTCGTCGGGGAGCCCGAGGCCGCCCTGCTCGATATGCGCGATATTGACATCCGGGTCGCCCGGGTCTCCGTAAATGGCCATGCCGAACAGGTCGGGGCCACCAGTGGGGTTGATGAAGCCCAAGGCGCGAGTAAGATCCGCCTTGCCTTCGGCCTCGTCGATCAGCTGCAACGCATCGCGAATCGGTTCGATGCCGGCTCGCTCGATGGCGTCCGTGTTCAGGAAGGAACGGTACAGTGCCCGCGACAACACCGCCGGGCAGTCATCGTCTTCCAGAATATCCCTGATCTGATTCTGTGCGTCCTCCGCAAGCTTGTCGAAGGAACCATAGCGGGAACGGTCATCAGGCAGACGGTACGTGTCGATCCATGGGCCGTTGACGTAACGGAACAGATCGGCGGAAGGTTTGATGACGGACGAGAACGATGCCGGGTCGATGCCGGATTTCAATGCTTCACTCATGGCAACAAGCCTAGTCCCGGCTCCACCCGTGGCAAAGCCTTACACATCGGGAAGTCTGTACATATCGCAAACCGCGAACGGCTTCTATCATGGGAGAACGCGCATCCGCGCGAGCGGAAGGCGAACCCGACGCATATCCGTATGCGGCCGGAAACGGAAAGGAATAACCATGAGCGACTTCAACCCGATGAACGCCACGCCGAATAACGGTATGGATCCGTTCCGACTCCTCGAGCAGGTGTTGCCGCA
>ERZ1673701.2746-NODE-2746-length-13075-cov-6.443241_pt1 | contig 13075 bp, 10 predicted proteins | sample MGYA00580231_ERZ1673701 | MGnify/ENA primary metagenome ERZ1673701 (study PRJEB41218, sample SAMN15661798) | gut metagenome | host: Homo sapiens | place: Canada: London | collected 2015-08-20/2019-03-30 | study: EMG produced TPA metagenomics assembly of...
TAATTTTACGACATACGCCACTCCCGTTTTTATACGGTTGCCCATCAGCCATGTGCCGCCGTGGAGTCGGTATGGATATTATCGTATGTTATGGCTTTCAGGTCCACATAGGAAAGACCGGTGAAGCACATGAAGAGAAACATGTCTCGCATGGCACGCTGGCGTTTGTATTTCAGCTCCACGTGGATGATTCTCTGTAATTCCTCTTCAGTAAGAAAAGACCTTTTCTTGTATTCCGGCTTGCACTCGAAGGATGTGAAAGGATGGACTCGCAACCAACCCTTTTCCTGCGCGATGTACATCGGCCATTTCAGGGTATTGACACGGTTGAAAGCGGTGGCATTCGCATTGCCTGCCGTGCCGAGCATCCATGTGTAATAGTCCTCAATGAACGACTTTTCAAGCTCGTCAATAGCTATATCCTCGATGTTCTTTTTGGTTTTCATGAAAAGCAAAAGACTCTTGTAGTCGGCAACCAGTCCACGGTAAGTGCTTTCCGCCTTTCCTTTGCCTATCTTTTCTTTATACGATTCAATCTGTTCTCTGAAGAGTACCATAAGAGTATGGCATTCCTTTGAGAAACCTGCATAGCGGTTATATACTTTCTTGGCCGTAACAAAACTGTCATGATCGCAAATGTACTGATGTATCTTTAGGAAAGGCATGGGCGGAGGCTTGCAACACGCCCTATGCGTATTATAAAATGACTACAGCGGAAGGAGGTATTTGTGTACCATTGATTGTTTCTGGTCTGGATGTACAGCGAGGCAAGATAGATACCAGCAACTTGATGCATGTCACTGATTTGTTTCCTACAGTACTGGATTATGTCGGGATTTCCAGACCGGATGTGTACAGGGGCAAGAAGCTTGCACCACTTTATGGAAAATCTCTCCGTGCTACTTTCTCATCAGAAACACCGTCACGCACGGATAACGAGGCCATCTGTTTTGAAATGGCAGAAAGCAAGGCAGTCATAAAGGGACAGTGGAAAGCGACCCTTCTACTTCCTCCTTATGGGGACGGTATGCACTGGAAGCTGTATGATATAAGTCGTGATTATTCCGAGAAAAAAGATTTGTCTCATCAATATACCGACAAACTGAAGGAGTTAGTTTCCGATTGGGAACGTTATGCTACATCTGTAGGATATATTTCATCAGATGGTACACATATTATCGAAGAAATCGGGGCAGAAGATTTTTATGAAATCCCTCTCCATGACGGACATTCTCAAGGTAACTAAAAGAAAATAGTCATTTTTTCCGTACATAAATAAACCACAGATGATTGTGCCAAGAAGAGAAATACCTTATTAATGTGTATTTCTCTTCTTTCTTTTTAATGTCTCTGTGTTTTGTTACAGATAATGTATATAATTAAAGAACAGAAAAAATATGATCTCTATAGAAGTTTTTTCTTCCGGGATGTTGTTCAAGTAAACAATGCGGATGAAATCATCACGGACAAACTGGCTCTCTGTTCCGGAAGTATATGCTGCCTGTGACGTTTCTGATATGGCGTATAAGCAGATTGTCATATCCATGGGGAGAAGGGGCAAAAGCTGCTTAGTCCGCTTTTACTGACCGGATCAGAGTCGTAAGCATGTAGTGTGACCGTGTAATTAAAGAAGAAGGCAGATGCTCTTAATTTATAGGGCATCCGTCTTTATTCTTTCAGGTGCTGATATGTGCTTTGCAACCAAGTTGTATGAGATATGTTCTACCTTTGCAGTGTGAAAGAAAAATATATCTCAGTATGAAAACAATACATTCTAATCCGTTTCAACAACTACATGCAGCAGAATCCTGCTGCCAAGCCCAGTATGTATCCCCATCTGTATCTTCACCTCATGCCGACTCTTGCTGTGCCCATCATCATGCCGATGGAGTGTCCGGTAAATGGAGCTCTCTTGTTTCGGGGATGTTGTTGTTGGCAGGTATCGTGATGAGCTATATCCAGCTAAGTTGGTTTCAGGGTACAATCCAGTCTGTGTGGTATCTGCTTGCCTTTATGCCTGTAGGTTTGCCGGTGTTGCATGCTGCTTGGCACAGCATGCGTGACAAGGATTTTTTCAATGAGTTCACTTTGATGCTCATTGCTTCAATCGGAGCTTTCTGTATCGGTGAATACCCCGAAGCTGTAGCTGTAATGTTACTCTATACAGTAGGGGAGATGTTGCAGCATGGAGCTGTGGAACGTGCTACTAAGAATATTGGAGAACTGCTGGATGTCCGTCCGGAACGTGCCCAGGTATTCCGGAATGGAGCTTTTATCGAAGTGGCACCCAAGGAGGTGCAGGTAGGTGAGCGCATCGAGGTGAAACCGGGAGAAAGAATACCGTTGGACGGTACATTGATAAACGAATCGGCACTGTTTGATACTTCGGCTTTGACAGGTGAAAGTATGCCTCGTTCTATTGAGGTAAACGGTGAGGTGCTGGCAGGCATGATTGCCTTTAACCAGAAGGTTGATTTAGAAGTGAAACGTCCTTACGAGCAGAGTGCATTAGCTCGTATTCTCTCTTTGGTTCAGGAAGCATCCGCACGGAAAGCTCCGACAGAACTGTTCATACGGCGTTTTGCCCGGATTTATACGCCTTTGGTGCTATTCCTTTCGGCACTGGTAGTTATAATACCTGCAGTGGTGGAATGGTTAGCTCCTTCTTTCGATTATGTATTTGCCGACTGGCTTTATCGTGCACTGGTTTTCTTGGTGATTTCCTGTCCTTGTGCCTTGATCATCAGTATTCCTTTGGGATATTATGGTGGAATCGGTGCTGCTTCCCGTGCGGGTATCCTTTTTAAAGGAGGTAATTATCTGAATGCTATCACAAAATTAGACAGCATTGCTTTTGATAAAACCGGAACATTGACTACCGGGCAGTTTGAAGTAGCATCTGTCCAAGCTGCTACCTTGAAGAAAGAGGAATTGCTTGCAATCATCGGAACGGCTGAACAGAAGAGTACTCACCCTATTGCACAAGCCATTCAGCAGTATGTGCGGGGGCAGCATATTTCCTTACATTCGGCCTTATCCATGCAGGAAATAGCTGGATATGGTGTGGAAACCATTATTGATGGAAAAAATGTACTGGTAGGGAATCCACGACTACTTTTGATGCGGAAGACGGTAGTACCATCTAAGGTACTTGAATCTGAAATGACGGTTGTCGTATGTGCTATAGACGGAGTATATGCCGGAGCTGTATGGTTGGCTGACAAATTGAAAGAGGATGCGGTACAAGCTATCCGGCATCTAAAGGAATTAGGCGTAAAAGATATCCATCTGCTATCAGGCGACAAGCAATCATTAGTGGAAAAAGTGGCTCGCGAACTGGAAATTCCGCAGGCACATGGTGACTTGCTACCTGAAGACAAAGCTACCTATATTCAGAAGTTGTCATTTCATGCTACTCGTACTGTAGCTTTTGTAGGCGATGGCATGAACGATGCACCTGTATTGGCTCTTAGCAATGTAGGTATTGCCATGGGTGGTCTAGGGTCGGATGCAGCCATTGAAAGTGCTGATGTGGTAATTCAAACAGACCAACCATCGAAGGTGGCTACAGCCATTGAAATAGGACGTGCCACACAATGTATAGTATGGCAGAATATCATTGGGGCTATCAGCATGAAAGTTATCATTTTGTTGGCAGGGGTCTTGGGATACGCTTCATTATGGGGAGCTGTTTTTGCTGATGTAGGAGTGGCTTTATTAGCTGTGTTGAATTCAATCCGTATTTTGGCTAAAAAATTTAAATAAGATGAAGAAAGCAAAGTATCAATGGCATCCCATTCCGGGCATGCCTTTGACAGAAGTTGATAAAAAAGTGATGTATTGGGAAAAAAAGGCAGACTGGTTCCCTCACGAAAACTCATTAAATTGCCGGAACAAATTGAAGGAATAAGGAAAAGTGGACTGTTGAATACAGCTGTATTGGATTGTGTGGAGGAAAATATTCGGGAAGGTATCAGTACCGCAGAAATAGACCGTTTGGTGTATGAATATACCATGGATCACCAGGGTATTCCTGCAACATTGGGGTATCACGGTTTTCCGAATAGCTGTTGTATTTCGGTTAATGAAGTGGTGTGCCACGGCATTCCTAATGAGAATCAGGTGCTCCATGAAGGTGATATTGTAAACGTAGACTGTACAACGATAGTTAACGGTTTTTATGCAGACGCTTCACGGATGTTTATTATTGGGAAAACCTCTTCAGAAAAAGAAAAGCTGGTACGTGTTACTGAAGAGTGTCTGAAAAAGGGAGTGCAAGCCGCTCAGGCGTTTACTTTTTTGGGTGATGTAGGTCATGTAATAGAGTGCCATGCCAAGCGCAATGGCTTTTCTGTAGTTCGTGATTTTTGCGGTCATGGTGTAGGAATACAGTTCCACGAGGAGCCGGAAGTGTTGCATTATGGTAGAAAGAGCTCAGGTATGCTATTGGTTCCTGGTATGACATTAACCATAGAGCCGATGCTTAATATGGGTACTTGGAAAGTCGTGATGGATCAATCAGACGGATGGACTGTTTATACAGAAGACCGCCTGCCGTCTGCACAATGGGAGTATACCATTTTAATCACAGAGTCAGAGCCCGAAATTTTAGCCCACTGACAACAATGATGATAAAGAAAGAGTAACTCCATAAGAATTACTATAAGGAGTCTCTTTCTATATTAAACTCAATATTTACACCTATGTGGTATTGTCTTTCTCCTAATTTGTCAATACCTTTCGTTGTTGACATTGGCATTCAGGACATACCCCTTTTATGGTATAATTGATGTTTTCGATTGCATAGCCATTGGGAAGGCTGATTATTGGGATTTTATGCTCTTTCATACAGAATGTTCTGTTGCAAGCTTCACAATGGAAATGTACATGTTGCTCTTCTATAGGACAATGTTCCACCGTACTTCTGCAAATCTCATATTTGGTTGATCCGCTTCCATCTTCAAATGAATGAATGGCATGACGTTTCAGGAGTACAGCCAATGAACGGGAAATGGTAGACTTGTCCAATGTGTCAAGCATAGTCTCAAGTTCAAGCAGAGAAACAGGATATTCCAGTTCGGATAATTTACGTAGAGTTAGGATTCTTGCCGGGGTCGGACGTAGTCCCCTGTCCAGCAGTCTGTCTTCACATTGCTTTATTGACATGGATATGAATTTTTAAAGTTCAACAATCAGTAAAGCTATCAAGTGGAAAAGGCGGTATTTTATACCGCCTTTTCCATGCAGTATTCTTTATCTGTTTTAGCACTGCAAAAATACATTTTTTTATTTGCAATCTTGTTGCAAATATGTTTAGAAATAACATTAATTATTGAATTACAGTTTTTTATCGAAACAACAAAAAAACATGCAACAAGATTGCAAATAATCCGCTCTAACTTTGCCGATAAAAGATAAAAATCAAACATTAAAATATTGATATGAAACTTTCTGATTTAAAAAGGGATGACAAAGGAATCATTACGAAAGTACTCGGTAGAGGGCCTTTCAGAAAGCGCATTATCGAGATGGGATTTGTACAGGGACAAGAAGTGGAGGCTGTCCGGAGTGCGCCTTTGGGCGATCCTGTCTATTACAAGGTGATGGGCTATAATGTTTCTCTTAGCAAAAGTGATGCAGAGCTGGTGGAAGTTGTAAGCATGAATGAATATCAACACGAATATGGTACAATAACAGACACGGAGTCACAGGTTAATACACTTACTACTCTGTCACACGAAGATTTTATTCGATTTGCTAAAGACAGAGGGAAAACTATCAATATCGCACTGGTCGGTAATCCGAATTGTGGAAAAACATCTATGTTCAATTTTGCATCTGGAGCGTATGAGCATGTAGGCAATTACAGTGGAGTCACGGTAGATGCCAAAGAAGAGGTGTTCACCCAGGACGAATATACATTTAAAATCATAGATCTTCCGGGAACTTATTCCTTGTCCACCTATATTCTGGAAGAACTATATGTCCGTAAATACTTGAAAGAGGACTAGCCAGACATTGTTGTCAATGTGATTGACACATCGAATCTTGAACGGAATCTATATCTTACCAGCAAGTTGATTGACATGGATACCCACATGGTCATTGCCGTGAACATGTATGATGAACTTGAGAAGAAAGGCGACAGGTTCGACTATGTATCTCTGGCACGGATGATAGGTGTACCGATTATACCCACTATCGGTAAAACCGGTTTCGGCATAGACAGCTTGCTGAAAAAAATCATAGAAGTGTATGAGGCAAAGAACCGCTGACGCGCCATATACACATAAACTATGGCAATACGCTGGAAACGGAAATTGATAGAATGCATAAGGAATTGAAAATCTACGGGAACGTAGCCGAGCGTTTTTCCAAACGTTTCCTTGCCATCAAACTATTGGAAAAGGATGTGGAGATAGAAAGAATGGTCAAGAGATGGGGGAATTATTCCCGGCTGATGGCAGTGAGGGAAAAGGCTATAAACACCATTCAAGATTTGTTGCAGACTGATTCGGAAACCGCTTTCACAGATGTCCGTTATGGCTTTATATCAGGAGCACTCCGGGAGACTTATCATGAAAATCCCATGCATAAAAAAGACAAAACAAAGTTGATTGACCATATTGCCACCAGCAAGTTGCTTGGTTTTTCTCTGTTCATTTTCTTCCTATGGCTCATGTTCGAAGCCACTTTTGTCATCGGAGAATATCCTAAAGGATGGATCGACTCCTGGATGAGCTGGATGGAACAACTGGTACAGGAGAATTTTGCTCCCGGTCCGTTGGCGGATTTGCTGACTAACGGAATTATAAACAGTGTGGGCGGTATCATTGTGTTCCTGCCGCAAATTCTGATTCTGTACTTTTTCATATTACTGATGGAGGATTTCGGATATATGGTACGGACAGCATTTATTATGGACAAATTGATGCACAAAATGGGCTTGCATGGCAAGTCGTTCATTCTGCTGATTATGGGATTCGGATGCAACGTATTGGCTGTAATGGCTACCCGTACCATAGAAAGCCGGAGTAGCCGCATGATAACCATGCTGGCTGTCCCTCTGATGAGTTGCAGTGCCCGTCTGCCTCTCTATGTATTAATATGCAGAACTTTTTTTGCGGAATATGCGGGAACCATGCTTTTAGTCTTATGCCTTACAGGTATTACAGCTGCGGTATGCATGGCCAGATTGTTCAGAAAGTTTTTATTCAAGAACGAGGATGTTCCTTTTGTAATGAAACTGCCTCCTTACCGGATGCCTACTACACGCGCCATCTGTATACATATGTGGGAAAAAGCCAAACAGTATCTGCATAAAAGGGGAAGTGTCATTCTTGTAGCTTCTGTCATCGTATGGTTTCTTGGATATTATCCCCATCATTCTGAAAAGCTTGATGCCCTCGACAAAGAAATCAGCCGGATAGAACAGACAGAAAAAGACTTTTCAACAAAAGAACAGAAGATAAAGGAATTGACTGCCTTCCGAAACTTGAAACAACAGGAAAATTCCTATATCGGCAGAATAGGTCATTTTATAAGTCCGGTGATGAAACTGTTAGGATTTTAAAAAAAAACACCTTATTTTATTCCGTTTTATAATGTGAATATTTGTTCTTATTTCCTTTTAGATACACTATATACAAATTATATGTTTATATACAAATTATATGTTCTATTTCTCTTCTTAATATTGTTAAAATTGAAAAGTTCGTGTAATTATAAAAACAAAAAGAGCTTTAATGTATAGTAAAATTTGATTGTCAATCAGCTAAAAGCACTACATTATCAGTGCAATTTATCAATACAAGATGATTTAGTATTAGTGTCACTATATACTAATAAGTTTTTTATTTTGCCTTTTCAGATATTGCACTTATTGATGTGAACATTATATAAATTTACAGTCGGTATCATTATGTGGTTAAAGTTAAAAATATGCTTCGGTTATGCTATTTTAGTTTTACTGTTAGCTTTCATTGTCTATCAGTTCCGCAAGGAACAGGTACTAAGACACATGCTGCGCAAAGAAGAGAAGGAGTTGGCAGCGATACATAGTCTAGCAGAAAAAAGTTACATAGGCCTATTGGATCTTTCTACTCATGCGGAAATTGCCATAACATGGGATGACAACGATTTGAAGAACTACAGTTATAAACGATATGGGGTTTGTGACAGTCTGCAACTCCTAAAGGAGTATGTCCATACTCCCTTACAAAAAAACCGTATTGACTCATTGTGTCTTCTTCTTTGGAATAAAGAAATTCTTCTTTCCAAGACAATGCATACTTTCAATGAATTGCAGAGTATTGGCGATATTGTACAGGAAAGTATCCCTTCCATTATTTTGACTGCTGGGAGACAAGATGTGCAGCAAAAGAGGAATATGGTCTTGTTTAAATCCGGTACGAGAGATAGTTCTAAGAAGGGAATTTGGGATATTTTTCCATTAAAAGAGAATAAATTTGCCTGTCAGCGACAGAAGGAAGATGGCGAATGTAGGCATTGCTCTTTGTTCATTGTCCCTTCAATCGGAATGGCAACATGTATGCTCCACTCTCTGTCCTTGGAACAGGCTGAAAGATTAGTGCAAATACAGGCACAGATGGACAGCTTATACGTTGGCGGCATGGAACTGAACGAAAGGATGAACAGCATAGTCTCTGAATTTGAACGGGAGAATAACGAACGTTTTGCTGCACGCTACAGAACCTTTGTCCTTGAACGGAATAATTCCTACTATGTGGTAGCCGGCTTGGCTTTGTCTATCTCTTTACTGGCAATTGTATTGTATATCCTCATTCACCGGGATTTGAACCGTCGTCTTCGGTATGAGAGGGAATTTGAACAGTCCGACAATCGGAATAGAGAATTGCTCCGTTCACGTAAGGAGCTGATGGCCTCAGTGGCCCATGACCTGCGTGCTCCGCTGGCAGCTATCAGAGGCTGTGCGGAACAGTTGTCTTCGGAAAGCGATGGTAGTTGCAGGGTCGGTTATCTGGACAATATCCTGCATTCGTCCGATTATATGCTCGCTCTGGTAGACACGCTGATGGAATATCACCGGATGGATGAAGGTGGGACGCACTCCAAAAACACACTCTTCAGCTTGAAAACTCTGTTTGAAGAAATAGCGGACAGCCACCGTCTTGCCGCCCGGCAGAAAAAACTTGCGTTCACTGCATCTTTCTCCGGTCTGGATGTTATGGTCAACTGTGACAGCTCGCATATCCGGCAGATAGTCGGCAACCTGCTGTCCAATGCCTTGAAGTTCACATTTCACGGGAAGGTGTTTCTTGAGGTGGAATACCGGCCGGGAAATCTTCATATTTCTGTCCTGGATACGGGTATGGGAATAGGCCTTGAGGAGAAAAAACGGATATTCGGAGCTTTCGAAAGGCTCGACAATGCGCGTAATATCCCCGGCTTCGGGTTGGGGTTGGCAATCACGGCCCGACTCGTATCCTTGATGCAGGGGCATGTGGAAGTGGAGAGTGTACCCGGTGAGGGCAGCCGTTTTTCTGTTTTCCTGCCTATGCTACCGGCCGGACACCCCGTCTGTCCGGAAGAGAAGTTTTCTCCTGTTTGTGAATTGCCCGTTGATATCCGTGTGCTGGTCATTGATGACAACCGTATCCAGCTGGGAGTCATCAGTAAAATGCTTTCCCGTAATCAGATTCACTGTGACTGCTGCTCGGATGTCCGGGAGTTGATGGATTGTCTGAACAAACAGAAATACGACCTTCTGCTGACCGACATACAGATGCCCGGTACGAATGGCTTCTCGGTCCTTGAGCTGTTGAGGACCTCGAACATTCCCCGGGCATGGGAGATTCCCGTCATAGCCATCACGGCACGTTCCGATAAAAAGGGAGAGTATCTTACCGCAGGTTTTGCCGACTGTCTGTATAAGCCTTTCTCTGAGGAAGAGTTGCTGGCGGCAGTTTCACAGATGGATCGACCTGCTTTTGCTGCCATCATGGAAGGAGAGGAAAACGTGGAAGAGATGCTGGACCTGTTCATAAAGGATACCATGGGTGAACTTGCCGGAATAAGGGACGCTTTTTCCACGGGAGATTATAAGAAGTTGGGAAGTATCATACACAAAGCCGCGCCGCTTTGGGAAATGATCCGTATAAACATTCCCCAAAGTGAACTGAGGGAAATGGCTTCCATGCCTTCCGAAAAATGGGGTGGCTTATCGGACGAAAGAATAGAGGAACTGATTAAAGCTGTGGAACATGCTGTAGAGAAAGCAAAAAGAATAAAGAAAAGAGTATATGGAAACTGTATTGATAGTAGAGGATGACCGTGTGTATGCACGTGCTACCACAAACTGGCTGGTGAAAAATGGTATCAATGCTCGTTATGTATTATCCGTGGACAATGCAAAGGAGTTTTTGGACAACCATGATGTGGATCTGGTATTATCGGATTTTCGTCTCGACAACGGCAATGGCATGGAACTGCTGGAATGGATGAATACACATGGCTATCGTATTCCTTTCCTCATCATGACAGGCTACGGGGATATACCCGGTGCCGTGGAAGCGGTTAAAAAAGGTGCCGTGGACTATCTGCCCAAACCTGTGCAGACAGAAAAGGTACTCGGTATTATCCGGAAAGCATTGGAACGTAAGAGAAGGGACGGCAATACAAAACAAAGATTCTATACAAGCAAAAGCCCTTTGGCATTGAGATTGCAGGAGCATATCCGGCTGGTGGCTCCGGTGGATACGTTAGCCGTGCTGATACGTGGCGCATCAGGGACAGGCAAGGAGTATGTGGCCCGGCAGATACATGTGTTGAGCGGTCGGTCGGATGCTTCTTTCATCGCAGTGGATTGCGGGGTACTTCCGAAGGAACTGGCGGCATCGGAACTGTTCGGTCATGTGAAGGGTGCCTTTACCGGAGCGACGGAAAACAAGACGGGCATGTTTGCCGCCGCCAACCATGGGACACTGTTTCTGGACGAGGTGGGTAATCTGAATGCCGAAGTACAAAGGGCACTGTTGCGTGCCTTGCAGGAAAAACGCTACCGTCCCGTAGGCGGTAAAGAGGAGATTCAGACGGACATCCGTCTGGTAGCTGCTACCAATGAGGACCTGGAGAAGGCGATAGCCGAAGGACGTTTCCGGGAAGACCTGTTCCATCGTCTGAATGAATTTCCGTTGCATGTACCATTGCTGGCAGAGTGCATTGAGGATATTATCCCGTTGGCGGAATTCATGCTGGATGCCGCCAATCAAGAGTTCTCAAGGAAAGTGAAAGGCTTTGACCGCGAAGTACAGAAACGGTTGAAATCTTATTCGTGGCCGGGAAACATACGGGAACTGAGGATGGTTGTCAGACGGGCCACCTTATTGGCTAAAGATGACTGGATAACCACCGGGGAGATAGACATTCCCGATAAAGGCAGGCAACCGGGAGAGTATTCACTTAATGACGAGCGGATGGAACGGGCAACCATTCTGAAAGCATTGGAGGCAACGGGCAATGACAGGAAGGCTGCCGCACGGCTGCTGGGCATCAGCCGGAGCACGCTTTATCTGAAACTGAGGAAGTATCGTCTGGATTAGAATATGTCCGAAATTCGGACACATCATGTCCAATCCACAATGCTTTTATGTACACATCATTTTTACTGCTTTCTATATGGTTTATTTCCAATGTTTTATCTGTGTACTGTTTCAGGCATGGCACTTGTCTTTATTCCGGCAGGATGAGTGGAGAGTTGAATTGTGGAACCTAAAAACATGATACGATGAAGACATTGGTGGAAACCTCTCTTTTTAATCTGTTCGCCTCTTATACAAACGGTGCCGGACCTGCGCTAGGTGAGTTGCCGGCTGCCTATGACGATTTCGTGAACTGCCTTGCTACGCTTTCACCGGCAGGGGACCTGACGGGACAGCTACGTTGTCTGAACTACACAAAAATAGAGCTGGCCTTTATGCGGCAGGCCTGCAACGGAATGGCTGAAGATTGCCGCAATATCCTGTATGACGTGTTTATCGACAAGACGTTGGCGTTGCTGGATGCGGAAGCGGAAATACTGAAGGAGATGCTTCGTCATGGTACTGTGTCTGCCGGATTCCATGCGGAAGCAGTGCGGGGAAGCGGAAGCAAAAGTTCCGTCACACTGACATGGAACGGTACGGACAGCGACCTGATTGAACTGGTGGCCGCACTGATGGCAGCCGGTGCGATAGGTACGGCTGAAGGCCGGAATTTGAAAATTGTGGATGTTATCCGCGTTTTCGAGGAAGTGTTCCGTCTGAAAATCAATGCGCTGTACACCAAGCGTGGCAAGGTGTTCGACCGTTGTACGGACACCACTCCGTTCATCGACTCCCTGCGCAAAAGTTATAACCGGATGCTGGACGCACGGCTGGCGTAAAGGTTGTACGCCAACAGCCGCCAACGGATGACTCGTATGTATGAGGTATTGCAGATTGGCGGCTGAATGTTTTTCTTTGTCGCCGGTTATCATGTCTAAAAATACAAGCTATGTCAATCCTGAATGATATTTGGAACCGCATTGCCCGGAAACCGGACAGGCGGAAAGCGGCGGTAACGGAAACTTCCGGGACGAAAAACCGGGTATATGCGGTGGTTACGGAAGAGGGCGTGATACTGTTTTCCGACACCCCCAAGGGTATGAAGGCACGGAACAGCTATCTGCAACATCTGGCCGACGGCTTCTTCAACGTGACCAAAGTACCCGAAACTTTGCGGATATATGAGATTGACCTGCCTACCAAACGGGTGGCCGGGCTGGCGGACAACTGCATCGAAAAACTGTCCAAAGCGGATTTGCGAAGCACAGACGCACAATTGCGCAGGTCGGTGGTGAACTTCACCTCCGACAAGTTTGCGGATAGAAGTGTGCTGGACGGTGGGGTGTGCAGGGCAAAGTTCGACCTGCGGCCCGATTTCCATAACTTCGACCGGCTGACAAAAGAATTCGGTTTGGGTATCTCGCCCCGGAACTATGATGTAGCGTCATTGCTGTATATTTCGGAAAACGGGTACGCCGGGATTGTTGCGGCAGACAAGGTGCATCCTTTCA
>ERZ1673701.2748-NODE-2748-length-13074-cov-5.067670_pt1 | contig 13074 bp, 11 predicted proteins | sample MGYA00580231_ERZ1673701 | MGnify/ENA primary metagenome ERZ1673701 (study PRJEB41218, sample SAMN15661798) | gut metagenome | host: Homo sapiens | place: Canada: London | collected 2015-08-20/2019-03-30 | study: EMG produced TPA metagenomics assembly of...
CATGGCGAATAAGAAACATTTGGTAGCGAGTTTCCACAATCTCTCTCCTGAATTACAGGAGGAAATCAAGCAGAAATATCCGCTTGGTTTTACCGATGCGATGATTCGTGTCGATAAACCGAACGGCGATTTCTTCTATGCCGTTCCTTATGATACCGACGAGATCAGTTATCTCGTTAAAATCGACGTAAAGATCGACGATCTGTCCGAAGACGAGGAGGAGAAGGAGTATTACGACGACGAGATCAAGGGCGCCGACGACATCCAGGAGGAGAGCTCCCAGGCGGAGGAGGCGACGGACGACGACGTGGAAATCTGACGGCCGGTGCTGCCGGTGCGCTACCCGACTTTCCGAGAGGACGGTCGGGTTTTTCATTGCCGCCGCAGACGGCGTTCCGAACGGATGTGCGCCCTGCGGGCGGCGGCCCGATTCCGCAGGCGGAACCGCCGAGAACCCGAATGGAGGCGGACCGGCTTTTTCGGCCCTTGCTTTGCAGGGAGAGGGGATTGCGGGTGCCCGTCGGCAAAGCGCCGGCAGCTCCGGATTCTTGACAATTTGTTGAAAAGTCCCGCAGCGGGATTGGGTATTTCGGAGAATAATTCGTATCTTTGAATGCAAAAAATGTCTTTTGCATAAAACAGATAACGGAAAAGAGATGAAAAAAGTCGATGTCATTCTCGGTTTGCAGTGGGGCGACGAAGGAAAAGGCAAAGTGGTCGATGTGTTGACCCCCCATTATCAGGTCGTGGCCCGCTTTCAGGGTGGCCCCAATGCCGGGCATACATTGGAGTTCAACGGGGAGAAGTACGTGTTGCGTTCGATCCCTTCGGGTATATTTCAGGGCGATAAGGTCAACGTGATCGGCAACGGCGTGGTGCTCGACCCGATCCTCTTCAAGGAGGAGGCCGAGGCACTGGCCCGCAGCGGCCACGACCTGACGGAGCGGCTCTACATCTCGAAAAAGGCGCACCTGATCCTGCCCACGCACCGCATGCTCGACGCTGCGTTCGAAGCGGCGAAGGGCAGTTCGAAAATCGGCACCACGGGCAAGGGCATCGGCCCGACCTATACGGACAAGATCAGCCGCAACGGCGTGCGTGTGGGCGACATCTTCCTCGACTTCAAGAAGATTTACGAAGTGGCCAAGGCGCGTCACGAGAACATTCTCGAATCGCTGGGTTACAACTACGATATCGACGAACTGGAACGGCAGTGGTTCGAGGGGATCGAGTACCTCAAAAAGTTCCGCATCATCGACAGCGAGCACGAAATCAACCGCTTCCTCGCCGAAGACAAGGCCATTCTGGCCGAAGGCGCACAAGGTACGCTGCTCGACGTCGATTTCGGTTCGTACCCGTTCGTGACCTCTTCGAATACGATCTGTGCGGGCGCCTGCACGGGCCTCGGCATCGGCCCCAACCGTATCGGCGAGGTCTACGGCATCTTCAAGGCCTATTGTACGCGTGTGGGCAGCGGGCCTTTCCCGACGGAGTTGTTCGACGAGACGGGCGAGGTGCTGTGCCGGCTCGGTCATGAGTTCGGTGCGGTGACGGGGCGCAAGCGTCGTTGCGGCTGGCTCGATATGGTGGCGCTCAAATATGCCATCATGGTTGACGGCGTGACGAAACTCATCATGATGAAGGCCGACGTGATGAACGATTTCGATACGATCAAAGTGGCCGAGGCCTACGAGATCGACGGCCGTCGCGTGACGGAGTTCCCCTACGACATTCAGGACGACGTGAAACCCGTCTACCGTGAGTTCAAGGGGTGGAAAACCGATTTGAAGCAGGTGCGCCGTTACGAGGATTTTCCTGCCGAGTTCAAGACCTATGTGGAATATATCGAACGCGAGACGGGCGTGCCCGTGGCGATCATTTCGGTCGGGCCAGACCGCGACGAGACGATCGTCCGGCAGTAGATAGACGTATTGACGATATCAAAATATTGAATATTCTATGAGACGAATCTCTTTGCTGTGCGTGACGTGCGCTGCGGCGATGATGGTGGCCGGCGGCTGCGCGTCGATGTCGGGGACGCTCAAAGGCGGCCTCATCGGCGGCGGAGGCGGCACGGCCGTCGGCGCCGGTATCGGTGCGTTGGCCGGCGGCGGCAAGGGCGCTGCGATCGGTGCCGGCGTAGGGCTGGCGCTCGGCGCGACGGCCGGTGCGCTGAGCGGCCGCAAGATGGAGAAGCAGAAGGCCGAATTGGCGGCTATCGAGGGGGCCGAAGTCGAAACGGTGACCGATACCAACGGGCTGGACGCCATCAAGGTAACCTTCGACACGGGCATTCTCTTCCCGACCAACGGGACGGCGCTCAATGCTTCGGCGAAGGCAGCGCTCGACAAGTTCGCCATCAGCCTGTTGCAGAATCCCGATACGGACGTGACCGTTTTCGGCCATACCGACAGCACGGGGACGCTCGCGGTCAACGAGCGTATTTCGCTCGAACGTGCGCAGGCCGTTCGCAACTATTTGGAGACGAAAGGAATCGCCTCGAACCGCTTCCTCAAAGTCGAGGGCAAGGCCTATACCGAGCCGGTCGCCTCGAACGATACGACCGAGGGCCGGGCGGCCAACCGCCGCGTCGAGGTTTACATCTCGGCCGGTCAGGCGATGATCCGGCAGGCGCAGGAGGGGACGCTCCAATAGGATTTTCGGCGGGTTTTCCGGTGGGAAACCTGCCGTTTTTCGTGAATATACAATGCTAACTTAAAACTATACGAATGAAAAAAGCGTTGAAAATCGTTGTATTGGCAAAGCAGGTGCCCGATACCCGCAACGTGGGTAAGGATGCGATGACCCCCGAAGGGACGGTCAACCGCGCCTCTCTGCCGGCAATCTTCAATCCCGAAGATTTGAACGCCCTCGAAATGGCGCTCGCTTTGAAGGACGAGACGGAGGGTTCGACCGTGCATATCCTGACCATGGGCCCCCCGCGTGCAGCCGACATCATCCGCGACGCCATGTTCCGCGGCGCCGACGGCGGTTATCTGCTGACCGACCGCAAGTTCGCGGGTGCCGATACGCTGGCGACCTCCTATGCGCTGTCGTGCGCGCTGCGCAAAATCCGTCCCGACGTGATCGTCGCAGGCCGTCAGGCGATCGACGGCGATACGGCGCAGGTGGGGCCGCAGGTGGCCGAGAAGCTGGGCTGGCCGCAGGTGACCTATGCCGAGGAGCTGCTCGAAATCAAGGCGGACTCGCTGATTGTCAAGCGCCGTCTGGAACACGGTACGGAGATCGTCGAATGCCCGCTGCCGCTGGTGATGACCGTCAACGGCTCGGCGCCCGAATGCCGTCCGCAGAATGCCAAGCGCGTGATGAAGTACAAGTTCGCGCAGACCAAGTCCGAGATTGCGGCCGCTCCCGACTGCATGGCTTCGGCGATGGCCTCGGCGAAAGCGTATTTGCAGATCGTCGAGCTGGCGGCGGCCGATGTCGATCCCGACGAGACGCAGCTGGGGCTTGTCGGCTCGCCGACGAAGGTCAAGAAGATCGAGAACGTCGTTTTCCAGACCAAGGAGTCCAAGCGGCTCACGGCGGCCGATGCCGATATCGAATCACTGATGGTTGAACTCATTGCGAGCCACACGCTCGGTTAAAGATCGGAGGATATTCTGTTATGAACAACATATTTGTCTATATCGAGCTCGAAAACGGCGCGGTCGCCGACGTGAGCCTGGAATTGCTGACCAAGGGCAGGGAGCTGGCCGACGAGCTGGGCGTCAAGCTCGAAGCCGTAGTGCTGGGGCACGGCGTCGCCGGCATCGAGAAGGAGCTGGCCAAATACGGCGCCGACACGGTCTGGGTGGCCGACGACGAGATCTTCGCGCCGTTCCGCACGCTGCCCCATACGGCGGTGCTGTGCGGCCTGATCCGGCAGGAGAAGCCGCAGATCGCCCTGTTCGGTGCGACGCCCGTGGGCCGTGATTTCGCGCCGCGCGTGTCGTCGGCGCTGCACAGCGGTCTGACAGCCGACTGCACGCAGCTCGTGATCGGCGACCACACCGATCCCAAGACCAAGACCGACTATAAGAACCTGCTCTACCAGATTCGTCCCGCCTTCGGCGGCAACATCATCGCCACGATCGTCAATCCCGACCACCGTCCGCAGATGGCGACCGTCCGCGAGGGCGTGATGCGCAAGGAATACGCCGCCAAAGCGGGCGCCGGCGAGGTGAAGCCGATCGACTGGCGTCCGATGGTGCAGGATACGGATTTGGCGGTGAAGATCATCGACCGCCAGATCGAGGAGCGCAAAATCAACATCAAGGGTGCGGGCGTGATCGTGGCCGGCGGCTACGGGATGGGTTCGAAGGAGAACTTCAAGCTCGTGCACGAACTGGCCGAGGTGCTGGGCGCCGAGGTGGGCGCCAGCCGTGCGGCCGTCGACGCGGGCTTCGCCGAACATGCGCGTCAGGTGGGGCAGACGGGTGTCACCGTGCGTCCGAAACTCTACATCGCCTGCGGTATTTCGGGCCAGATCCAGCACACGGCGGGCATGGATCAGTCGTCGATGATCATTTCGATCAACACCGACGCGGATGCGCCGATCTGCAAGATCGCCGATTTCGCCATTACAGGCGATGTCAACGAGGTGATCCCCAAGATGATTAAGTATTACAAACAAAACTCGAAGTAATGGCTAATTTCTTTTTAGATAATAAGGATTTGCAGTACCACCTCGAGCATCCGCTGATGCGTAAGATCGTGGAACTGAAAGAGCGCGGATTCGCCGAGAAGGACACCTATGATTATGCGCCGCAGAATTTCGAAGACGCCATGGACTCCTACCGCAAGGTGCTGGCGATCGCGGGCGAGGTGTGCGGCGACGTGATCGCTCCCAATGCCGAGAGCGTGGATCACGAGGGGCCGAAGGTGGTGAACGACCATGTGGTCTACGCCGAGGGCACGCAGCGTAACCTGGACGCGGTCGTCAAGGCCGGCCTGAGCGGTCTGACGTTGCCGCGCAAGTACGACGGCCTGAATTTCCCGCTGCTCTGCTTCGTGATGACCAACGAGATGGTGGCGCGCGCCGATGCCGGCTTCGAGAATATCTGGGGCTTGCAGGACTGCGCCGAGACGCTCAACGAGTTCGCCTCGGAGGAGCTTAAACAGAAGTACCTGCCGTGGGTTTCGGCCGGTGCGACCTGTGCGATGGACCTCACGGAGCCGGACGCCGGTTCGGATCTGGGAGCCGTGATGTTGAAGGCCACGTGGTCGGAGCAGAAGGGCACATGGCTCCTGAACGGCGTGAAGCGTTTCATCACCAACGGCGACGGCGACGTATCGCTGGTGCTGGCTCGTACCGAGGAGGGTACGACCGACGCCCGCGGCCTGTCGATGCTCGTCTACGACAAGCGCGACGGCGGCGTGAAGGTGCGCCGCATCGAGAACAAGCTCGGAATCAAGGGCTCGCCCACGTGCGAGCTGGTCTTCACCAACGCTCCGGCACAGTTGGTCGGCGACCGTAAGATGGGCCTCATCAAATATGTGATGTCGCTGATGAACGCCGCCCGTCTGGGTATCGGCGCGCAGTCGGTGGGGCTGTGCGAAGCGGCCTACCGCGAAGCGCTGAAATACGCCAACGAGCGTGCGCAGTTCGGCAAGAACATTATCCGCTTCGCCGCGATTTCGGAGATGCTGTCGAACATGAAGGCCAAGACGCAGGGCGTGCGTGCGCTGCTCTACGAGACGACCCGTTTCGTGGAGATCTACAAGCAGTACACCCATATCTCGCACGAGCGTCCGCTCGAAGCGGAGGAGCGCCAGGAGATGAAATACTACAACAAACTGGCCGACGGCTTCACGCCGCTGCTGAAACTCTTCTCGTCGGAGTACGCCAATCAGATGGCCTACGACGCGATCCAGATTCACGGCGGTTCGGGTTTCATGAAGGATTACGCCTGCGAACGGCTCTACCGCGACGCCCGTATCATGAATATCTACGAGGGCACGTCGCAGTTGCAGGTCGTGGCGGCGATCAACCACGTGACCAAGGGTACCTATCTCGAACAGATCAAGCGTTACGAGGAAGCCGGGCATATCGAGGCCGTGCAGCCGCTCGTGGAGCGGCTCGTCTCGCTGCGCGCGAAGTTCGAGGAGGCGGTCGCCCATGTCGAGCAGATCGAGAAGGAGACCTGCGGCTTCAAGGAACTCCATGCCCGCCGTCTGGTCGAAATGGCCGGTTACCTGGCCATTACGCACCTGTTGGCGTTGCAGGCCGGAGATCGTGAGGAGTACCTCCTTTCGGCCGAAATCTACGGAAAACTCGCCGCCTCGAAGATCGAAGAGGCTTACGCCTACGTCATGGCTTCGACGGCCGCCGACGTGGAGCTGTTCAAGAAGATCGAGTCGGAGACGCTCTGTTAAGCGGCGGTATATAGACCGAAAACGCCGGACTGTCGATACAGTCCGGCGTTTTCGGTTGCGTGGCGGCGCGGGGCCTTACCACAGGAGCCGGTGAAGGAATCCCGACACGCGCCGATACCCGTCGTGGACGGTTCGCATGACCTCGTAGACGACTTCCCAACGTTCGCGCAGCCGTGCGATGGCGTCGCGGACGGCCAGCTGGTAGGTGAGCAGAGCGATCAGCAGCGTGAATCCGCCCAGCAGAACCGCTGCCAGCGGCAGCGACCCGAGCAGTTCGGCCAGCCAGAATACGAGCGCCGTCACCAGCAGGACGTAGGCCGAAAGGGCCATGACGAGGAAGAATACGAGTGCGCCGGCGAAGGAGCGTTCGGTGGAGTCGGAATACATGGCTGCGAATTACTTTTTGGCGGCGGCTTCTTCGACCTTACCCTCGACCTCGTGGTATTTGTCGCGGACTTTCCGGGCTTCGCGGTTTACGAGATCTTTGATCTGTCCCCGCACTTCGGCTCCCGACTTCGGGGTAGCCAGCAGGGTAATGACCGAGCCGAGCACCATACCGCCCAGCATCGCGAAAAAACAAGAACCTTTCATAGTGGCAAAATGTATTTGAAATTCACCCGCTACGATTGCAAAGTTCAGACCAAAAGCGTAACTTGCAGCATCATTCCCGCACGAAGCGGACGTACCGAATGGATCGATCGAGGGAACATACGGCGGCATTTACCGGACATCGACGCTACGACGGCGAGTGCGACGACGCATTGCGTGCCGTCGTGCGGGAGCTGTACGGCCGGGGTTTCCGTGTGTTTTGGAGCGGCATGGCCTTGGGATTCGACCTCGCGGCCGCCGAGGCGGTGCTCGCCCTGCGCGGGGAACTGCCCGGATTGCGGCTCTGCTGTGCCGTTCCTTTCCCCGGGCAGGCGGATCGTTTTCCGGAGGCGGATCGCCTCCGATATATGCGGATTCTCGATCGGGCGGACGAGGTGGCGACGCTCGCTCCGCGTTATGAACCGCGTTGTTACCTGCGCCGCGACGAGTTTATGGTGGAGCGGTCGGCCGCCGTCGTGGCATGGTTCGACGGCGGCAAGGGAGGGACGCGCTATACATGGGATTATGCGCGGCGCTGCAAGGCGGAGCGGATCAACTTGTGGTGCGACGGTCAACAGGAACTTTTCTGAGGCATTGCGGCCTCTTTTTTGCGGTTATCGGGTGAATTTCGGGACAGATCGGCCGAAGTGCCTTAATAGTTTTCGGCTTCGCCTTAGATACTCCCGCTCGGCATAATCAAGCTAACGCTTGCTTCTGCACTCGACTTTTCGTATCTTTGACTGTGTCTTAGATACTCCGTCTCGGCATAATCAAGCTAACGCTTGCTTCTGCGCTCGACTTTTCGTATCTTTGCATGCGGATGGGACGGCGGGCCGCACGGGCTGCGGGAGAAGCCCTCCTGCGGATGGATTCCGCTTCGGTGGCGATCGGGCGATACTTGCCCGCATGGGCGGAGCCGAAGGATGGGAAAGCCGCCTCGGCCGGCCGCGCGGACCGAACCGCGTCGGAACCGACAAGATTGATTATGAAAAAAGTCCTTACCTTTTCCCTTTTACTCGTATTGGGGCTCGTCGCCTCGCAATTGCTGCCGGGGCTGCTGGGTGCCGATTACACTTCGTTCAAGATGTGCTCCGATACGCTGTTGTACGTCTGTCTGGCGTTTATCATGATCAACGTCGGCCGGGAGTTCGAGATCGAAAAGGGCGAGTGGCGCTCCTATGTAAGCGACTATTTCATCGCAATGGCCACGGCCGCCGTGCCGTGGATTTTCATTACGCTCTACTACATGTTCGTGATGCTCCCGTCCGTCTACTGGGGCGACGCCGAAGCATGGAAGGAGAACCTGCTGCTGAGCCGGTTCGCCGCCCCGACCTCGGCCGGTATCCTCTTCACGATGCTGGCGGCGCTGCACCTCAAATCGAGTTGGATGTACCGCAAGATCCAGGTGCTGGCGATTTTCGACGACCTGGACACCATCCTGCTGATGATTCCCCTGCAAATAGCGATGATCGGCCTTCAATGGCAGATGTTCGTCGTCGTGGCGATCGTGACGCTGTTGCTGGTCGCGGGATGGCGGAAACTGGGGCATTACGACCTGCGGCAGGACTGGAAATCGATCCTGCTCTACGCCGTCGTCGTTTTTGCACTTACGCAGGGGCTTTACGCGCTCACCGCTTCGCTGTTCGGCGAGTCGGGCGGCATTCATATCGAGGTGCTCCTGCCTGCCTTCGTATTGGGCATGACGATGCGTCACCGCCATGTGGATTCGGCGGCCGAGGCGCGCGCGTCGTCGTTCGTGTCGTTCCTGTTCATGTTTCTGGTCGGCGTCAGTATGCCGCTGTTCATCGGCGTGCAGCACGCCGAGGCATTGTCCGGCCATCATTCGGTGACGGGCTCGCAGCCCATGATGTCGTGGGGGACGATCGCCGTGCATGTGCTGATCGTCTCGCTGCTGTCGAATCTCGGCAAGCTCTTTCCCGTCTTTTTCTACCGCGACCGCAAACTGAGCGAGCGGCTGGCGCTTTCGATCGGTATGTTCACACGCGGCGAAGTGGGCGCCGGCGTGATCTTCATCGCGCTGGGGTATAACCTCGGCGGCCCGGTGCTGATCGTCTCGGTGCTGACGATCGTGCTCAACCTGATCCTCACGGGCGGCTTCGTCCTGCTGGTGAAACGGTTGGCGCTGAAAGCCTACGGGACGCAGCCGTCATAGGAAGTTTCGTCCAAAATTTGTTTATTCGGGAAATTATACCTATCTTTACGGCGTAATAATCTTTCGCGCCGGCTTTCGGAGCCGCTCTTCTCCCCGTTATTTTATTACGAATCCGTCGAATCCGACTGCCCGAACCGAAGGGCGGGAAGCGCGTCGTAAGGTATCGATCCGGCCGGCGAAGCGAAGGTGCGAAGGGTGAAGCGCCCGCAACGGGTGTTTACGGGAAATGTCAATATGAAATCCGGCTCCGCAGGATGCCGTAATACGAGTTCGGCGAGATTCCATATTCACACGACTTTACAATTATCGATAAACTTATCTTACGTCGGACTCACGGATAAATACATGAATTTTCAGGAATTGAATTTGCCGAATGCGCTGTTGCGCGCATTGCGGGACAAGGAATACGAACGACCCACGCCCATTCAGATGCAGGCGATCCCCGCCGCTTTGGAAGGCCGGGATATCCTCGGTACGGCCCAGACGGGTACGGGCAAGACGGCGGCCTTCGCGCTGCCTGTTCTGGCGAACCTGCTGCGTCGGCCGCCCGTCGGCCGCGGACGTCCGATCCGGGCGCTGATCCTCACGCCCACGCGCGAACTGGCGTTGCAGATCGACGAGTCGCTCGGCGACTACGCCAAGTACACGCCGCTGCGTACCTGCGTCGTTTTCGGCGGCGTGAACCAGCGTCCGCAGATCGACTGCTTGAAGCGCGGCGTCGACGTGCTGACAGCTACGCCGGGGCGTCTGCTCGACTTGATCGGGCAGGGGCATATCTCGTTGAAGCAGATCGAATTTTTCGTACTTGACGAGGCCGACCGGATGCTCGACATGGGATTCATCCACGACATCCGGCGCTTGCTGCCGTTGCTTCCCGGACAGCGCCAGACGTTGCTCTTCTCGGCGACGATGCCCAAGACGATCGAACGGTTGGCCGCCGATCTGCTGAACGATCCCGTGCGCGTCGCCGTCGAACCGGTGGCATCGGTGGTCGATACGATCGAGCAGCGGCTCTGCTACGTGGAGAAACCCGAAAAGAAGCAGGCCCTGATCTCGGCGCTGAAAGAGAACGACGGCCGTTCGGTGCTGGTCTTCTCGCGCACGAAGCACGGCGCCGACCGCATCGCGCGGATCGTGTCGAAGGCCGGTATCGGTTGCGACGCGATCCACGGCGACAAGTCGCAGACGGCGCGCCAGCGCGCCCTGTCGAATTTCAAGGCGGGAAAAACGCGCGTGATCGTAGCGACCGACATCGCCGCGCGCGGTATCGATATCGATCAGTTGGAAATGGTCATCAACTACGACTTGCCCGATGTCGCCGAGACCTACGTGCACCGGATCGGCCGCACGGGCCGTGCGGGGCATTCGGGGATGGCACTGACCTTCTGTGCATCGGACGAACGTCCCATGCTGGCCGACATTCAGAAACTCACGGGCAAGAAACTGCGCGTGATCGCAGGCTAAGGCCGGTCTCTGCGGAAAACCAACGACGCCCCGCATCCGTCACGGATGCGGGGCGTCGCCATCGTTCGCTTCCCGTCATGCTCCGCGTTCGGCCTCCAACGCCTCCGCTTCGGTGCGGTATCGGGCCGCTTCGCCGCAGGCGCCCCGCCGTTCGCAGAGGTCGGCCAGCAACACGAGGGTACGGGCCAGCGAACGAAGATGGTTGCACCGTTCGAAGGGATCTTCGCACAGTTCGCGCAGTATGGCGGCCGATGCGAGGTAGGCCTCTTCGGCGCGGGCATCGTCGTGCATCTCCTCGTAGAGTCGTCCTAGCGATCGTCGGCACTGTGCCGTTGCGGGACGGTAGCGGTGCGGGTCTTCCCCGTCGAACTCGGCGTGTTTGTCCAATGCACGCAGGTACATGCGTTCGGCCTCGCCGAAGCGCCGTGCGTCGGCATGGAGGTTTCCCAACTGCCAGAGCGTCGAGGCTACGTCCTCGCCGTAGACGAGCGGTGCAGCGGCGGCCATGCTTTCGTAAGCGGATAACAGGCCGAGCAGCACCTCCTCGGCGCGGTCGTCGTCGAGACGAAGGCTCAACTGTTGGAGATCGCTCATCAGCGTAAGGCGGTTGAGCGTCAGGTCGCGCCGCCCCCGGTAGCTGTCGTAGTTGCGGAGCGCCTGCGTGAACAGGCGAAGCGCCGTGCGGTAGGAGGCGGGCGTGTGGCGCCACCAGTAGAATTTTCCCAGCGTATGCTGTGCCTCTGCGAGTCTGGGACGGTAGGTGTTCGGGCGTCGTTCGACGGCCTTTTCGTAGCGGGCGACCTCTGCGCGGCAGCGGGCGATGCATTCGCGCAGCCAGGCACGGTGTTGCTCCCGTTCGGCTCTTTTGTCGGAGTTCATGGTCGGTTGGGATAAGGATTGAAAAAAACGCTGCGGTAGACCGGATCGGCTGCCGCAGCGTTTTCTTTCGGGTTCGGCAGCGTGCTACCAGTTGAGAATCTTCTTGAAATCGAAGACTTCGGGGTCGGCCACGTACGCCTTGGCAGCCTCGTAGTCGGCCGGCGTGATGTAGTTCATCAGGTTGTCGATTACCTGCTGGATCTTGTCCGAGTCGATATTGACCAGACGGGGCGGAATCTTGCCCGTGGCGGGATCCTGCAAGTCTTTGAGATAGAGCGGCGACACAAAGCCGTCCTGGCTGATGTAGACCATGCAGCCCGTCTTGCCCTCCGAGAAGAGTTTGTAGACGCCCATGCCCAACTCCGAGCAGTAGACCAGATCGTAGGCGATCGGAGTCTGGCAGCGCACTTCGTAACCGATCTCTACGGGACGCGACTTTACCTTGATTTTCAGTTCTTTGAGCTTGTTTTCCAGCATCTCGTTGAAGATATGCGCCTTCGATACTTTGCCCAGTTCGGGATGGCCGTGCTCGTCGTAGGAGAAATGGATGCCCGATTTCTTGATCTCTTCATCGCTCAGGGCGTGGAACACACCTTCCGAGATCATGGCCACGCCGTAGTCGATGCCCATGATCTTGCGCTTGATGATCGACGAAACGACCAGGTTGACGATCTTCTCGACGGTGATCTCCGTCTTGTTGAACATCTCCGGAATGACGATCATCGGGTAGTGGCAGGCCGAGCCGATGCCGAAGGCGAGGTGCCCCGCCGAACGGCCCATGGCCGCTACGACGAACCAGTTGGCCGACGTGCGTGCGTCGTTGTAGACGGCGCGGCCGATGACCGTTCCGCCCTCCTTGGCCGACTGGTAGCCGAACGTCGGCGTGCCGGCCGGCAGCGGCAGGTCGTTGTCGATCGTCTTCGGGACGTGGATGTTGGCGATGGGGTAGTGCTTCGCTTCGAGGAACTTGGCGATGCGGTTGGCCGTCGACGCGGTGTCGTCGCCGCCGACGGTCACGAGCAGCTTGACGTTGTTCTCGGTGAAGAAATTGAGGTTGAAATTCTCCTCGAAATCCTTGTCGGTCGGTTTGAAACGGCTCATCGTGAGGTACGAACCGCCCTGATTGAAGATGTAGTCGGCCTGCGTGAAAGTCAGGTCTTCGTAGCGGGGCGAGGGATTGAAAAGACCCGAATAACCGTAGTGCAGACCGATCACGCGATACCCTTTGGCAAGGAACGTTTTGGCGACGCTGCCCACCACCGTATTCATGCCCGGTGCGGGACCGCCACCTGTAAGAATTGCAATTGCCTCTTTCATAGTGCTTTAAAGTTATGATTGTTCAGATGTTCCGAATCTGTTCTTTTCGCGTCCAAAATTACAAAATATTTTAATAAACCCGAAACAATCCTCGGCAAAATTCCGGCCGGTCGGGACAAAAATCTACCTTTGTCCCTTGCCGGCCGGTTTTCCCGGAATGCGGGCGGAGGCAGTCCGTCGTATGCCGGCCGGCAAGGAGTTCCGTTTCCGAGCGGCGAGGGGCGTCTTTCGTCTCCGTCGGCACGGCGTTTGGAAAAAGAAGGACGGTCCGCGTC
>ERZ1673701.2752-NODE-2752-length-13049-cov-6.193166_pt1 | contig 13049 bp, 5 predicted proteins | sample MGYA00580231_ERZ1673701 | MGnify/ENA primary metagenome ERZ1673701 (study PRJEB41218, sample SAMN15661798) | gut metagenome | host: Homo sapiens | place: Canada: London | collected 2015-08-20/2019-03-30 | study: EMG produced TPA metagenomics assembly of...
GGCATCGGCCCCTACAATGAAATTTGGTGGTGCACACGGGGGTGCATCGGTCTATGCTTTTCGCCCCTGCCTGCTGCAACCCATTAGGCGCTGCGCGCCAGCTCCCCTTTCAGGGGAGCCGTTATTCTGCTGTTTCCTCCGCGGCTGTCTCCGGCAGCTGCATATCGTCGAAGGCGTTCTGTGCGTCGTCGAAGATCACCTGTACCTCAGCGAACGCGTCCTGAAGCCGGGAAAGGCCGGTGGACAGGTCGGCTGCCAGCGCGGCAATCTCCTCGCCGGAATCCATATAACGGGTACGGGCGTCCTCGCAGAGATTCGACAGTTGCGCATAGATGCGCCGGGCGCGCACAGCCGCGTTGCGTTCGGTTTGCTCGGCGCGGCGGTAGGCGGTCAACTCTTTTTCGGTAAGCGACGGTTCCTGCACCGGTTCATCCGGTTCATTTTCTGTTTCCGGCTCTTCCGGCTGCGGCACCGGCTCCGACGGCTGCGGGTCGGGGCGCGTCAGCAGTTCCTGTTGCGCCTCTTCGGCCTTTTTCAACTGCTCCGCCAGATCAGAGCCTTCCTGCGCGAGCGCGTTCACCTGCCCGGAAAGCGCGTCGTTGTCCGCCTGTGCCTGCTCCAGACGCTTCTGCAGACCTGCCAGTTCGACCTGAAGGCGCGCATTTTCAGCGGCAAGCTTATCGCGCTCGTCAGTCAGCTTGCGCAGGGCCTTCTGGTGCTCAATGGACGTCGATTCGATATAATTGACAACGTCGGTGCGGTTAAAACCGCTGACCGCCGTGCGAAACTTTGAAAAATCAGCCACCTGCTGTTCCTCCTGATCTCCGATTTTGTCTCAGTATATCACGAAAAGCGACAAAAAACAACTGGGCGTGCCGCCCGTGCGCCCGCTTTCGCACAGATTTTATGAATTGTTCACAGACGCTGGTTTTTCATTTGTATGATTGCAGACCGGCAGAAAGACTGCTATAATAAATCGCATCTGAAAGACAGCGAGGGAGCAAACGATGGAATACAACAAGCTGATCGCCGAGATGCACACCGGCGACGATGTAGAGGGGTTCTATGTCCTGAAAGACGCATTTTTGAAGACGACGGCGGCGGGGAAGCCGTTTTTATCCGGCGTTCTGGCAGACCGATCCGGTGTGATCGATCTGAAGGTCTGGGACTACTCCGGCCCCATCGGTGCGCGACCAGAGGATATCGGCCGCGTCGTCAAGATTCGGGGGCAGGTATCGGAATTCAAGGGCGCACCGCAGCTGACGGCGGGCCGCATCCGCATGGCGGACGGGAACGACCAGTATGACCTTTCCACTCTCGTGCCAACCGCCCCGATTGACACGGATGCGCGTGTCGCGGAGATTGAGCGCATGATCGACTCCATGGAGGATACGGATTATCAGTCCGTCGCCCGTGCGATGCTCACGCGGCATCTGGACGCGTTCCGCTCCATTCCGGCGGCCAAAAGCGTCCATCACAGCTTCCTGTCCGGGCTTCTCATGCACACGTCCAATATGCTGCGGCTGGCAGATTTTCTGTCCGGACTTTACGGCGAGATCATCGACCGGAGTCTGCTGCTGACGGGGACGCTGCTGCATGATTTCGCAAAGGAAAAGGAATTTACATTCTCCGGCCTTGGGCTGGTCACAGATTATTCGCTGTCCGGCCAGCTGATCGGCCATCTGGTGATGGGCGCGCAGGAGGTGCAGCAGTGTGCGCAGGAACTCGGCATCCCGGAGGAAAAAAGTCTGCTTTTACAGCACATGATCCTTTCGCACCACGGCGAGCCGGAGTTCGGCGCGGCCGTGCGCCCGATGTGCGCCGAGGCAGAACTGCTCTCTGAGATCGACCTGATCGACAGCCGTATGGAAATTTACGCTGAAGCGCTTCAGGATCTGCCCGTCGGAAGCTTTTCCAACCGTATCTTTGCACTGGACAAAAAAATCTACCGCCACGGGTGATTGCCCGCAGCCGCCTTTGAAAAAAGGGGAGGCGGGCACCGCAAAATAAAGAAAGATTTTACAAATTCGCTGTAAATTAAGCAGACAGCATCTTGCATTTGCAGATCACTTCGTATATAATTATTGTGTTAATACTAGGGGTAGTGTAGGCTACTGTGACATTTTGTTACAGTTTTGGATCTGACAGAAAGCCAGACCGAGACAAGGGAGGAATGCGAAGAATGAAACGCAACCGAATACTGGCCATTGGTATCGCACTGCTGCTGGCCGTGCAGCTGCTGGTGCCGCTTGCCTGCGCCGCAGGTGCGACGCTGAAGTTCACGGCCCCGGACAAGCTTCCGGAGGTGGGGCAGACCTTTACCGTTACGGTTGACTTGTCCGGCAACACAGGCCTGTGTGCTGTGCAGATCAAGCTGGGCTATGACGATTCCGTTGTTGAATGCACCGGCGTTGAAAACGGTGAACTGATCGGCGACATGCTCTCTGCAAACAATACGCATGCCACGCGCGACGGTATCGGCGCGATTATCGCGGCGGCGGGCACCAAGACCGTCAAGACCGACGGCAGCCTTGTTGTGTTCACCTTCCGTGTCAAGGCTGCGGGCGACGCGAAGCTGACCCTCGCCGATGCGCTCCTTTCTGACATTGACGGCAAGGCGCTTTCGCTTTCCTATTCGCTCCCGGCGCTGATCGTGCAGGGCAGCGGCTCCGACAGCGGCAGCGGTTCCGGCTCTGACGCCGAAAAGCCGGGCACGGACGATAAGAAGTCCGAGGATGATAAGAAATCTGAGGATGAAGAAAAGCCCGAGGATGAGGAAAAGCCTGCGGATGGCGCGCAGGAGGAAGTCAAGTCCGGCTCCTTCCGCGACGTGACCAGCACGCACTGGGCGTTTGACTCGGTCGAGCGGGCAGCGGAGATGGGCCTTGTCACCGGCTATTCCGACGACACCTTCCGACCCGACACCCCCGTGACCCGTGCGCAGTTCGTTCTCATGCTCTGGCGCATGTGCGGCAAGCCCGCCGCAGCCAAGGCAGCCTCGTTTGCCGACGCCAGCGCCAGCTGGTATCAGGACGCGCTGAGCTGGGCCGTGGAGAAGGGCTATGTGAACGGCCTGTCCGATACACGCTTCGGCCCCGACGCGCCTATCACGCGCCAGCAGGCCATGGCCATTCTCTTCCGTCTGAACGGCGGCCAGAGCGGCTCGGAACAGATGATGACCGGCGTTTATGAGCAGACCTTCACCGACAGCGGAACCATCGCCTCCTGGGCGAAGGATGCGACATGGTGGGCGGTTTACCACGAACTTGTTTCCGGCACCGGCGGCAGCCGCATCGCGCCGGAAGCCAACGCGTCCCGTGCACAGATCGCGGCGATTCTGCTGCGGTATGCAGATAAATTTATGACGATGGAGGAAGCGGCATGAAAAGAAGAATGCTTGCGCTTTTGCTTGCGGTGCTGATGCTCGCCATGCTCACCGCCGCCGCATTCGCAGAAGACACAGTCCTTGGCGTTTACAATGTGACGGGGCCCCTGACGGTGCTGAACGGCACAAAGAATGGCAGCTTCTACGCAGACGCGAACGAGTTTGAGTTGAACTGCAGCGGCCTGACCGGCGAGTATTCACTTGTGCTGCTTCTCGAAGGCGACAGCCCCGTCCCCACAGACGGGAACATCCAGTACATCGATCAGATGAGCATCGCAAACGGCGCAGTGAAATTCACACTGAAGCCTAAAGCGCTGAAGGTAGGTACATACAACATCTACATCAGCACGACCGACGAGGCGCTCAAGAAGGTCGCATCGTTCAAGTACGGCGAGAAGCCGGATGTCGTTCTGGGCGATGTGGATGGCGATGGAAAGATTAAAACGACTGACGCACTGCTGGTGTTGCAGCATGTATCAGAAACAATTACATTGGAAGGAAACGAGTTTGTGGCTGCTGACGTTGACAAGGATGGCGTGATCAAAACAACCGACGCATTGCTGATCCTTCAGTATGTCGCAGAGAACATAAGTTCGTTTGACTGAGAGGTAGAAAAACATGAAGAAAAAATTATTAGCAATCGTTCTTACGGTTTGCGTGCTGGTATCTCTTTTTGCAACACCAGTTTCTGCAATCGTATTTGAACCGACTCCGACTGCTCAGTTGGAAGCAGTTACTTTCACGGAAAAAAACACATCGAAGTACCCAGTTGAGGGCGATGCTATTACGGAAATTGCAGCAGGCAATACGTTTGCAATTAAGATTTCCGTAACGAACCCCTCTTCCGACCCGCTTCGCTTGTCTGGGTTTAAATTTAGATTTACTTATAATGTGGACGCTTTTGAGACGTACACCTACACATTTGAAAATGACGATGACAGCGGTACGGTTGGTCCAGACGCTATGCCTTCATCTACAAAGGGCGGTCTGAAGGGCTGGACAATGCAAAATAATACAGGAACTGCCGGACTGGCTGTTTTTGCAGGTACCTGCGAGAAAACAGCGAATCAGCCGGTGCTGGCATCCGGTGAACAGCAAACGATTGGCTATTTGCTGCTCAAGGCAAAGACGAACGTAGAAAACGGCAGTTACTCGTTTGGGTTTGAAGGCGAGAACTATTTCAACCATATTAAAGATGGTGAAACCAAGGATGAAGAAGTCGAAAATGTAGATTTCTCAAAAAAGCTTGCTCTGACGGTTACTGGTGGACAGAATCCAACCATTGGTGCTACCACTATTGACCCGACTGAAGTCGCATACGGTAGCGACGAAGTGCTCACCATGGGTGCAACGTCTACTTCTAATAAGGACATCACCAGCTTCGTCACCTTCAAGGTGAAGGATGCAGAAGGCAACGACGCTGCTGGCTTCGTTGTCAACAACGGCAATGAACTGAATGTTACTGCAGCAGATGCCGGTACATACACTGTCACTGCTGAGCCGAATGGAGACAACTGCAGAATCGACGAGAGCGTGACTGTTCAGAATGCAACCCTCACGATCACCAAGCAGGAGATCACCGCGCCCGTTGCAACGGTCACGAGTTTTGCCAAGGGTCAGCGAATCTTTGACCTGAACGTCGAGACGACGACTCCCGGCCTTTCTGTGGGCTATACCTGCTATGAGGGCACGAATACCGATGGCAATCCGCTTGATTCCCAAGAGAAGTTTAAGGCGGGCACGCTTTACAGCATCGTGATCGGGCTGGAAGCGGACAAGAACCATGTGCTTAACGCCCAGACGCTGACCGTCACGGTCAATGGCGGTGAGCCGCAGACGGTCGCAATCGAGGAGAGCGGATTTGCCGGTGCATACAAGGCTGTTGTAACGGCTACGACTGCGGATAAGGATGCCCCGACGATCACGCCGAATCCGATCAACGCCACCTACGGCGATCTGCTCTCCACGCTCATTCCGACCGGCACTGCAACCTTTAACGGCAAGCCTGTTGAGGGCACGTTCGCATGGTCGAATAAGTACAATGCAGAAACCACGGTCGGCAATGCTGGCGTGAATGAATTTGATGTAGTCTTCACGCCCACCAACACGGATCTCTACGCCACTGTTACCGGCACGGTCACCGTGACTGTCGCGCAGAAGGAAATCGACATTACCGATAAGCTTAACACATGGAGTGCCAACGAGTTCACCTATGACGGGAAAAGCCATTCTGTCGAGCTGAAAATTGATGAGGATCTTGTTGGTATCGTCAAAGTTAAGGAGTATACTGGTGACACTGAGGCGCAGGCCGTCGGTGAATATACGGCCTCTGCATCGCTTGAACTGGTAGACCCGGCTAATTACAAATTCAACGAGGACAATGTTCTCACGCGCGAGCACACTTGGAAGATCGTCAAGGGTGACCTCACGCCGACGGACGCAGAAAAATCCGTGCTCTTCGGTACAAAGGAAGTCACGGTTACTCCGGCTGATTTCGGTCTGACGCAGGACGGCATTAAAATTGAGGTTACTCACGCGGGAAATAGCCTGATTACAGGTTACTTACCAAGCGATGACATGCGTTCTGTCACGTTTATGCTGAGAGATACGGATAAGACAGATGCTGCTAATAACGCGTCTGACACGACTACATTGAAATTCTCTTCGGCGAATTATAACGAGGCGTCCGGTACGCTCACCATCAAGATCATTGACAAGAACACCGACGCGGATACGCTCAAGATCGACGTTCCTGCTACCGTCACCTACGGCGATACTGTTACCCCCAGCGTCGGCGAGTCCAAACCGGCAGGTGCAGGCGACGTTACGTTCAAGTTCTTCGACAAGGACGGCAATCAGGTTTCTGACCAGCCGTTCCCCGTTGGCAAGTACAAAGTGACTGCATCCTGCGAGGATGCTGACACCATCTACACTGCTGAGAAGGAATTTGAGGTCGTTGCCCGCGCACTCACAGAAGAGAATGTCACCTTTGGCGAGAATCTCGTCTACACCGGCAATGAACTGACCCAGACTGTGACCGTCACAGTTAACGGCAAGACCCTGACCGTCGGCACGGACTATACCGTTTCCGACCTGACCGGCACTGAGCCGGGCAGCTATCCCGTTACCGTCGCCGGCACGGGCAACTACACTGGTGAGGTCACAAAGTCCTTCACCATCAGCAAGGCGCAGATCTCCAGCGCTGCGATCACCTATGATGCCGGCCCCTATGGCTACACTGGCAAGGAATGGAAGCCTGAAGTTACCGTTTCCTTCAACAGCGCTACGCTGACAGCTGGCAACGACTACACGGTTTCCTATGAGAACAACATCAACGCCGGTACTGCGAAGATCATCATCACCGGTATAGGCGATCACTTCACGGGCTTGACGGAAAAGACCTTCACTATCAATTCTGCGGAAATTTCCGGCTGCACGTTCGCGCCTATCGCTGACGTGACCTATAACACCAAGGCACATACTCCGGAAGTGACCGTTGCGATCAGCGGCAGAACGCTTGAGGCAGATAAGGATTACACCGTTTCTTACGCCTCCAACGTCAACGCTGGTACTGCCACCGTCACCGTCACCGGTAAGGGCAACTTCACCGGCTCGGCGAACACGACCTTCACGATTGCAAAGGCTGACCTGAACCTGAGCGTCTACACCATCTCGAGCCTCTGCACCGAGACTGAGGTGAAGACCAGCACGCTCCCGTCCAACTTCTTCCTCGCCGACGAGACGGAGACTGGCTTCTCCATCGCACTCACCGCCGCTGGCGGCGACGCGATCTTCACGCAGGCGCCCGCTGTGGTCGATGGCGAAAACGTGATCACCTACCAGCTGAACGGCGGAACCGGCGAAGCAACTTTCAACGTGACTGTCACGCCGGTCTCCAGCAACTACAAAGCCGGCACCTATGATCTGAAGATCCAGGCCTATGACAAGACCAACGTCTCCAACCGCATCGTCTTTGAATCCGGCTCCGCTGTCTACACCGGCTCCGGCATCAAGTACGAAAAGGCAACCATTGCAGGTCACTCCAGCGGCATGCGCTATACCTACGCCCCCGATGTAGCGACCGGTGCAACGCTCGACGCAGCTGGCCTCCCGCTGACTGTCGGCACCTACACCGTCACTGCGACCTACTCCGATGCAAGCAGCTACGGTTACAAGACTGCGACCTTCACCATCACCAAGGCGACCCCGGCCGGCACGCCCGCCTACACCAAGATCGAGACGAGCGGCAAGACCCTTGCTGACACCAAGCTGACTGTCGGCACGATTCGCCCGGCCGGTACCATCGCATGGGATCTGCCCCTCACGACTGTGCTTAAGGATGGCAAGGAATACGCATGGACTTTCACCCCGACTGACACGCACAACTATACGACGCTCACCGGCAAGCTGATTCCCTATGTTGACGACGGCACGGATTATATCCCCGGCGTGATCGACGGCAACTCCGGCAGCTTCAACTTCCATGATGTGAGCCGCTTCGACTACTTCTACGACGCAGTCAAGTGGGCCGCAGAAAACGGCATTGCCTCCGGCACGGGCCGCTACACCTTCTCTCCCGACGCCGTCTGCACCCGTGCACAGACTGTCACCTTCCTCTGGCGTGCAGCCGGTTCCCCGATGCCCAGATATCGCACATGCGCGTTCACGGATGTGGACTCCCGCGATTACTATTACAACGCAGTTCTCTGGGCAGTTGAGCAGGGCATCACCACCGGCCTCACGGCTACCACCTTCGGCCCCGACGTCACAGTAAGCCGCGGACAGGTTGCAACGTTCCTCTACCGCGCAGCCTCCGCATCCAAGCCCAATACGTTTAACCCCTTCACGGATGTTAAGACTACGGCTTATAACTACGACGCCATCCTCTGGGCTTATGACAACCGCATCACCACCGGCACCAGCGACACGACCTTCAGCCCGGACGCTTCCTGCACCCGCGCACAGATCGTGACTTTCCTCTACAGATATTATCAGGGGCGCTGAAGCTAGATAAAAAAGGGTCGCTGCCCCGCGCAGCGGCCCTTTTTCTCATCCATGCGCAAAAGAGAGAGGAGTATTGACATGAAAACACAACTCAAGCGCCTGCTGGCGCTGAATCTGGCGCTTATTCTGCTGCTCTGCGCCGTCTTCCCGGCCTCCGCCGCAGGAACTGCGGCCCAGCCCGCCGCCGACGCCCAGCCCCAGCAAACTGCCCAACCCACCGAAGATTCCACCCAACCACAGACCACCGCACCCAACCCCGGTACGCACACCCTCACCATCAATGGCGAAACCCGCACCATCGGCACGGAACGGCAATCTGGAGTAGGCTGGACTTCTGTTGCCACTATGAACGGTGATGGTGAGCCGGTATACGCACTGACGCTGAACGACTACAAAGGCGACCCAATCACGATAACGTCCAATCACGATTATACGGGCTCGACCCGCCCAATCGTCATGCTGCGCTTCATTGGCCAATGCAATATCAGAGGCAGACAGGACAGCGCGGCGCTGTCCCTCAGCGGATATCGCGGGCTGGTCATCATGATGGACGAGAGCACCGTGGCTGGCAGCTCAGCGCTCTCCATCGGCGGCAATCCCACCATTTCCATCCCGGACGGCTGGGTTCGTCTCGACAGCAATGAGATCACGCTCACCAGCTGGAACGGCGACCCGGCAGTGAACGCCCAAAGCGTGAACTGCGATCTGCCGACCTACAAAACCAAAGACAACGGCAATGGCGGGATCTGGTTCATCAGCACAGCCGAGCCGCGCACCGTCACCGTCAAGGGCAACGGCGGCACGAACTGGAACGGTACGACAGACGATGTGACCCTGACCTGCGAGGAAAACAGCCAGCTTGATCTGGCGAACGCCTTCACGCAGAGCAAAAAATACGTGGCATATTATCAGGGCGACGATGGGCAAACGTATTCGCCGTTCCTGATCTACCCCGACCTGAAGCCGGGCAATACAGTCCTGACCGCCGTCTGGGATAAATGCGATTATGAGATCCCTGCGATCTTCTACGGAAATCTCGGAGACGACAGAAACGTTACCGTGGTCGACGGCAGCAGAGAATGGACAGCGCCCATGCTCGAGCCATACGATATCTCGCAGTATCATAATACGCCGCTCTGCTGGGAAAACCAGATCGGCGACCGGGTCACGCAGCTGCTCGCCGGGCAGAAAATGCCCGCGCTGACGCGCCCGACCGCGTACCACGCCGGATATACCGTCTCGGAGACCGGCCTGATCTTCTGTGCCAACGGCGAGACGTTCGGTAACGGCTGGGTCGTGATGCAGCCGGTCTATACATATACTGCAAATGAAAACTGGAGCCGGTGCGAAAGCGGGAAGAAGTTCCTGAGCTGGAACACAAAGCCCGACGGCACTGGCAAGACCTACGCCAACGGCGAGGACGTTCCGGAGTCGCATAACCAGCTCGTCTGGCTCTACGCGCAGTGGGAGCAGAACGGCCCTCAGCCCGGCAAGCACACCCTCACCATCGACGGCGAAACTCACACCATCGGCACAGGAACCGTGACCGGAGAAGGCTGGGAAGCCTATGCGGCTCTGAACGGCGACAACGAGCCGCTGCTCGTGCTGGCCCTGAACGATTATAAAGGCGGGCCGATCAGAATTTCCGATCCAACCGGTGTCGGAACAGCCAAGCAGGTCTACGCGCTGGTCAGCATAAGCGGAACCAATACTGTCACGGCGCAGTCCGGCGCAGGCATCACCGCGGAAGGCTATACCGCTCTGACCATTGAACGCTACAGCCGGACGGCATCCCTCACTGTCAGCGGCCAGCCTGCAGTCCAGACGGGCGGTCGGCTGCAAATTTTCAGCGGCGGCATCACCCTCGACGGCGGAACCGCCGCGGCATATGCGGCTGCGAACGGCTTCGTCTATAACGACGGACGCTGCGAGGCAAACGAAACGAAAACAGGCGACCTCGTGACGAAGCTCGTCATGCGGGATATCTCCCATTATCTGGTCGTTGACAGGCAGCGCTATTATCTCAGCGAACAGTACCCGCATGTCTCCGGCAGCGGATGGGGCGCGTCGCTCATCAAAAACGGCGACGGCCTGCCGACCCTCTGCATCAGCCTGTACGGCTACGCGGGAGGCGCAATCTCGTTCAGCGCACCGTATAACGCGGGCGAGACAGCGGACGTGATTGCGATCCTCAACTACACTGGGCAGAACGAGATCACAAACGAGGCCGGGCCTGCGGTCAGAGCCAGCGGTTATTCGTGGCTGACGCTTCAGGAACAGGCAAACGGCAGTTCGCTCACCTTCAGCGGCAAGCCCGCTGTTCGGACAGACAAGGGACTGACCCTGAGCGGACGGAACATCACGCTGGACGGTCTGAACGGCCCAGCATATACGGCAGGTTCGTTCAGATACGACGGAAGCGTATGCAGCGTGAACGAGGAACGGCAGGATGGTGTCGTTGTGCGCGTCACGACAGGCGAGCCGATGCGTGTCACGATCACGGTCTACAGCGACGAGGCAAAAACGCAGACAGTCACACGGACGGTGAATCAATACGGCCTTGTCGACCTTACCAACCTTTTCACGCAGGCAAAAAAGTATGTCAGATTCTATAAGGACGAAAACGGCAACTGGTATGGGGCGCTGTTCAACGCAGACCGCGATCTGGAGCTGACAGCGTTCTGGGAGGACTGCAACGCGGAGGTTCCTGCCGTGTTCTATGTAAACGCAACGAACTTCACAGAGGTAAAGGTCGTTGACGCGGCGGCGGACGGATGGAAAGCGCCGGAGCAGGCCGGATATACCAACGAGTACGGGCAGACGTCGGTGACCTATGAGTTCCTCTGCTGGGAGCGGAAAACCGAAAACGGGTACACCTATCTTCTGCCCGGACAGGAGCAGACTGCGCTGACAGCAGGCGTGGGCTATTATGGCCGGTATACAAGCAGCACAACGGGCATCGTCTTCTACGCAAACGGTGAGACATTCCCGAACGGCATGGCCGTTGTGGAGGACAGCAATGCCCGCCGGACGATGAGGAGAGGCTCCCAGAACGGGAAAGTCCTGACCGGCTGGAACACTGAGCCCGACGGCTCCGGCACAAGCTATGCGGCGGACGGCGAAGAAGTCCCGGCGGCGCACACCAGCCTTGTCCGCCTCTACGCACAGTGGGACGACCCCGAAAACAGCGTGCGCGTCAGATTCTACGCCGGTGCGGTGGGTTATGACGAAGAAAAATGGCTTCCGCGCGGCAGCCAGATCCAACTACCGGAGTTGGGGGCGTTGTACGGACAGGAACAGCCGTATTGGGATGTGGATTTCATCTATGCGGATGGAAGAAGAATCCGTGAGAACAAGCATCTGTCCGGCCAGACCATCACGATCCCGGCAGATGCAGCTGAATGCAGACTCAACGCCTATTGGCTTCCGGCGGAGCCGCTTGTGATCGGAGGTAGAAGCTTCTCGCTTTCCAATAGAACCAGCAGCTTTTTCGGAGAAAACTGGAGCGTACGGTATTATCCATATGAGGGGCTATTTATCGTGCAGCTGTACGGATATCAGGGATCGGCGATCAGCCTGCCTGCGTATACACAGCTGAGAGTCGGATTTGGTGAAAACACGATCACAGCGGCAGCGGGAAAACCCGCAATCGCATGTATCGATGGACTGGAACTTGTAACCGCGTGCAGCGACGACAGCCATGCGTCACTTCGGGCTTTCGCCGGTGAGGGTGCGCCCGCAGTCATGGCAGTCCGCGTGATAAACAGCCGCGCGCCGCATATGGAGTTCCACGCAGGCGCAGGTAAAAATGTATTTGCGGATGGAACAGCCCTTGAATTGGGCACAGCTGCTTGCAGCTATTCCGGCGTTCTGAACGGAGAAACAGCTGAAATTACGCTCGATCCTTCGGACATGCCCGCCGCGATCAGCGACCTGTATATCCACCCGCATATGAGCACACTGACCGTAAAGGGCGGAGGTGCGACGACAACGGACGGTGGAACGCAGGTCAGCAAACAGGTCGAAGCCGGACAAATGACAAGCTACCACACGTTTGGATTTACCTATCCGGGCTATTGGTGCTCCGGCTATCATAATGTTGTTGGCAGTGTGGCTGGCAGCACCTATGAAGTGTCTGTCCCAGAAAGGGACTGCACGATTGAACTGGAATGGGTGCCGACTGGCTATGTGTCCTTCCTTGCCTTCCGTGTCAGCGGTGAACTGAAGAATGAGACGAAATTGGATCCTGCGCATTTCTTCAAAACAAGGAGGGAACGTGTTGTATTTGTAGATTACCAGAATGGCACAGCAGCGGTTCCGGAACTGCAGTTTGAGAATTATGCCAGCTACGGTGATCTGCTGTACTGGTATACCGAGGACGGCAAGGCATCTGAAACGAAGGATAGCCAACAGTTCTTGCCGGGGGAGAGCATCACAGAGAAGGAAAACGGCATTCAGAGCGGCACAACGCTCTGCGCTGTGGCAGATGGAGAGTATCGCCTTGTCTTTTATGCCAACGGTAAGCTGTTTGATAACGGCGGTAAATACGGCAAAAAGGTCATAGGGTCTTACGGAAACTACAGTGAACGCTGGGATGCAACGGATGGTTCGCAGCTGTTCAGCTGGAACACACAGCCGGACGGCACGGGAACCAGCTACG
>ERZ1673701.2775-NODE-2775-length-12989-cov-9.300603_pt1 | contig 12989 bp, 9 predicted proteins | sample MGYA00580231_ERZ1673701 | MGnify/ENA primary metagenome ERZ1673701 (study PRJEB41218, sample SAMN15661798) | gut metagenome | host: Homo sapiens | place: Canada: London | collected 2015-08-20/2019-03-30 | study: EMG produced TPA metagenomics assembly of...
TATGCCGCACCGTTATTTTACCACCGAGATCTCTGACGGCACCGCCACCCTGCGCGGGGCCGATGCCCACCATCTTGCCCGCGTGATGCGCGCAAGGCTGGGCGATACTGTCATTCTATGCGACGGCAATGCCGTGGAATACACCGCCACCATCACCGGCTTTGGCGATGAGTGTGTGGAGTTCCGGGTGGAGCCGGGCTATCCCAGCGCCGCCGAACCCAGCGTGGAGGTCACTCTGCTGGCTGGTTATCCCAAACAGGACAAGCTTGAGCAGATCATCAAGCACGGCGTGGAGCTGGGCGCAGCCCACATCGTGCCCTTCTTCAGCCGGTATTGCGTGGCGGCCCCCAAAAAAGAGGAGCAGAAGAACGAGCGCTACAACCGCATTGCGGTGGAAGCCGCCAAGCAGTGCGGCCGCGGTGTTCTGCCGGATGTGGCCCTGCCGCTGGCAAACTTCGGGGCCGTGTGCCGCACCTTTGCACAGTACGACCTTGTGCTGTTCTGCTACGAGTGCGGCGGCGCGCCCCTGCGCGACCTGCTGGCCGCAGCAAAGCCCGCCGATGGTGAAAAGCTGAAAATCGCCATCGTGACCGGAGCCGAGGGCGGCTTTGCCGCCGAGGAAGCCGAGATGGCCGCAAAGGCCGGTGCCAGAACGGTGGGCCTTGGTCCCCGCATCCTGCGGTGCGAGACCGCCCCGCTGGCCGTGCTTGCGTCCGTCATGACCCTGACGGGGAATCTGGAATAATGCTTTGTGCTGCCCGGCAGCGCCTGCGGGCCTTCCGGACAGCAACAAGGGGCCGCTCCCGGAAAGGAGCGGCCCCTTGTTTTTTTATTGTTCCGCTGTACAGACGCAGGGCAGATCAGTCAATGAGACCCTTGTCCTTTGCATTCTGCCAGGTAAGGCAGACGCGCAGCTTGCTGACCGGGAAGCACGGATGGAACTTGTTGTTGTCCTCGTCGAACTTCATCAGCTCCTGCTCCACCATCCAGTGTGCAGCCTTCTGGGCATCGGTATCGTCGGCATCAATGTCCGCATACAGGTTCTCATCGGTCATGTTCTGCGGCTCCGGCTTGCCTGCACGCTCCCAGACCAGCTCTGCCAGCTCGATGCGGTCAGACGGCAGGGGGATGCCCTGCATGTTCATCAGACGGTAGATGCCGGTGCCGGTCTCATAGGCACCCAGGATTACAGCGCCGCCGATGATGACACCGGGCAGGACGGGGTCCACCGGGGCTACCGGGTCCACCGGGTCTACCGGGTCCACAGGCTTCACGGGGTCCACGACTTCGTACATAGCTTTGACCGTCACGTTGCCTTCGGGCATTTTAAGGATCGCCTTGGTCTGGTCCTCCTCATTGGGGAAGGTCAGAAGGTCACGCAGGTCATTCTGTACAACGCCGTTCACCTTCACGAACCAGACTGCGAACTTCTGTCCATCGGGGGCTGGGTCTGCGGTCAGGGTGACCGGGGTGCCTTTGTCGATCTCGTCATTGGGGTCAACCTTAGTGTCAACGCCCCCGACCTTGATCGTTGCCGTGGCATCCTCGGCGGTCAGGGTGTAGCCGGGTGCCCGTTGGGTCAGGTAATAATAGCGCTGTGCCTTGTCATACGCCACGCGGTAGCTCTCGTTCTGGCCCACAAGGTTCAGCTTGTTTGCATTGCCTGCGACCGTGAGCTGACGGCCTTCTTCCGGGTCGGCAACCTTGATGGTGGCTTTGGTGGTAAAGGTATCGCTGATGGTGATCTCCTTGCCGGACTCGAGGTAAATATCGCTCTCGTTATTCTCAAACGTGGCGCTCTTCAGCTCTGCGGAGGTGCTGCTGCCCCAACCGAGATAAATGCCGTATTTGCTGTTTTTGATCGTGCAGTTCTCAACGACCAGCTTGCCGCCGGCCTGATCATCGTAATCCGACCCTGCCGGTTCGCCCGAAGAAATAGCAGCATTGCCGCCCGTGCAATCCACAGTGGCACCATTGACGCTCAATGTGCCGCCGTTCCATACCTTCAGTGCAGGGGACTCGTAGCCAAGATTAAGATACTGGTTGGTGTTGGTATAAGTACCGCCGACAAGGTTGGCGGTGGCGCCCGTCACAAACACATCGCAGTAGGTTCCGGTGACTTCGGCATCTGTGACGTTCAGCGTTGCATTATTGGCGACGCGCAGCGTCGGACGATCTTTGTATCGCGGGAGGTCCTTATAGGTGCGGGAGTAAGAGCCGCCGACGATATTGACCTGACTGTTCATGGCGTTCATGACCCAGCCGATGCCGGTGGCTTTCACATTCGTGAAGGACGAGTTGGGGGAATCATTGATCCAAAACGTCGCGCTGAAGCACTCGCTGCAGTCGTAGGTGCCGCCGTTGACGATCACATTGGCTCCCTTATCTGTTTCAATAGCACGCAGGACGGCGTTCATGGTGAGATTGTTAAACGTCCAGTCGCCGCCGCACAGATAGCATGCGGCGATGTCGTCACACGGCCAGTTATAGATGCCGCCGTTAAGCACTGCGGTGCCCTTGAAGCTGTTTTCGGCATAGAAGCAGCGGCTGTAGGCGAGGCCCTCTGCCGTCTTGATGGTCTGCCCCTCAGCGTTGACGGTCACGCTCTTGGCGTTGCGGACTGTAATAAAGGTCGCATAGTCGTCTTTATTCCCACTCTTTTCAAAGGTCGTTCCTCCGGTGACGTTGATGACCACATCGTCGTCGTCCTCAGCGTCGATCACGATCCCGTCCGCATAGGTACCGCTTATGGAATAAACCTTGCTGCCGCCATGCTCTTCAATGAACTTCTTGTTGATGGTCTCGCCGCCGGTCAGGGAATAGACCGCTGCCTCCGCTCCGGAGGGCTCTGCAGGCGCATCGGAATTTTCCTGTGCGCTCACAGTGCGTTCAAATTCTGTACTCCCCTCCAGAGCAAATGCGCTCACGGGAAGGACAGAGGTCATCATGCAGCCTGCAAGTACCGCACTGATGAGCCGTGTGCCAAACTTCTTCATAAAGATAACTCCTCTCTCGTTTTTTTCGTGCATACAAGCTTTTTTCGCCCGCCCGCACGTTTTAAACATTTAAAGTATAGCACTTCTGCAACAAGGCGCAATCTTCATTCTGTACGAACCTTTTGGACCCCCCGTTTTTTCGTGCGTTCTGTAAAAAATGGAAGAGAAAATGCTTTCGCAGCCGCAGAAAAAGCAGCCCGGAACGACCCACAGATCGTTCCGGGCTGCTGTGTCAAAAATGGTTTGGAGCGTCAGAGCTCCAGCAGGGCCTTCTTCACGTTCAAAAGGTTCTGCGGGCTCACCGAGAAGCTGCGCAGGCCCAGCTGCAAATACTGCACCGTGTTGGCCGGGTTGCCCACCGCAAGGCCGCAGATGGTCACCGGCACATTGCGCACCTTTGCGGCATCCAGCACCATAGTGATGAGCTTTTTCATGGCCTTGCTGGCCGGGCGGTAGTAGTGCTCCGCGCTGGCAAGCTCCCGGTCTGCCGCGTGGGTGTACTGGGTCAGGTCGTTGGTGCCGACCACAAGAAAATCGACCCCATGCTCTACAAATTCCTCAGCGGTCAGGCAGGCAGCGGGTACGCTGAGCATCACGCCGAACTTTGTATCTTCGTTGAACGCCACGCCGCGCTCCCGCAGGTGCTCGCGGCAGCGCTCCACCACACGCATGGCTGCGTCCCAGTCCTCCACATTCGTCACCATGGGGAACATCACCCGCAGCGGGCCGCGGGCCGCGGCGCGCAGCAGCGCACAGAGCTGCGTCTCGAACTGGTGGGGCTGGCGCAGACTGTTGCGGATGCCCCGCAGGCCAAGCTTGGAAGACTGCAGGCCCTGATAGGCGTCGGAAATGGTGCGGTCTGAGCCAAAGTCGAAGGTGCGCACCGTTACCGGGCAGCCCTTGGCGGCAGCAAGACAGGAGCAGTAGAAGAAATACTGTTCCTGCTCGTCCAGAATGCGGCCCGGCAGCATCATGTAGCCGGTGCGCAGCAGGCCCACGCCCTGTGCGCCGGACTGCATGGCCGTGTCGATGTCCTCCGGCCCAAAGCAGTTGGCCAGCAGCTCAAAGGGCTGGCCGTCCTTTGTCCTGTTGGGCAGAGCATGCAGCTGCCCCATCTCTTCGTTCTCCCGCTGCAGCTCGCAGATGCGGGTCTCGGCCTGCTGGCGGGCGGCAGCGTCCGGGTCCAGCGTGCACTGGCCCCCGGTGGCGTCCAGAATGACGGTGCGGCCGTCGCAGTCGTCCAGAAAATCCCGGCCCACCTGCACGATGCCCGGGATATTCATTGCCCGGGCAATGATGGCCGCGTGGCTCTGGCCGCTGCCCTCTGCCGTGATGATGCCTAAAATCATGCCGGAGGGCACGCTGAACAGGTCGGTGGGCATCAGCCGCTCTGCCGCAAGGATCACCGGGTGATCCAGCGCCAGCCACATGCGGGGGCGGTTGGTGATGATGTTGATGACCCGGCGGCTTGCGTCGAGAATATCCACGCTGCGCAGCTGCATGTAAGGGTTATCCTTCATGTTGGCCAGCTGGTCGGCGTAGCGCTGGCCCACCTGATTCATAGCCGCTGCCGCGCCAATGCCTGCATTGATGCAGAAGCGCACCTCGTTCATCATGCCCTCGTCGTCCAGCATCATGCTCTGGAACTGGAAGATGGCCTGCTCGCTGGGTGCGGCACGGTCTGCCATGGATTCCAGCTCGTCCTGCGCGGTACGGATGGCATCGGTGAGCAGCTGCAGCTCCCGGGACGGTTTAAAGGGGCCCACGGTCGTGGTCTCCACATGGTGCTCCAGACGGCTCACCTGCCCCAGCACAAGGCCGGGAGAAGCGCAGGAACCTTTATACACTTTCATGTTCGGTCACCTCCGGCAAAAGCTCGGCTTCCGGCGTGGTCAGGGTGCGCCAGACCAGCGCCTGCAAAAAGGTATTGGGCAGCAGCGCGGCCAGTGCGGCCCGCGCCGCATCGGCACTGCCCTCAAACAGCGGTGCAAAGCTCTGCATCCGTGCCTGATCGCACTTTGCAAGGAATGCATCGCACAAAGTATGGGTGGTGTAGTAATGGGCCGGGTCCACACCGGCATCTTCCGCGGCGGCTTCCAGCGGGGCAAGGTCGGCATCCTTCATCTTGGCCAGCAGCAGGGCCGCATCCGCCGTCAGGGTGACCGGGTATTTCTCCCGCACGGCCTTTTGCACCCGCTCAAATTTTGCGTGGAACGCAGCAGCGTCCGCGCAGCTCTGGGCATCACAGGAGACAGCATAGGCACACCCCCGCAGATATCCCATAGCGCGGCGGGTATCATAGTAGCCCAGCTCGATGTTGCGGCGGGCGGTGTCGGGGTCAAAGTGCAGGATATCGCCCAGCTCCCAGTAGCTGCGCACCATCACGGTGGGCAGGCCGGTGAGGTTGGGGCGGGTGATGCCCACGCCTTCCAGATCGACGCACACCAGTTCATCCGCGCCCATGCGTTTGGCAAGACCGGTGGGCATGTTGTCGCTGTAGCCGCCATCCAGAAACTTGACCCCGTCGATCTCCCGCGCACGCAGCGCCGGGAAGCAGGCAGCGGAGGCCATCAGGTAGTCCTTGACCTTTCCTGCCGGGATCTCGTCCAGCGTCAGCTCCCGGGGCTTTAAGCCCCGCTGCTCCACCGTGACAAGACCGAAGCGGATGGGAGCCGCGCGCAGGGCATCCTCGTCCAGCACCCGCTCCACGATCTCTTCCAGCGGGGTCACATCCATGCCGCCGGCTTTCACCACGCTGCGCAGGAACTGGTGCAGGGCCGAAAGGTCGGCATCCTCCTCCGGCAGCTCCATCACATCCTTGCTGCGGATGGCCAGCCACATATCGCGGGCCGTCTCGTACTGGTCCAGCACGAACATGGCACCGTTCAGGCTGCCAACGCTGGTGCCGGTAATGATCTGCGGGTGCCAGTCCAGCTCCATCAGCGCGCGCCACACACCCACCTGATAGCTGCCCCTGGCTCCGCCGCCCGCCAGCACCAGAGCTTTGCACGGCGCACTGCGATCATCCATTGCATCCGCCTCCTTTGATCGTTTCCGGTTTTGTTCAGATTATAGCATATTTCCAGAGAAATTTCTTCCGTTTTTTGTAAATTGATGCCTTTCTCCCGGCAAAGAAACATGGTATACTTGTCAGGATTTCAAAAGGAGGCATTCTAATGCACTGCAAGCAATGGATCTTTGATATGGACGGCACCCTGACCGACAGCATGACCGTGGTGTGGGAGGGTGCCCCCGACGCACTGCTGCGCCGCTATGGCCGCACCCCGCGGGGGGATCTGCGCGCCACACTGCTGAACATGGGAATGCAGGAGGGCGCACAGTATCTGATCCGGGAGTACGGCCTGCCGCTGACCGAGGAAAGCTATTTTTCCGTGATGCGCGAGGTGATCGCCGAATTGTACGAGACCGTGGAGCTGAAACCCGGCGTGCGCACGATGCTGGCAAAGCTGCAGGCCGAGGGCGCACGCATGTGCATCTGCTCCAACACCTGGGCCGAACAGTGCCGCACCGTGCTTACCCGGCTGGGCATCGCGCAGTATTTCTCCTTCATCGTGGAAGCGCAGGGCGTGCTGCACAAAAGCCGCCCGGAGGTGTTCTTTGAGTGCATGAGCCGTCTGGGCGGTGCAGACCCCGCCGCCTGCGCCGTGTGCGAGGATGCCGTATACGCCGCCGCCACCGCCCACAAGGCCGGGTATTACGTCATTGGCATCGCAGACCGCACCTCTGCCGCCGACGAGCCGGAGATGCGCCGCATCTGCAGCCAGTTCGTGCCCCGGTGGGATGCGCTGGACTGGACACGTGTGTAATAAAAAAGGGCCGCAGCGTGCGGTTCTTTTCTTTATCTGATCCTTCTTTGCTCTTGCATTTTGTGCGCAAGAAGAGTATGATATTATAAATAGGACTGCCCCAAGGGGGAAGTGTCCTTATTTGTGAGAATACACTCTGTGATTTTTAATATAAGGGTATAATATCCGTAAAGAGGAGACCTTCCGTCATGAACAACCCACTCGTCAGCATTATCGTGCCTGTGTACAACGTGCAGAATAGTGTTGCCCGCTGTCTGGAGAGCATTTGTGCCCAGACATGGAAGGATATCGAGGTCATTCTGGTCAACGACGGGTCCCGGGACGAAAGCTTTTCCATCTGTGAGCAATTCCGTGAAAAGGACCCCCGCATCGTTCTGGTGGACAAATCCAATTCCGGTGTGTCGGAGACCCGCAACTGCGGCATGTCCCTTGCAAGGGGCAAGTATGTGCAGTTTGTGGACAGCGACGATTATCTCGACCCTGATTTTACCGAGCGGCTGGTGACTGCCGCCGAAGCGAACAACGCCGATCTGGTCATTGCACCTTACTGGATGGTGATTCCCGCCAACTCTTCCAAGGCCACGCAGGCACTGGAAAACCTGCAGGAGAACCTTGGCATCGATGCCGAGAAAAAGCCTGATGATATCCGTGAATACGGCTTCCTGCCCGAGGGCATCTACGACCGCGATACCTTTGCCCTGCGCCTGATGGAGAAGCCCGCATCCTTCTTCTACAGCGTGCTGTGGAACAAGCTCTACCGCCGGGATATTCTGGCAGACCATCATCTTCAGTTCACCAGCGAGGTGCGCTGGGCCGAAGACCTGGTTTTCAACCTGGAATACATTTTGTACGCCAATGTTTTCGTATCCATTTCCAAAGCGGGCTACCACTATGTGCAGAACCCCCAGAGCATCTGCCACACCCAGATCAATCTGGCTTCCATCGTGCAGAACAAACTGCAGGTGTTCCGCTATTACAAGGAGCTGTACACAAAGCTGGGCCTGTACGATCAGGTGCAGCCGCAGCTGTATAAATTCCTGACCGCGTTCTCCGAGAACGCCTATCCCTCCGGTTCTCCCCAGAAGATCATCATGGACATGGCCAACCACTGGGGCTTTGGTGTTCTGGATGCTTCCGACAAGGAAAAGAAACACAAAACCGAACCTGATGCCTGATCTCCGGGCACGAAAAAAAGAGCCGTGAAAGCGGCTCTTTTTTGTTTGCCATTTTACCGGTCGATCCAGCTGCGGAAGGCTTCGCGCACTGCACCCTCCCGTCCGCGCGGGATGGGGATGCGCGCACCGCTGCACATCTGCAGCTCGCCCGCCGTCAGCAGCTGTGCCGCCGCCAGATTGACCACATAGGAGCGGTGCGGCTGCAAAAAACGCCCGTCTTCCAGCAGCGGCTTTGCTACCTCGGCAAAGGACACCCGCAGCGAAAGGGACACCACATCCTCGCCGCTGAGCAGATGGAAGTGCACCACATGGTGGGTGCACTCCAGATATTCGATCTGCGCATAGGCCAGCGCCCGCAGGCCTTCGGCGGTGGCAACGGTCATTGCCGGGCCGTACTCCGGCTCGGTGGCGCGGGCAAGCAGGGCCGAAAGCTCCTGCTGGTGCACCGGCAGAAGCAGATACTGCATGGCATCCACCCGGAAAGCGCTGTAGGCGTGGGCCGGTGTGCGGGCCGCAAAGGCCAGCGGAGCCCTGCGGCCCCGGCGGCGCAGCTCCGCAGCCGCCGAAAGCCCTGCCGGGGCCGCTACAGCGCCCAGCTCGATGAGATACAGGTCAAACCGTTCTCCCTCGGTGTCCCGGCGCAGCAGCGCATCTGTATCCGGCAGCTGCTGCACAATGCACGCATCCTGCCGCCGGGCAAAATATTCCATGCACTGGCGTTCCAGCCCGCTGCGCAAGGCCGCGTCCGGGCTGCATACCGCAATGTGAAATACCATCTCACATTCTCCTTTCCGCCAGCCGCCCGCCTTGATTTTTGCGCAGGGCTGGAGTATGATAAATAAAACTTTGCTGCATCGAAAAAAGAAAAAACGGAGGGACCCGCCATGCCGCAGCCGCTTGTCAGCGTTATTGTGCCCGCCTATAACGCGGCGGGCTTCATCTCCCGCTGTGTGGAGAGCATCACATCCCAGAGCTACCCGGAGCTTGAGATCCTTCTGCTGAACGACGGCTCCACCGACGACACCCTTGCTGTCTGCCGGAAGCTTGCTGCCGCCGACAGCCGCATCCGTGTGGTGGACAAGCCCAACACCGGCGCAGCAGACACCCGCAGCTGCGGCCTTGCCCTTGCCCACGGCGAATACATCCAGTTTGCGGACAGCGACGATCACCTGCTGCCGGGCTGCACCGCAAACCTGGTGGCTGCTATGCAGCGCAGCCATGCCGACCTTGTGCTGGCTCCCTACCGGATGATGGTGCCCCGCAAGGATGGCGGCTATGACACCCGGGAGTACAGCCTGCTGCCCGCCGGGGTGTACAACAAGGTGGATTACCTGTGGCAGCTCACCGGCAATGCCGCTGCCTTTTACTACGGCGTGCTCTGGAACAAGCTCTACCGCCGGGATCTCATCCAGATGGCGCACATCCGGTTCGAGCATGTGGTATACGCCGAGGACCAGCTGTTCAACACCCGGTATCTGCAGGTGGCACAGCGGTTTGCCGCCATCGACGAAGCCGCCTACTGCTACATCCAGAACCCGCAGAGCGTATGCCATACGCAGGTGAGCGCGGCGGACATGCTGCGCCACCGCAGCCGGATGTACCACACCTACAAGGAACTGTGCATCCAGCTGGGCGTGTACGATAAATTCCGCCTGCGGCTGCACGGCATCTATCTGAGCCTGTTTGAAAGCCCTCTGCCCAACGGCCCGGTGCAGAAGCTTTCCGATGCATTTGCCCGCACCCACAGCCGCATCTGAGAAAAGGAGAACCTATGGAATTTCCCCTTGTAAGCATCATCGTGCCCATGTACAACACTGCCGGGTGCATTGCCCGCTGTGTCAAAAGCATTTGCGCCCAGACTTATAAAAGCATTGAGATCCTGCTGCTGAACGATGGCTCCACCGACGACACCCTTGCCGTCTGCCGCGCCCTTGCCGCCAGCGACCACCGCATTGCACTGGTGGATAAAACCAACACCGGCGCAGCGGATACCCGCAATCAGGGCATTGCGCTGGCCCACGGCAAATACATCCAGTTTGTGGACAGCGACGACTGGCTGGCCCCCGATTTTACGGAAAAGCTGGTCTCCGCCGCCGAGGCCCACACCGCCGATCTTGTGATCGCGCCCTTCTGGATGGTGTACCCGGAAAACTATGTGGAGCACATCCGCCCATGGGAAAAGGCGCTGCAGCATGTGCTCCAGCGCAATCCGCCCCGCACCCAGGCCTATGGCTATCTGCCTGCCGGGGTGTACACCGGACAGGAGTACGCAAAGCATCTGATCCAGAAGCCGAACACCTTCTACTATGGCAGCCCCTGCAACAAGCTCTACCGCCGTGACCTCCTGCGGAAGCACAGCCTCCATTTCCGCAAGGAATTGTTTGCGGAGGATCAGCTGTTCAACACCGAATATCTGCGCTATGTGCGCACCGCCGTTTCCATCCCGGACATCGGCTATTACTACCTGCAGAACGGCCAGAGCGTCTCCCACTCCAGAGTGACCACCGCCGACATCCTTTCGCTGCGGCGGCGGGTGATGCTCCTGTACCGGGACATCTACACCGAACTTGGCATCTACCCGGAAACGCGGGCGGCCATCCTGCGTTCGCCCTTTGGCGAAAACGAGTTCACTCTTCCGCCGCTGGACACCCCACAAACGCACTGCTGCAAGCTGTGACCCTATAAAAAGCACCCGGCTGCCGCCGAGAGCCGCTCTGGCTCCTGCACGGCTCCGGGTGTTTTTTGCGCTTTCTCAGCAGCCGATGGCGGCACACTTCTCCGCCAGCCAGCTGCGCTCTTCGTCGTTCAGGTGCGGTGCCAGCTTTGCAAACACCTGACGGTGGTAATCGTTCAGCCATGCGATCTCGTCCTTATCCAGCACACCGGGCAGGATGGGAGAGGTGGCAATGGGCACGAACATCAGCGGTTCAAAACCAAGGAAGGTACCGTACTGGTTATCGGCCTTGTGCACGCACACCAGCTCGTTCTCGATGCGGATGCCCACAAGGTCGGTCTCGTAAACGCCCGGCTCGTCGGTGACCACCATGCCGGGACGCATCCGGGTGGTGTTGCGGCTGTTCAGGGCATGGGGGCCTTCGTGCACGTTGCCCACAAAGCTGACGCTGTGACCGGTGCCGCAGCGGTAGTTGATGAGGTGCCGCCACAGCGGTTCCCGGGCAATGGTGTCGATCATCTTACACTCGCAGTAATCCAGCCAGACGGCCTTGGCAAGGTCGATGTGGCTCTGCAGAGTCCATGTGTAGAAGCGCTTTTCGTCCTCGGTCAGCGGGCCAAGCGGGTAGGTGCGGGTGATGTCGGTGGTGCCGTCCATGTAGGTGGCACCGCTGTCCACCAGCAGAAAGCCCTTCTTTTCCAGCACAGCGTGATCTTCCGGGGTGGCGTGGTAGTGCATCATGGCTGCGTTGCCGCCGTAGGCCGCAATGGTGCCAAAGCTTTCCACAAGGAATTTATCGTCCGCACTGCGGTACTTGTGCAGAATTTCATCCACCGTCAGCTCGGTCAGGGTCTCACCGGCAGCAAGGCGGCTTTCCAGCTCGATCTGGAACCGCACCATGGCCACAGCGTCCCGGATATGGGCCTGCTTTGTGTGGGCAAGCTCCGTTTCGTTCTTCACGCCCTTCATCATCAGCAGCGGGTCGGTGCCGTCCTTCACGGTGAGGGCAGGGTTCTGCTCCAGCACCTGATACACGGCGTAGTTCACCGTGGAGCACTCGGCCAGCACGGTCTGGGGTTCCGTCTCAGCAGCGAGGAACTTCAGCACATCGTCGTACTCCGCCAGCGTGATGCCGTTGGCTTCCAGCTCTGCCTTTGCCTCCGGGGTGACGCGGGCTGTGTTGATGAAGAGTACCGCGCGGCGGGGTGTCACATAGCAGTAGGCCATGGCATAGGGAGTGCACTCAATGTCCATGGCGCGCAGGTTCAAAAGCCATGCCAGATTATCCAGCTTGCCCACAAACTGAGCGGTGCAGCCCAGCTCCTTGAGCTTGCTGCGCAGCTGATCCAGCTTTTCCGCCGGGGAGACGCCCGCATATTCCTTCGGCAGGATCCACGCTGGGGTATCCGGCAGGGCAGGGCGGCCCTCTGTCCACAGCTCGTCCTCAAGGTTCAGGGTCTTGATGGAAGCGCCCTTCTTTTCCAGTGCCTTTTTCAGGTCGTTCACGAGGGCCGTGCTGGCGGTCAGGCCGCACAGGCCCAGTGCTTCGCCCTCATTCAGGGCATTTGCGCAGTATTCCTCCACGGTGGGCACGCCGGGTTCCCCCATGCGCTGCAGCTTGATCTCGGTACCCGCAATTTCCTTCTCGGCCTGCACAAAATAACGGCCGTCGGCCCACAGGGCGCTCTCGGTGCGGGTGACCACGAAGTTGGAGTTCTCGCCGTGGAACCCGGAGAACCAGGTCAGGCTGGTGTAATGGCAGGGCAGGTATTCGCTGGCGTGGGGATCACCCACAGGGATCAGATAAACGGCCACGCCGTTTGCAGCCATGGCGGCACGCAGAGCGGCAAGGCGCTCTGGAACGGTATTCATGCTCATATGATTTGCTTCCTTTTCTCTCACCGGAAAGCCCGGCAGCGGTGCATTTCTGTTTGGCCTTATTGTATCATTCCGGGAAAAAGATTGCAATGCAGGGGCGGGACGGTTTGGAATGACCTCCGCTTGCCGGGGAGCATCCTCGCTGGCTGGACCCTCTCAGTCAAAGCCTTGCGGCTTTGCCAGCTCCCCCGAAAGGGGGAGCTTTATTCGTGCCGACCTTCAGAAAACAAGCTCCCCCCTCGGGGGAGCTGGCGAACGCAGTGAGCCTGAGAGGGTTGGCGTCCTCTCAGCAAAACCGTCAGGTTTTGACTGAGGGAGTTCGTTCTCCCTCAAAATGCCGCCAATTTGCAAAAAAAGTTACAATTTTTTCTTGAAAAAGGCCGTTTTCCCATTGACAGCCTTGTTATAATAGGAGTGTAAGATTTTTGAGCCAGCACTC
>ERZ1673701.2780-NODE-2780-length-12977-cov-4.386782_pt1 | contig 12977 bp, 6 predicted proteins | sample MGYA00580231_ERZ1673701 | MGnify/ENA primary metagenome ERZ1673701 (study PRJEB41218, sample SAMN15661798) | gut metagenome | host: Homo sapiens | place: Canada: London | collected 2015-08-20/2019-03-30 | study: EMG produced TPA metagenomics assembly of...
CGCGCTCAAGATACTTTCCATACGTCTCCGGCCCCAGCATATCGAACAGCGCGTCATATAATGGCCGCAGATAGGGGTCTACCTTGTTCTGCAGATCGCCCGGCAGGAAGCCAAGCCGTTCGCCAGCCTCCACGGCGGGCCGCGTCAGAATAATGCGGTTGACGGTTTTTGCGCGGAACGCCGCGACTGCCTCCGCCACGGCCAGATACGTCTTGCCCGTACCGGCGGGGCCGACGCCAATGGTGATGGTGTTTTTCTCAATGGCCTTGAGATAATTCTGCTGGCCGATGGTCTTGGCCTTGACGGGCCGCCCCTTGGCCGTCACGCAGACGACGTCCTTGGCCATTTTGCTGACCTGATCCTCGTTTCCGGTGTTGACGAGATTGATGAGGTAGCGCACCTTCTGCTCGTCGATCTCCTCGCCCTTGGCTGACAGCGCCAGCAGCGCTTCAATTGCGCGGCACCCCTTGTCGGCAGCCTCCTCGTCGCCCGTGACTTTCAGCTCGTTGTTGCGGTTCGTGATCTTGACGCCGAAGGCGTCTTCGATCCGGCGCACATTTTCGTCGAAGGAGCCGAAAACGTCGATCAGCTGCTCGACACGTTCTGCATTGATGGTTCGTTCTGTCATTCAATCGCTTCCTTTAGGCTTGCGGGCCGCATACGCGCGATCATTTCCTCGCACCGCAGACTGGCATACAGCCGGATACGCCCGCCGGACTGCTCCGTCCGGACAGAGCTGCTCCTGATGCTTCCGGCGATCATATCACGCATGGCATCCGCCTGCACCAGCTCCAGAAGCCTGCCTTCCGCGTCCTGCGCCCGCAATGTTTCTTCTCTTGTATCATACTCACAAATTCTTGTAATTGCAATCCCCAAAGGCAAAGAAAACCCGCCGGGGAGCGTCAGAACCCGCGTTTTTGTCTCTTTTTCGTAAAATCCTTCCGGTACGTCCGCGCCGAAAAGCGAAATGCGCCGCCGTCCGACAAGCAGACTGACCGCATAGCGCGGAGCCGTGCGGTTCGTCTTGATCTGCTCCGCCTCCGGTAGGACGCACACGGCCTGCCGGACTGTCTCGGCGTAGATCTCCGCCCGCGCCGCTGTCACCTGCGTTTTAAACCCAAAGTCTGTGTACGCCGATACCAGCAGCTCTCCGCCCGCAACAGCCTGCCCCGGCGCGCAGAGACAGTTCCCGGCCACAGCCTCCACGCGCGTTAAGACGCCCGCACGCGAGGCGATTACATCTGTCGGCACTTTTCGGTCGAGCACCGGAGCCTTGTCTGGCCGTTCCCGCACGACCACGCGCGCACACATACCGCTCTGCTGCACCGTCAGCCACTGCAGCTTCGGAATGCGAAGCAGCATCTGGTTCTTCAGCTCCTGCGGCTTGATCGACGGCCCATATGTCCCGAACCCCACGCCAAGCTCCCGCAGCTCCCGCAGGATCTGCGCGCTCGGGACAGCCTCGTTTCCCTCGACTTCGTAGAAAAAGACATATTTCGGCACAACGATCCCCGCTGCGATAGCCGCTGCCAGCAGAATAAGCAGCGCGGGCCGCTTCCGCAGCCCGCCGAACACGGTGGAAAAGCCGCCGCGCTCTATGACCGCACAGTCGCACCCGCCCATGCGCACGAGCTGCGCCGCGCGCGCCTCGTCCCGTCGCAGGATCCAGACCTCGGCGGTAAAGTCGTCCGGTTTTGTGCAGAAATGGAATGCGATGCGCGCCTTTGCCAGCCGCTGCATACACCATTCCGGGCTTGCTCCCGTGATGGACAGCCGAGACACGCCGAGAAAAAACCAGATCACCCGCCACATCCGCGCAGACCTCCCTCACCGTAGGTCAGACAGTCGATCTGCCCGATGATCGTCAGCCGTTCCCGGTGCATCTGCCGGATCTCCAGCCCGCTTCCCACGACGGTCAGGCTCCCGATGTTCAGCCCGATCACGATCTTTTCCCGGTTATATTCCAGAATCCCGGTGTGCCGGTCGACCGAGCACTCCCGGAACCCGTTGACCTCCAGATGCGGCAGCCCCGCGGCAATATCCATCGGCAGCCCCAGCCGCACAGATGCAGCGGCCAGATACGAACGCAGTTTTTTCAACCAGCAGCGCCTCCTGTTTTTCGTTTGCTATATGCTTATGCCCAAAAGACTAATTCTTTCCACCGCTGCATAGGTTTTTATCCAGAGGAGGGGAGAGGCATGAAAAAGCTATTCCAGGCGCTTGCGCTTCTTGCGGCGTTCGTTCTGCTCATCGCGCTGCCGCAGACTGCAGCGGACGGCGTGCGCAGCGCGCTCACGCTCTGCGGGCGGGTGATCCTGCCGTCGCTGTTTCCGTTTTTTGTGTGCAGCAATCTGTTCCTGCTGCTTGGCTATTCCGCACGGCTCTCCGCGCGGTTCGGAGGCGCGGCGGCAAAGCTCCTGCGCCTGCCGCCCGCAGCGGGCAGCGCGTTTCTGCTGGGGCTTCTCGGCGGCTATCCGGCCGGCGCGCAGGCGGCGGGTACGCTTTACGCGCAAGGGGAGCTGTCCGGAGCGAACGCGGAGCGCGCGCTTGCCGTCTGCAATCAGGCGGGGCCGTCGTTCATCTTCGGCGTACTCGGCGGCGCGGTCTTCAAAAGCGCGGCGGCAGGCGCATTTTTGTACGCGGTGCAGATCGTCTCTGCCGTGCTCGTCTGCCGTCTGACCGCGAAAAAACAGTACGCGCCCGCCAAAGCCGTCGCGAAGCCGCCGCAGCCGGAATCCTTTGCCGCAGCCTTTTCCGAATCGGTGCGCCGCGCGGGGATGAGCGCGATCCAGATCTGTATGTTTATCACGGTTTTTTCCGTGCTCTCCCGCTATTTTCTGCTTGCCGCGGGCCGCTTTCTGCCGCCGGAGGCGCTGCCGCTGGTTCTCGGATCGCTGGAGCTGTCCGCGGGCTGCGCAGCGCTGGCGGACTGCGCGCTTGCGCTTCAATGGAAGCTGTGCATCGCGTCGGCGCTTTTGTCCTTCGGCGGCGTAAGCGTTCTGGCGCAGAGCCGCGCCGCCGTGCAGGAGCACGGCCTGACCGGGAGGCTGCTCCTGCCGTGCAAGGCGCTTCAGGCCGTGCTTTCCTGCACGCTTACGCTCATCGCCGCGCCGCTGCTGCACGCGGAAAGCTGGCCCGCCGCCGCCTTTTCCGGCACGCAAGGCCCGGAAACGGCGGGAGCGGCGTCTTTGCTGCTGTGCTCGGTGAGCCTGCTGCTTTTTCGCAAAAAGTACCATAGCAATTTGCACGGAAAGCGTGTATAATGGGGGCAAACATCAAAGAAAGGCTGCTGCCCCATGCTGTTCCGAAAGAAGATCGACCGCTACTGTACCTATTGCCAGTTCGCGGGGAAAATTGACGATGAAACGATGGTCTGTCAGTTCTGCGGCATCGTCCCCAGCAACCACCGCTGCCGCCGCTTCCGCTACGACCCCCTCCGACGCATCCCCGGCCGCCCCTCCGCCCCCAAGCACACCCACGACGACGCGGATTTTTCGCTGTAAGCCCGGCGGATTCGGATGCGCCTTCCCGCTTCTCTGTAGGGGCGGACGACTCTGTCCGCCCTGTTTGTCCGCCCGCCCCTACCAACTGCGCCCCCACGGAGAAAATCCTCACCGATTTTCTCCATTTTTTTCTGCAAACCCGTTGCAAAGAGGGCATTTCCCATGTACAATAAATTCAGGTAGTATTTGCTAAAAACGAGAAGAAAGAGGGAGTTACCATGAAAAAGCAGTCTGGATTCCGCCGCCTCACCGCCCTTGCACTCGCCCTGTGCATGCTGGCTGCCCTGACGTCGGAGATCTTCGCGGCGGATATCGTCGCTTCCGGCTATTGCGGCGGAGAAGGGGACGGAACAAACCTGACTTGGACGCTGGATTCCGATGGACTCTTGACGGTCAATGGAAAGGGAAAGATGAAGTCCTCATCATCTGGATACCCTTGGGGTGCAAAGAAAGACGCTATAAAAGAAGTTGTATGCAGCAACGGAGTGGAGAGCATTGGAAGATATGCGTTTCAAAATTGTGATAATCTTACAAGCATCACAATACCAGAAAGTATGACGCGTATTGAAGAACGTGCTGTTTCGAATTGCAGTAGCCTTGAGGACATCATATTTCAAAATTCAAGTAGTATAACTTATATTGGGAAAAGTGCGTTTGCGAGTTGTACAAGTTTGACGAGTGTTCAAATTCCAGATGGGTTAAAATCGATCGAAGAAAGCACATTTTCTAATTGTACGAATCTAAAGAGCGTTGTAATTCCATTTGGTGTGGAAAAAATCTCCTCTTTCGCTTTTTTACGTTGTAGCAGTTTGACGGAAATCATTATCCCAAATAGTGTAACAACGGTTGGAAAACAGGTTTTTGCAGACTGTAGCAATTTAAAAAGTGTTTCTCTTTCTGATGAAGTAAAAACAATTACTCAGAGTATGTTTAATGGCTGCAAAAAGCTGGAACATGTTGCGCTTCCCAGTAAATTAACGAATATCAGAAATCATGCATTTTATGAATGCGAAGCACTTACAAATATCACAATTCCTGTTGGTGTTACAAGTATTGAAGGAACTGCCTTTTCGTATTGCAGAAGTATGAAAAAAATCTGCTTTATGGGGGATTGCACATGGATAGAACCATCTGCATTTTCTTACTGTAATCGCGACTTTACGATTTACTATATATTGGGGACAAACGGCTGGACGGACAGCAGCGCATACGATGCAGCGGCGGGCACATGGAACGGGTATCCGCTGAAAACATGGGATGGAAAAACAATTCCGGAAGAAACAAAAATTTCTGTACCAACGGGAAAATACTGTATTCGAGCCATTGACGAATCTGGAAATCCTGTCAGTGATGCGACGGTGTGGTGGAACGGCAGCAGAGCAGTCACGGATGAAAATGGTGATGCGTTCGTCGATCTGACCACGGCCGGAGAGCCTGTGATTCGGGTCGTCAAGAGCGGATATATTGAGTGGACGAATAAAAACAGCAACTGGAAAAAGAGTGATACACGCTTCGAACAAGTAATTCTCTACCCCGAAAGCTATGGTAAATTGAAACTCAAATATGCAAAGATATCTGACATACTTGATACGAATCTGGTGATCCAGACGAAGGTTTTGAACCTGCGCAACGACGGGGCCCTGATCGGTGACTTGAATTCGGGGTATTTTGACCTTTCCTGCGAGGCAACCGATACGTCGGACGTGACAGGCTATGCAGTCTATCAGAATAAAAGGGAAATCGCAAAATCCACAGACGGAAATTTCCAGAAGCTTGACGTCAGAGGCTTCGTAGAGGGTGGTGGCTGCTTTGTCCGTGTGACCGGTGCAAATGGACAGACGATGGATACGCGCATTAATCTGCAATTTGCGAAAAATTCTGTCAACGAGGATTTCAAATTTGAACTCAAAGGAAAGAAAATCAGCTTTGCTGTAAGTGACGATATTCCGTATATTGGAGGCACTACGCTTTCTTTCGATATGCCGCTGAACGCGCCTGTATTTGTGTCCGCGACGCAAGACAAGCTACAGTTTGGAATAAATTTTGTTTCAAAGAAGCTGGAGGGAAACAGCGCGAAGACTGAAGCAGAGCAGTTGGAAGAGTATAAAGATACGATTGCAAAGATTATCACTTACGGAATCGTAAAAGAAACAGACAAAAAATTGCTCAAAAATTTTATGAAGCAGAGCAATAAAACGACTTTTTTTAAGACATGCGACGTTATGGTTTGCGGCTATGCTGAAGCGGATATTGGCAGCAAGACGGCTTCCGGCAATATCGTAGTAATTATAGATGTGGAAGCCTTTAAGCACAGCTACAATACAGTGATGATCATTCCGGTCACACTACAGATTGATGTAAAACTTGCACTTGAAACGGCCGGTTCGATCAGCTATCGGTTTAATACAGAAACATGGAACGGCAATATCAGCATGAAGCCCTCAATTAAGCTAACGCCATTTTTGGGCGTCGGCGCAAGCGGTGTGTGCGGCCTTGGCGGGTATGGACAAGCAGATTTGGCTGCAAAGTGGAACATACTTGGGACAAGCAGTGGCTTTTTGCAGACTGTTGATCTGACGGGTGAGCTTGGCATAAAGGGATACATCGGCCCATTGGAAGCCCATAAACCCTTCGCCCACCAAACTTGGCACCTATACACCGCCAATTCCGTAAAATCCCAATCCCTGCTGTCCGGTGCGGCGTGGGATGCGGCGCCGGAGGCTTCTGCGTATGCCCCGTCTGACCTCAGCTATCTTGCGGAGGAGTCCGACTGGGCCCCGGCTGCCGTGCGGACCTACGCTGCCCGCGCCGCGCAGGCGAGGACGGAATATCACCCGCTGCTGGAAAATACATACCGCAACGCCCAGCCGGTCATGGTCTCGGATGGGAGCGCGCTTTACGCGGCCTTCGTGCGTGCGAATGAGACTACCGGCAAGCGCTATGTCGCGCTGACGAAATTTGACGGGACAAGCTGGTCTGCCCCCGCGGCTGTCGACGCATCCGCGATCCTGGACGACGCGCCGCAGCTCTGCACGGACGCAGCCGGAAATCTCTGGCTTGCCTATGCCCGCACGACGCAGGAGCCCGGCGATTCCCTCGTCGCCTATGCCCAGCACCAGACCATCGTCGTCGGCACGGTCAACAAGGACACGCTCGCGTTCACTGCGCAGAAGACTTACCAGTCCGACAATTACATGTATATGCACCTGCCCACGCTCTCCTGCGTGAACGGAACGCCCGTCCTCGCGTGGGCCGAATCCGCGGTCACGAGTGAAGAAAGCGTTGTGAATCCCACCGCCAGCGCGGTCTATACGGCGGAATATTGCGGCGGCGCATGGCTTGACGCGCGCAAAGCAGCGGACGCCGCAGCCGTCAGCTCCCTCTGCATCGGCGCACAGAACGGCACGCCTGCCGTCGCCTATACCGCTGACGGCAAGCTCCATTGCGGCAGCCGACTGCTGGCCGAAAACGTGACCGGCCGTGCCGTATACGGCAAACTGCCCGGCGCGGCAGGGGAGTCCTTCATTTGGAATGCAGACGGCGCGCTGCACGACGAAGCGGGGAACACGGTTCCGGTCGAAGGCCTGGGTCGCGACTTCGTCATCGTCGGCGACAGCATCTATTTTAACCAGTCCAACGGCGCAAGCGCCAATCTGGCCGCGCTGCATTATGACGCTGTAAACGACCATTGGAGTGCACCGATCCTCTTGATCGGCGACGAGCAGTATCTGGAAAACCTGAACGCCGCAGAGCTGAACGGTAAGACCTACGCTCTCGGTATGCACACGACCGTGACGATCACCGCGGATGATGTAGACGACACAAAAGATCTCGTCTGGACGCAGATCCTGCCCGTCAGCGACCTGAAGCTCTCCGACGTCAGCTTTGACGCCGACGCGCTTGTTCCGGGCGAAACGCTTCCCGTTACGTTCACCGTCACCAACTCCGGCGACCACACGGTCAGCAGTCTCACGCTCACCGCGGATGGCGTGAGCACGGCGCAGGACTGCCAGCTCCTGCCGGGCGAAAGTGGGGAATTCACCGTCAATATCACCTGCCCGTCCGAGAAACAGATCGTCACCTTTGAAGTACAGGAGCCCGGACAGGACGACTACACGCCGGAGGACAACACTGCCGCCTGCACCGTCGGCAGCGCAGACGCAGAGGTCGAGCTCGCGCTGCTCCAGATCGGCAGCCGCAAATTCCTGCAGGCCGTCGTCGTCAACCGCGGTCTGGAACCGGCCAGCGGCAGCGTCCTGTTTACCGGCCCCGACGGCCAGACGCTTGCCGAACGCACCTTCCAGAACCTTACGTACGGCGGCACAGTCATCGCCGAATACGAGCCTGATTCCTTCGCCGCCCTTTACGGCGAGGACGTGACGGCCACGGTCAGACTCCAGCAGGACGAGCCGAACATGCTGAACAACACCGATTCCGTCCCGGTCTTGCTCACTTCGACCGAAATTCTCTCAGCCCAGCGCACCGGAACCGCTGTCACTGCAGAGATCGCCTGCATGCAGGACGGTGCGCGCGCCATCTGTGCGTTCTACGCGGCGGACGGACGGCTGCTGAGCACGTCGATCCAGCCGCTCGAGTCCGGGAAAATCAACAGCCTGACCTTCCAGATCGATTCCAACGCCGCGCAGGCAAAGCTGTTCGTTCTGGACGCGAAAAACGCCCCCGCCGCCCCCGCAAGATATATCCCCCTGAACAGCTGATCACCCCCACAACCCCAACCGCGCCGGAAGGAAAATCCCTTCCGGCGCGGTTTCGTGTATTTACAAAAATTCCGGTCAATGCTATACTATACAAATTGACTGAAACGTTTTTTGAAAGGAACGGTATCTATGGGTCTGCCTGCGAAGCTGGTGCGAGCACAACTCAATTTCTTTAAACCATTTGTCGCCAACTGTTCTTTGGAGATTACCCGGAAGGGGCAGGACAAGCTTGGCGAGTTGATGGAGGCCATCCACCGGCGCGATGTGATCGTCCGCGACCATGACTTCGGCCCATTTCAGGGCGCGTGGATCATGCCGAAAGACGAGCGGCGTCAGGGCGTTGTGCTCTATCTGCACGGCGGCGGCTATACCTGCGGCAATCTGGACTATGCCAAGGGCTTCGCGGCCACGCTTTCAGACGAGTGCGGTGTGCGCGTGTTCTGCGCAGCCTACCGTCTGGCCCCGGAGGACCGCTTTCCGGCTGCGCTGGACGACGCGGTCGTGAGCTATCAGTATCTGCTCTCCAAGGGCTATCCCGCCAGCCAGATCCTGCTCTGCGGCGAGTCCGCCGGCGGCGGACTCATTTACGCCCTCTGCCTGCGCCTCAAGGAGCTGCGCCTGCCGCTTCCGTGCGGCCTGATCGGCATTTCGCCGTGGACTGACCTGACCGGCTCAGGCCAGTCCTATATCGACAACCGCGACATCGACCCCTCCATGACGCCGGAGCTGCTGCAATTCTATGCCGCCTGCTATACCGACGACCCGAAAGATCCCCTCTGCTCGCCGCTGTTCGGCGATCTGACGGGCCTGCCGCCGTCGCTGCTGTTCGTCGGCGGGGACGAGGTCATGCTCGACGATACGCGGATGCTCCATAAAAAGCTGCTCGATTCCGGCTGCAAGAGCCAGATCGTTATTGCGCCGGAGCGCTGGCACGCATATGTGCTGTATTATCTGAATGAAAATATGTCCGATTTTGACACCATCGGACGGTTCATGACGCGTGTGCTCTCTCCGGTGCGCAAGCTGCGCTGGATGCGGCTGGACAATGCCGCGAAAATTTACCCGGCGGCCAAGCGCCGGAACTGGACGAATTATTTCCGCCTGTCCGCCACGCTGACGGAGGAGGTCGATCTGAACGTGCTGCGCGCCGCGCTGGACGTGACGGTGCGGCGCTTCCCGTCCATCGCCGTCCGCCTGCGCCGGGGCGCGTTCTGGTACTATCTCGAGGAGATCACGAAGGCCCCCGCGATTGAAGAAGACAAGAGCTATCCGCTCGTCCACGTCCCGTTTGACGACGTGCGCAAATGCGCCTTCCGCGTGCTGGTCTACGGCAGCCGCATCGCCGTGGAGTTCTTCCACGCAGTCACGGACGGCACGGGCGGTCTGATCTTCCTCAAAACGCTGGTTGCGGAATACCTGTGCCAGAAATACAAGATCAATATCCCCGCCGAAAACGGCGTTTTGGGCCGCTTGGAGGATCCTGACCCGGAGGAGCTGGAGGACAGCTTCCTGCGCTACGCAGGCGACATCACCGCCAGCCGCGCCGAGCAGACCGCCTACCACATGAGCGGAACGCCGGAGCCGGACGGCTTTTTGAACCTCACCACGCTCATGCTGCCCGTCCCCGCTGTCAAGGAAAAGGCGAAGGAATTCGGCGTCAGCGTGACAGAGTTCATTGCCGCCGTCATGATGAAGGCCATCAGCGACCTGCAGAATGAAAAGGTTCCGCGCCGTATGCGGCGCAAGCCTGTCAAGGTCCTGCTGCCGGTCAATCTGCGCGGCCTGTTCCCGAGCCGGACGATGCGGAACTTTGCGTCCTATGTCACGCCGGAGATCGATCCGCGCCTGGGTGACTATTCTCTTGCGGAGATCTGCCGGATCGTTCATTACCGGATGGGTCTGGAAAACGATCCCCGGATGATGGCGGCGAAGATCGCAACGAACGTGGCGAGCGAACGCTCCGCTGTGCTGCGCGTCATGCCGCTGTTCGTGAAAAATATCGCCATGAAGGCCGTGTTCGATCTGGTCGGCGAGTGCAAATCCTGCCTGTGCCTGTCCAACCTCGGTCTTGTCAGACTGCCGGAGGAAATGGCTCCGTATGTTGCGCGGATGGACTTCATCATCGGCGTGCAGGCCAAAGCTCCGCACAACTGCGGCGTCGTCAGCTGGAACGGCACCATGTATATCAACATGATCCGGAACATCCGCGAGCCGGAGCTGGAATCTCATTTTTACCGTGTGCTGCACACGCTGGGGCTGCCCGTCAAGGTCGAGAGCAACCAGCGTTGGGCATGAATAGGAGGCTGTGAAACATGTATTGTGTCAAATGCGGCGTTGAACTCGCTGACAGCGAGAAAAAATGTCCTCTGTGCGGGACGCCGGTGTTCCATCCTGATATTCCGCGCAATCTTTCCGAGCTGCCCTTTCCGCCGGACAAACGCATCCGGCCCGAGGACGTGAACCGTTCCGGCGTCCTGTTCGTGCTGACCATCGCGGCGCTTCTGCCCGCACTTTTGTGTCTGCTGTGCGACTGGCGCATCAACGGAACGCTTGTCTGGTCCGGCTATGCGGCGGGAGCGATTGCGCTGCTGTATGTCGTTATCCTGCTGCCCATGTGGTTCCGGCGGCCCAATCCCGTCATATTTGTGCCGGTCGATTTCATCGCGGTGGGACTGTACCTGCTCTATATCAACTTTGCCACCGGCGGGCACTGGTTCTTGTCCTTTGCATTCCCGGTCACAGGTGCGATCGGCCTGCTCATCAGCGCAGCTGTTGCCCTGACGCACTATCTGCGCAGCGGGTATCTTTACATTTACGGCGGTATGCTGATCCTCGGCGGCGGTCTGGCCGTGCTCATCGAGTTCCTGATCAATCTGACGTTCCAGATCCACGAGACGCTCTTCTGGTCATTTTATCCGATGGTCGCGGGCATTGTGCTCGGCCTGATGCTGATCGTCATCGCCATCTGCAAGCCCCTGCGCGAATCCCTGCACCGGAAATTCTTCCTGTAAGACAGCAGGAGAACAAAAATCGCTTTTTGCACAGTGAAAAACACGCATGGACCCGGCTGGGTTCATGCGTGTTTACATAATATAATGAAGCGTTTATTCGTACAGATAGACGCGGGCTTCGTATGGGCGGGTGAGGAAGCTGTTTTCTTCGCGGGTACCGTCGTAATTCGTCAGAAGAAGCTTCATGTCGCCAAGTGAGAAGTTATACGGCGCCTGAAAGCGCACAGGCTTGTCGGTGAACGAACAGATCACCAGCAGCTTCTGCTCCTTTGTCTCGCGGGCATAGACATACAGCTTGTCCGAGCCCCTGTAATATTCCTGATAGCTGCCGTCGCGGACGACGGGCAGGCTTTTGCGCAGGGCAATGGCCTTTTTATAGAAATTCAGGATCGAATCCGGGTCGTGCAGCGCCTGTTCGACGTTGATGTCCTTGTAATTTTCATTTACATAAAACCATGGCGTACCGGTCGTAAATCCGGCGTTTTCGCCGTCTGTCCATTGCACGGGCGTGCGGGCAGAGTCGCGGGACGCGCGGTGATAGAGCGCAAGGCGCTTTTCCTCCGGCCAGTCTGGGTGCTGGTTGCGGGTCTGCACGTCCTCGTACATACTGGTGCTTTCCGGCCGCCAGTTCGTCATGCCGAACTCCTGACCCTGATAGATGAACGGCGTGCCCTTCAAAAACAGATAGCTGACAGCCAGCATTTTTCCGCTCTCCACGCGGTACTGTTCGCTGCCGTAGCGTGAGATCACGCGCGGGTGGTCGTGATTTTCGAGATACAGCGCGTTCCAGCCGCGCCCGTCCAGCTGCGTCTGCCAGCTGGAAAAGGCCCGGCGCAGGCGCTTTAAGGAGAAACTGCGCGGCATATAGTCCGTAAAGAAGCAGTCGGCGCACATACACTGGAACTGGATCATCATGTCGATCTCATTCGTGTCCGACTCTTCGATATAATCCAGTGCCCGCTGCGGCGTGACGAGCGGCGCTTCAGCAATGGTCATGCAGTCGTAATTTTCCAGCACATCGCGGCGGAACTCCTGCAGATACTCGTGGATGTGCGGGCCGTGATTGTAAAACCGGATGCCCTTGAAGATCGGGAACAGATGGTCGTCCGGCAGGCCCTCCTTTTTGGAAATAAAGGTGATCACATCTTCACGGAAGCCGTCGACGCCGAGATCGAGCCAGAATTTGAGGATCTTCTTGACCTCTGTTCGGACAAGCGGATTGTCCATGTTGAGATCCGGCTGCTTGACGGCAAACAGATGCAGATAATATTCCTGCCGCAGATCGTCCCACTGCCATGCCTTGCCCTCAAAATGACTGTCCCAGTTGTTCGGCAGTTTTCCGTTCGACTTTGCGGGCCGCCAGATATAATAATCAGTATACGGCTCGATGCGCCGCCGGGATTTCTGGAACCATTCATGCTCGTCGCTCGTGTGATTGACGACCAAATCCATGACAAGCTTCATCCCGCGCTGGTGAAGGCCCTCCAGAACGGCCCGAAACGCTTCCATGCCGCCGTATTCCGGTGCAATGTCCATGTAATCCGAAATATCATAGCCGCAGTCCGCGCCGGGCGACGGATAGAGCGGCGAGAACCAGACGCCGTCAATGCCGAGCTCCTTCAGATAGTCGAGCTTCTCCAATACCCCCCACAGATCGCCGATCCCGTCGCCGTTTCCGTCGCGGAAGCTCCGGGGCCAGATCTGATAAAAAACCTTGTCCTTAAACCATCTTGTATGACGCATAT
>ERZ1673701.2796-NODE-2796-length-12929-cov-27.266351_pt1 | contig 12929 bp, 9 predicted proteins | sample MGYA00580231_ERZ1673701 | MGnify/ENA primary metagenome ERZ1673701 (study PRJEB41218, sample SAMN15661798) | gut metagenome | host: Homo sapiens | place: Canada: London | collected 2015-08-20/2019-03-30 | study: EMG produced TPA metagenomics assembly of...
GGCTGCACGCATGAGCAATGGCCTCCTTCATGTTCACACACTCGTTGTAAGCGGCTTCGTCAAAGGCAGTGCCCGGCTGCTTTTTGTAAGCCAGCAGGATGCCGCGGCTGGAGTTGACCACGCCGCCGTTGCCCTTGGTGAGGTACTGGGCAATGTCCTCGGCCTTGCCGCCCTGTGCACCGTAGCCGGGGATGAGGAAGAAGCTGTCCTTGTACTTGGCGCGGATCTCGGTGGCCTCCTCGATGTGGGTGCCGCCGATGACCAGACCGATGGAGGAGTAGCCGTGCTCGCCCATGTAGTCCTTGCCCAGAGCGTTCAGCTTGTCGCCCACCAGATCGTAGACGTGGCGGCCGTCGGCCAGCTTCTCGTACTCAAAGTCCTTGGCACCGCCGTTGGAGGTGCGGCAGAGCACGAACATACCCTTGCCCTGCTTTTCGGCGTAGGGCAGATAGGGGCTGATGGAGTCCAGACCCATGTAGGGTGCCAGCGTGACGAAATCGCTCTCAAAATCGCCGGTAAAGTGACCCATGGCGTACATCTCGGCAGTCTTGGCAATGTCGCCGCGCTTGATGTCCGCGATCACCGGCACACCGGCCTCGCGCACAGCCTTCAGGGTGTCGGCGTAGGCCTTCATGCCCTCCAGACCCAGCGACTCATAGTAAGCGATCTGCACCTTGTAGCAGCCAGCCACAGCCTTGGTGGCATCAATGAGCTTTTTGTTGAAGCGCACGATGTTCTCGCCCTTGGTCAGGGTGCTGTCCACAAAATCGGCAGGCAGGTAGCTGAAATCGGTGTCCAGACCCACGCACACCGGGCCGCGGGCTTCCACAGCTTCGTACAGTTTGTCCATGTTCGTCATTTGGGTGTCCTCCTGTAAGTCGTATTGTAGAACCCTCTCAGGCGCTTGCGCGCCAGCTCCCCCGGAGGGGGAGCTTTTTCTCTTGAGGGCAACTGTTTCTTTTCGTAATATGCGAACTGCTTTCCGTACTCTCAGTGACGGCTTTGCCTGAGAGGGTTTCGTTCTTCTTACTCCTCGGCCTGATAGGTGATCTTACCGGCCTTGATGGTTGCAAACACCTTGCCGTAGAGCTGTGCACCGTCAAAGGGAGTGTTGTGGCTCTTGGAGTGCAGCTTTTCCTTTTCCACCGTGTAGGGGGTGTCCAGATCCACCAGCACAAAATCGGCATCGAAACCCGGCTCCAGCTGACCCTTGGCAAGACCCAGGATCTCGGCGGGGCGGGTGCTCATCAGATGCACCAGCAGCTCCAGCGGCAGACCCTCCTGCTTGCAGAGCTTGGTGTAGCACACGCCGAAGGCGGTCTCGCTGCCCACCATACCGGCCATGCCCTTCAGCTTATCCTCTTCGGAGTGAGGTGCATGGTCAGTGGCAATGGCGTCCACGATGCCGGTGCGGATGCCCTCCACCAGCGCCTCCACGTCATCGGCGGTGCGGATGGGCGGGTTGACACGGTAGTCGCAGGTATCATTGGTGAACCACAGGTGGTGGGGGGTCACCTCACAGGTGACGGGTGCGCCCCGCAGCTTTGCCATGCGGATGGCGTCCAGCGCGCCCCGGGTGGACACATGGCACATGTGCAGCCGGGTCTGGTAGTACTCGCTCAGCCAGCAGTTGCGCACCGTCTCGATATCCTCGGCCAGACGGTAGTCCCACGGGCTGATCTCCATATCCTCGGCGTGGCTCATGACCGTGATGTCCTTCTGGGTGCAGATGGCAAAAGCCCGTGCCATGGTGGCGTTATCCTGCACGCCGTGGCCATCCTCGGTGATGAACTTCACGCTGGCGGGCAGGGTCTTGAGGTGGTCGATGCTCACACCGTCAAAGTTCTCGGTGATGGAGACGGTCTGGTTTACATCGCACAGGCCTACTTCGGCAGCCTTCTGCTCCACCATGAACGCCTGTGCCGCAGAAGAGCACACCGGCTTTGTGTTGGGCATCAGGTTCACGAAGGTGTAACCGCCGGCGGCTGCGGCGCGGCTGCCGGTCTCGATGTCCTCCTTGTACTCAAAGCCCGGGGTGCGCCAGTGGCAGTGCAGATCCACAAATGCGGGCAGCACAGTCAGCCCACCGGCATCCACCACCGTCTCGTTCTCGGCGGCAAGGGCGGAAAGATCCTGCCCTACGGCAGCGATCTTGCCATCCTTTACATAGATCTCGAGCGGCCGTCCCTCGGTGTTCACAGCGTTTGTCAGCAGCATCGCGGTTCCCTCCTATAATGGTATTTTTGTATATCAGGCACCCGAAAACGGGCAAAAAAAAACTTTTCCCCGCAAAGGGAAAAGCTCATTGCGCAAAAAAAGGAAACAACGAAGCCACGGCAAAACCGGACGCGAACTGCTTGTTCAGTTTCGGGTTCTGGGCGCTGCACAGCATGGTGTTTCTCCTTTTCTTGATGGTTGCGTTTTCATTCGTATTATTTTATCATAGAACCGCAAAATGTGTCAATGGCTGCGCGCAAAAACAGGTGCTAAAAGGTTTATGGCATCTCTCGCCGAATTTTGGATACTCTACCCAAAACCCGGGCCATGCGGCAAAATAAATGCCATTTTGTTCCACAATCCCTAGCGCGGCACTGTACTTTCGTCTCCTGCTGTGCTATTATAATACGGTAAAAGGGAGAGCCCCGCCGCGTGGGCGGGTGTTTATGGGAAAGAGAGGTTTTCCGCATGGGTTTACTTGAGGACGCGCGGAACATCCAGCGCAAGGACCCCGCCGCACGCAGCGTGCTGGAGGTAATGCTGCTATACCCGGGATTCCATATTCTGGTGTACCACCGCATTGCGCACTGGCTGTACGAGCACAAGCACTTTTTTCTGGCACGATGGGTCAGCCAACATGGCCGCCACCGCACCGGCATCGAGATCCACCCGGGTGCCACCATCGGCAAGTGTCTTTTCATCGACCATGGCATGGGCATCGTGTTCGGCGAGACCTGCGAGATCGGGGATAACTGCACCATCTATCATGGGGTAACGCTGGGCGGCACCGGCAAAGATACCGGCAAACGCCACCCCACCTTGGGCAACAATGTGCTTATCGGCGCAGGCACCAAGGTGCTGGGCCCGGTGTTCATCGGGGATAACGCCCGCATCGGCGCAGGCAGCGTGGTTCTGCGCAACCTGCCCGCCAACTGCACCGCCGTGGGCGTGCCCGCCGAGGTGGTGCGCATCAACAACAAGGCGGTGAACCCTGCCGACGATCTGGACCAGCAGGATCTGCCGGACATCGTCTCGCAGCGGCTCACCGATCTGGATCGCCGCCTGAGCCAGCTGGAAAAAGCGGCGCAGGGCGATATCCCACCCACTGCCGCGCAGATCGCCGCCCGGCAGCGGAAATAAAAGATTTCTTTGAAAAAAAAAAAGAGGAGACAGGCTTCCCGGAAAGGGTCGCCTGTCTCTTTTTTGTTGTCAGCTGCGGTTATAACACCTGCTCACCGTTTTCTTTATTGCAGTACATCCGGGCATCGGCCTGCCGGATAGCCTCGGTCAAGGGCTGCACATTGCACACGCCGCCAATGCTTACCGAAAGCCGGAGCTCCGGGTGGCTGGGCACCCGTGCCGCCTGCACAGCGTTCTGCACCCGCCGGATGACGCTTTCTACGCCGTCAGGGCAGTTCTGGGGCATCAGCAGCAAAAATTCATCGCCGCCGTAGCGGATCAGAATATCGGTCTGGCGCAAGCAGCTTTGCATGGCTGCGGCCACGGTTTGCAGCGCCTCGTCCCCCACCAGATGCCCAAAGCTGTCGTTGACCGACTTGAACTGGTTCACATCGATCATCGCTACACCGCCGTGCATCTCGCCCCCGGCAAGGAACTTATCAAAATAGCGGCGGGTGTAGGCCCCGGTCAGAGGGTCTACGAAGGCGCTGCGTTCCATTCCATCGCAGCGGTCCAGCAACAGCCGGTGGCCGCCCATATCCAGCCAGCGGCCATCCGTCAGCCGGGTGACCATTTCCAGCATACAGCCCCTGCCGCCTACCTCGATGTACTTGGAAATGACAAAATAGGCTTCCTCGTCCTTGAACTCGATCTTATTCAGAATGGTCTTGCGGGCGTAGGCTTTGGCCGAGATGCAGTTTTCGCACCGGGTATCCCGGTTCCATACCATGTGGCAGTTGCCGGGCTTTTCGGTTAGGACGCCGTCACTGTCCAGCGTAAGCACCTTGCGGTGCCCCGGGTCTACCAGACGCACCACATCAAAGATACCCTGCAGCCGCCGCAGGAAATGGGCCGGATCCTCTTCCGGGTCGGTCGCAGTCAGCAGCTCTGCCTGATGCTCCACGCGGTGCTGTTCATCGGTGAGCTGCCCCAGCACGTTCACGCAGCGGCGCACCCCGGCACCGCTCCAGATAGTATGCAGCGCCATCCGGTGCAGGTGCGGCTTCCCGTCCCGCTCCACCATGACCGGCAGCACCACGTCCGGCGCTTCCGGCGTGGCGCGGCTGATGGCTTTGGAAAGCTTGCGCTGATCCTGCTCGTTCAAAAAGCCAAGTCCCCTGCCCTGTGCAAAATCAGTCACCGTTTTTTGCTGCATAGGCTCGGCATGGTAGTCATACACGGTCACGCTGCCTGCCAGCAGGTCGTAGTCGAACCGGATGCCGCCGCACTGGGCGGCGTAGAAATCCGTGCGCTCCTTTTCCTGCTCCAGCAGCAGCTGGGAGTGGTTCTCCCGGGGCAGCGCCTCCCGGTGCAAAATCTCCTCGGAAAGGCGGTGGGTCTCCTGCCGGAAGCCCCTGTCCCACTCCGAGCGGGTCAGCTCGGTGCGCAGCTGCTCCGAGGACTTTTGCAGGCAGTCCAGCAGCAGCGGGTTAAAAGCACCGCACTCGCCGTTCAATATCATGCGCAGCGCGGTGTCGTGGTCGTAGGCGTGCTTATAGCAGCGCTCGCTGGTCAGGGCGTCGTACACGTCCGCCAGCGCCACCACCTGCGCCGCAATGGGGATCTCGTCCCCTTTCAGCCGGTCAGGGTAGCCATTGCCGTCCCAGCGCTCATGGTGCCAGCGACAGATGGCGTGCGCCACCTGCAGCAGTGGCTCGTCCCGGGCAATGGACTGTCCCAGATCCTGCAGCATCTGCGCACCCGCCACGGTATGGTTCTTGATAATGGCAAACTCTTCGGCGGTCAGGCGTCCGGGCTTGTTCAGGATCTCCTCCGGGATGACGATCTTGCCGATATCGTGCAGCGCCGAGGCGGTGCTGATGCGGGCGATATCGCTTTCGTCCAGCTGATAACGATCGGTCTTTTGCACCAGCCGGTGCAAAAGCAGATCGGTCAGGGTGCGGATGTGCAGAACATGCAGCCCGCTCTCGCTGTTGCGGAACTCCACCACATGGCTCAGGATGCTGATCATCAGCACGCTGTTGTGCTCTTTTTCGTACACCTGATCGGTGACAAGGCGGGTGAGCCGCTTTTGCTTGGCGTACAGCATGAGGACATTCTTCACCCGGCGCAGCACCATGATCCGCTCGAAGGGACGGCGGATATAGTCCGTTACCCCCAGATCGTAGGCGCGCTCGATGTTGGCGGTGTCCTCTGTCGCCGAAATGACGATGACCGGGATCTCGTCCAGCCATGCGTGGTACTTCATTACCCGCAGCACATCAAAGCCGTCCATGCCGGGCATCATCAGGTCCAGCAGCAACAGAGAGATATCCGTGCGCTGCCGCATCAGCTCCACTGCCGCTGCGCCGTCCTCTGCTTCCAGATAGTCATAGCCATCGCCCAGTATCTCCTTGAGCAGGGCACGGTTGATCTCGGAATCATCCGCGATCAGGATCTTCGGTTTCTCGTTCATGGCCATGTTTCTCCTTTTGCGGCGCATCCATCTGCTCCGGCTTTGTTCCGGGTGTACCGTCCGCACTAATCGAATGCAGCGGGCTTTCCCCGGCATCCGATTTATTGCATTCATTTATACTTTACTGGATTTTACAGCAAAATGCAAGGCTGCGTACAACATTTCTGCCATTTTCCGGTATTTTCTGCAAACGTTCTCATCCCCGGTTGTATAAATGCAATCCAATTTTTACAGTACCCTTTGCAAACGTTGTTCGAAAGCAAGCCGTTTGTCGTTACAGTCCTTCCTGTGAAAATGCGGTTGCCGCGCTCCGCAGAGCGCGGCAACCGCGAAATATAAACCCTATTTCCGCTGATGATGCGCAAAGCAAAGCGGAGCGCATTTTAAATCGTCCCACGCAGAAAGAAAAAGGACTGCTGCGCAAAACACGCAACAGTCCTTTTAAGATTCATTCTTGGGGCATCATGGCATCGAACCAGCCCATCAGCTCCGCAGCCATCTGTTCCAGCCGGGTCTCCGGCTTCCACGCAGGCTGTGCAGACTCCGGGGGCAATGCCTGTTCCGGGGCACAGAGAGTCTCTTCCGTCTCCGGTACAGGCTGTTCTGGTGCAGCCTCGCATTGCGGCTCAACCTCGGGGGCTGTATCCGGCTGCACGGGTGCTTCCGGGGCAGTCTGCTGCATGGCAACAAGGGCAGCTTCCGCTCTGCGGCAGGCGGCCTCAGCCTGTTCTGCCCGGGCATTGGCCTGTTCCAGCTGCTCCCGCGCCTGCTCACAGGCGGCTTCCAGCTCTGCATTCTCGTGCTTGAGGGCAAGCAGGGTGCGCTCAAAGGCGAACATCCGGGTCTGGTACCGGCGCACCTCGGCGCGTGCCGCAGCCAGCTTGCGGCTCAGCTGCTCCGCCTGCGCCCGGGCGCTTTCCGCCTGTGCTGCGGCAGATACCTGTACAGCGGCCTGCCGGGCAAATTGTCCGCGCAGGGCACCGGTCTCCCGCTCTGTCTGCACCATGATGCCCTCCCATGCACACCTTGCACGGGGCTTGCGCTGACCGCATGGGCGCAGCTGCCAGCCCCATTGTAGCCTGTAATTACTTCCGCTTGTTCAGGATGGCCAGCAGCTCATCGTAGTAACGATTGTCGCTGCTTTCCTCTTCCACGGCCTTCTTTTCAGCCGGGGCAGCAGCCGGTGCGGCATTGGATGCCGGAGCTGCGGCTGCGCCGGTGTCGCTGCTGAACACCGCAGACGGCACAGACTGTGCACCGCCCATGGCGTTGTTGATGCTGTTGCGCAGGTCGCTGGCGCTCTTGTTGTCGAAGCCGGTGGCCACAACGGTCACGCGCATCTCATCGGACAGGTTCTCATCAAAGGCAGTACCCCAGATAATGTTTGCATCGGGATGTGCGCTCTGGGTGATGAGACCTGCGGCGGTCTCCACGTCCTCCAGACCGATGTCCGGGCTGGAAGTAATGTTGATGATAACGCCGTGCGCACCGGCGATGCTGGTCTCCAGCAGCGGGCTGGAGATTGCAGCCTTGGCGGCGTTCTCGGCCTTGCCTGCACCCTTGGCGCTGCCCACGCCCATGTGGGCGTAGCCGGCATCCTTCATGATGGAGCGCACGTCGGCAAAGTCCAGGTTGATGAAGGCGGGCACATTGATCAGGGCAGAGATGGACTCCACGCCCTGACGCAGCACGTTATCGGCGGCCTGGAAGGCGTTCATCAGGGTGATCTTTTCCTGACTGATCATCTTCAGGCGCTCGTTGGGGATGACGATCAGGCTGTCAACGTGCATCAGCAGGTTGGCAATGCCCTGCTCGGCCAGCCCCATCTTGCGCTTGCCCTCAAAGGAGAAGGGCTTGGTAACGATGCCAACGGTCAGAATGCCCAAGTCGTGTGCCACCTCGGCCACAACGGGTGCCGCACCGGTGCCGGTGCCGCCGCCCATACCGGCGGTGATAAAGACCATCTGAGAGCCCTTGAGGGCGTTGGCGATCTCGTCCTTGCTTTCTTCAGCGGCACGCTGACCGATCTCCGGGTCTGCACCCGCACCACGACCCTTGGTCAGCTTGGAACCCAGCTGCACCTTGACCGAGGCATGGTTCTTAGCCAGTGCCTGCTGGTCAGTATTCATTGCGATGAACTCCACGCCCTGCAGGCCATCGCTCACCATGCGGTTCACGGCGTTGCCGCCGCCGCCGCCCACACCGATCACCTTGATCGTCGTAACGTTCTCGTCCAGTTCTTCGTCGAGCATCAATGCCATAACTTTGTCCTCCATCGGATTTTTATGTGGAACTGCGCAAAAGCCGCACAGATATTATCATACGATACTTATATAACAGTATCGTATCATTTTTTCATTCCGATTGCAAGACAAAATTGCTTTTTCGTGGGTGTTTTTTTCGCAAGCCCACTCCGGGCGGGTATTTCCTGCCAAATCTGTGCGCCCAGCCCCGCCAAAAGCCGGTCAAGGTCCGCATACCCGCGCCGGACAAACTCCACCCCGCCAAGGCGGCTGCTGCCCCGGGCAGCCAGCGCCGCAATCACAAGCGCTGCCCCGCCCCGCAGGTCCGGTGCGGTCAGCTTTGCCCCGTGCAGCACCCCGGCGGGCTGCACATACAAGGTGCGCTCTGCCACCCGGACGTTTGCCCCCAGCGCCGCAAAGCCATCGGCGCAGGCAAAACGGTGTTCAAACACCCTGTCCTGCAAGCTGCTTTCGCCCTGTGCGCAGAGCATCACCGCCGCCAGCAGCGGGGCAGCGTCCGTGGCAAGGCCGGGATAAGGTGCGGTGTGCACATTTCCCGCGCCGCGCAGCGCCCCGAACCGTGAAATGGCGGCAGCATCGCGCGCACGCTCTACGGTGCAGCCCATTTGTTCCAGAATTTCCAGCAGCGGCGCATACAGCCCGGGCACACAGCCTGCCAGCTCCACCCGCCCTCCGGCTGCCGCCGCCGCACAGGCCAGCGTAGAGGCGATGATACGGTCTGCCACCGGCGCAAAGGTGCAGCCTGCAAGGCAGCGCTTTCCCTGCACCCGGATGGTGTCGGTGCCCGCGCCCTCCACGCAGCCGCCGCAGGCGTTGAGGAAGGCGGCAAGATCCACGATCTCCGGTTCCTTTGCGGCACCATGCAGCACGGTCTGCCCCTGCGCCGTAGCAGCGGCCAGCAGCAGCGTTTCGGTTGCGCCTACGCTGGGGAAAGTAAGACAAATTTCTGCGCCCCGCAGCCCCGCCGGGGCGTACAGTGTAAGCTGTCCGGGCGCAGCGGGCAGCTGCCGCACCCCCATCTGCGCCAGCCCCTGCAAATGCAGGTCGATGGGTCTTGCCCCGATGCGGCAGCCCCCGGGCAGTACAGTGTTCACCCGCCCCAGCCGCGCCAGCAGCGGCGCGCAGAACAGGATGGATGCCCGCATCCTGCCTGCGGCCTCCGGTGCAAGGTCAGTGCGCATGGGCTGCCCCTGCACCACCAGCGCTGCGCCCTGCCAGCCCGCCGTGCAACCCACGCCCTGCAGCAGGGCAAGACAGTCCTCCACATCGGTCAGGCGCGGCACATTTTGCAGCCGCACCGGCCCGCTGCACAGCAGCGCAGCTGCCAGCAGCGGCAGCACACTGTTTTTGGCCGCAGGCACTTCCACCCTGCCCTGCAAAGGCCGTCCACCCGTAATGATCCAATCCCCAACCATGCCAAGACCCCCGTTCTGCAAAAGATACCCCATGGTATGCAAAACGAGGGTCTTTGGTCAAAAAATCGCGCCGGAAACGGCCTTCCCCCCCTCTGCTGGGTTTGTCCGGTCATTTGTCCGCTTTTTTCCGGTATTTCCGCGCCGCTCCTGCCCCATTGCGGCAGGAAATGCAGCCTTTTATCAGCTTTCGCCCCGAGAGACGGAAAGCACGATGCCCATCTCGCCCAGAAGCATCATCAGGCTGGTGCCGCCGGAGGAGAAAAAGGGCAGACTGATGCCGGTGTTGGGGATGGTGTTGGTGACCACCGCGATGTTCAGCACTGCCTGCAATGCTACCTGCACCACAAAACCCACCACCAGCAGTGCGCCAAAACGGTCCGGCGCGTGCGCCGCCAGCGTGATGCCCCGCCACAGCAGCGCGCTGAACAGCAGTATCACCGCACACGCACCCAGAAAGCCCAGTTCCTCGCAGAGGATGGAGAAGATGAAGTCATTCTGCGGCTCCGGCACGAACAGATGCTTCTGGCGGCTGTTGCCCAGCCCCAGCCCTGCCGCCCCGCCGGAGCCGATGGCATACAGGCTTTGGATGGTCTGGTGGCCGTCCCCCAGCGGGTCGGCAAAGGGGTCCAGCCACGAATTAAGACGGTCGGCGGCGTAGGGCACCAGCTCCGGCATGAGCACGATGGCCGTGCCGATGGCGGCAGCACCGCCCGCCCCTGCCAGCACAAACCACCGCAGCCCTGTGCCGCCCACGAACATGAGCACCGCGCCGATGCTTAAAATCAGCACCGTGCCGGAAAGGTGGGGCTCCAGCAGCATGAGTACCGCCACCACCCCCAGCACCAGCGCAAAGGGCACTACCCCCACCGCAAAGCTGCCCATGCGGTCGTGGTTCAAAGCGATGATGTGGGCAAACACCAGCACCACTGCAAACTTGGCGATCTCGCTGGGCTGTAATGTGCCCAGCCCCGGCAGCACAAGCCAGCGCTTGCAGCCGTTATATTCCGGCATGAACAGCACCGCTGTCAGCAGCACCAGCGAGAGCGCCAGCAGCGGCCACGCCAGCTTGTGATAGATATGGTAGTCCACCCGGCTGGCCATCCACATGGCTACCAGCCCCATGGCGGCGTACAGCAGCTGCGGCCGCACATAGGCAAAGGCGTCCTGCCGCCGGTACAGCGCCACCGCGCTGCTGGCGCTGCACAGCATCACCAGCCCAAAGGCTACCAGCGTGAGCACCAGCACCAGAAAGGGCAGGTCCATGGGCGGCAGCGGCCGCAGCAGCCCTTTGCGGGCAGCAGTTCTGTGCAATCCCGGTCACCTCCATTTTATGTTATTGTACGCGGGTGCGGGGGCGGTTAGTCATACAAGCTGCTGCCGGGCGCATACACTGTCCGCAAAGGGGGTGCTGCCATGTGCGGCTCAAAACCCACGGACGCTCTGCATACTTTGCCAGAGCGGGCGTTCCGTCTGCGGGCACGGCTCATTGCGGTGGGCCTGTGCGCCGTCTGCTTTGCAGGGCTGATCGGGCGGCTGTTCTGGCTGCAATTATGCACCGGCGTCTGGTACACCCAGCGGGCGCTGGGACAGCAGCTGCGGGACACTGTCGTGCCCGCCGACCGGGGCAAGATATACAGCGCTGACGGCGCGCTGCTTGCCGCCAACAGCAGCTGCTGGACCCTGCGTGCCAGCCCCCGGGAGATGCCGGAGGATAAGCTTGCCCTTGCCGCCAAGGGGCTTGCGGAGATTCTGGAACTGGACGAGGCAAAGCTGCTGGAAAAGTTCAGCGACCGACGCTCCAACGACTGCCTTTTGCGTTATCGGGTGGAGCGGGAAACCGCCGATGCCGTGCGGGATTTCTGCGCGGCGAACGGCATTACCGGCGTGCGCATCAATCAGGATTCCAAGCGCTGGTACCCGCAGGGGGAGTTTCTGGCCTCGGTGCTGGGGTTCACCAACGTAGACAACGCCGGGGTCAGCGGGCTGGAGCTCGAATACAACGACACCCTTACCGGGCAGAACGGGGTAGTGCTGACCGCCGTGAACGCTTGGGGCTACACACTGGCGCAGAGCTACGAGACCGAACTTGCTCCGGTGGAGGGCAGCGGGCTGCGGCTGACCATCGATGCAAATATTCAACATTATCTTGAAAATGCGTTGAATTATGCGGTGCAGGAGCATCATGTAGCTGCCCGCAGCGTGGGCATCGTGATGGAGGTGAACACCGGGGCAGTGCTGGCCATGGCTACCACCCCGGCCTACGACCCCAACCAGCCCCGGGTCATCGCCGACAAAGCCGCACGCGCTGCCGTAGATGCCCTTTCCGGTAAAGAGCGCGCCGCCGCCCTGCAGCTGGCGCAGCAGACCCAGTGGCGCAACAAGGCGGTAAGCGACTTATATGAGCCGGGCAGCGTGTTCAAGCTCATCACCTGCGCGGCGGCGCTGGACGCCGGTGCCATCACCCGGCACTCCACCTTTTACTGCGGAGACTCTATCTCGGTGGCGGGCACGCGGTTCCACTGCGCCAACCACAAGCGCCACGGCAGCCAGACCGTGACCCAAGCGCTGGAAAACTCCTGCAACCAGAGCTTTATCCAGATCGGGGCGCGGCTGGGTAAGCAGGCCTTTTGCGATTATTTTGCTGCCTTCGGCCTGCGGGAGCCCACCGGCATCGACCTGCCCGCCGAGCCGAAAAAAAGCCTGTACTACACCGCCGACCGCATGGGGCCGGTGGAGCTGGCCTCCTGTGCCTTCGGGCAGAGCAGCAAGATCTCGTATCTGGAAATGGCTGCCGCCGTCTGCGCGGTGGTGAACGGCGGCAAGCTGATGCAGCCGTATCTGGTCTCGGATATTCTTGCGCCGGACGGCAGCATTTTGCAGCACAATGCCCCGGTGTGCAAACGGCAGGTGATCCAGCCCGCCACCTCTGCCACCATGCGGGAGATGATGGAGGCAGTTGTGCTGTACGGCGGCGGGCGCAACGCGCAGATCGCGGGCTACCGGGTGGGCGGCAAAAGCGGCACCAGCCAAAAGCTGGACAGCGCCGACGAGAAGGCCCGCATTGCCAGCTTTGTGGCGGTGGCCCCCATCGATGACCCGCAGTTTTTGTGTCTGGTCTGTCTGGATGAGCCCCACAGCTGGACCACCGCCGGCGGCAGTCTCTCGGCACCGGTCTGTGCAGAGGTGCTGGAGCAGACGCTGGTGTACAAGGGCATTCCGCGGGCAGCAGACACCGGCAGCGCTGACGCGCAAGCCGCTGCCCTGCCCGCCGATGGGGACAGCTTTGATGGGGCATGACGGCAAACGGCAGTTGCAGCTTTGCTGCCAGAGAAACTTTCTACTTGCTCAAGCGTGCAGGGACGCTCCGCTGGGCCAGAGGCAGGGAGGGGTGTTCCGACTCCCCCCTCCCTACCTCTGGACTCCACCCACCCCGCAACG
>ERZ1673701.2807-NODE-2807-length-12887-cov-5.754832_pt1 | contig 12887 bp, 8 predicted proteins | sample MGYA00580231_ERZ1673701 | MGnify/ENA primary metagenome ERZ1673701 (study PRJEB41218, sample SAMN15661798) | gut metagenome | host: Homo sapiens | place: Canada: London | collected 2015-08-20/2019-03-30 | study: EMG produced TPA metagenomics assembly of...
CGCTCGGACCGTTGTGCCAGCAATGCGGCAAGAGCCCCGTAAACAGCGCGGCGGCCAAAGCCAGGCCGATGACGAAAAATAACCCGCCGGAAATCAGCGCGGGATGGTTGGAATTCATTGTTTAATCTCCGCTAAGACGAAATGCTGCATGCACACCTTAGTGTGCATCAAACAGCAAGCATTCTGCTCTTTGCCGCAATGGGTGAGCAATGCTTCAGTCCTTGCGCTGCAAAAGCACAGGTGCTTTGCTTTCGTACGGCTTCCAAGAAGTGCCTTCAAAGGGATAGCCGTTGGAGACCCACCCCTGAATGCCGTCAGGCATGACGTACACATTCTCGTAGCCGGCGTTAATCGCCTCCAGTGCCGCTTCAAACGAGACGGTGCACATACGGTTGATGCAGTAAAGAATCACAAAGGAATTCTTTTTGTCTTTCGGCAGCAGATTCATCCAATCGGCCTTGTTGGCATGAATGGATCCCTTCAAATGGCTCTTTTCATAAATGTCTTCCGGATTGCAGTCGTAGACATAGACGTCAGGCTGTCCAAGCACCTTCGAAACCTTGTTGAGCGAGAGCGGAATCGGCTGGCGCATCTGCTGCACGGTCATTTTGGAGCCGTCAGCGGCATCGGCGGCATAAGCCGGAGAACCGGTCGAGATCATCAGGACCGCGGCAAGCGCCGTGCTGAACGCGGCAAAGGACTTCTTCTGCATTTTTCTTCCTTCGTGAAGGGTCTGCTGATGCATTGCTTTTTTGGGTTCGGCAATGCATAGGGATTTATGGCGAACCCTAACAGGAAAAGATTAAGCAATTGTTATGGCAACACTTGAAATATCCTTATAAATCAAAGTAAAAACACGAAAAGCTCGGCAGTCGAAACTGTCGAGCTTTTCTATCCTGCTCCTAGAGGACTCTTTGCAGAGTCCTCTTCGGGAAAGATCACTCAGGAAGGATTACTTCTTGGCGGTCTTGTTCGCGGCATTCAGGATGGCGAGAGCCTGCGTGGTGTACGTCGTGGCTTCGTCAACGAGCTGCTTGGCAAACTTCGGAGCGTGGACACCCCAGGAGCCGTCGTCCTTGATCTTGGCGGCATTCAGGCGGGCTTCTTCAGCATAGAGCTGAACCTGCGCGCGATCGGCCGTCGAGAGCTTCGTGACCTTCAGCAGATCCTGGATGCTGGCCATGTCGGCGATGACCTTGGCATAGCCTTCCTTGACGGGGGTCTGCCAGGCGATGACCTTGTTATAGATGGTCTTCTGATCCTTGAAGCGCATCATTTCCGGGAACTTCGACTGGATCGGGCTGTGGCAGCCCATCGCGTCGACGACGTGCTTATCCTGGTAAGCCGTACGGCCGCAGGTCCACATCAAGTCGAGGTACGGACGGCCTTCGTCCTTGGTCAGGTGCCAGCCCTTCGGCGACACGAGCTTGCGGTCAGCGCCTTCAGGCGGGTTGATGGACTTCTTTTCCGGATCAACGAGGATGCGCCAGATGTGGGACGCACGGACGTTGTCGAAGCCGGCCATGTCAGGACGCTGGATCGCGGCGAAGTTTTCGCAGGAACCCATCTTCGGCATATGGCAGGATTCGCAGCTGTTGCGGCTGTGCGTACCGCCCTGCGAGAAGAAGTAGGCGGCCGTGGTGTGGCAGTCCTGGCAGTTCTTCTTCAGGTTCGGAACCGTGTACTGGCTGGTCCAGTCGTTGGACGTAACTTCGTGCGGGTCATGGCAGGTCGTGCAGCGCATGCCCTTCTGATAGTGCTTCGTGTAGTGCGACTGCGAACCTTCGGTACCGCAAGCCGGGCAGAAGCTCTTGAAGTAAGACGTGAACGGAGCCTTGGGATTGGCCTTAGCGTCTTCACGGTTGTAGACGAAACGCTGGTGGCAGCGTTCGCAGTCGGACGGCATGCCGGCACCGCGGGCGCCGTACAGGTGAGCACCTGCGCCGTGGCATTCTTCGCAGCTCACGCCCTTAGCGATCGTGTGCGCACGAAGCTTTTCGCCGTCGCCGAGGGCGGCAAAGAGTTCATCCTGACTCTTGAAGTCGAACTTCCAGGTGTGGCAGATTTCGCAGTAGGACGAACCCGGCTGGAACATGGCCTGCTTACGGTTCGAAGCACCGTAGGAGTTCATACCCCAGACCTTGGAGCTCTGAGCACCGAAGTCTTCGAGCTTGGTCGGGAAGGTCGGATCCCATGCGTTGATCTTCTTGGCAACTTCAGGGGTGATGTGTTCGGCCCAGTTGCGGGAGAACTGGTTGCCGCCGGCAACGATCTTACCGGTAGCCTGGGAGAGGCTGCCGCCGTCTTCGATGTGGTAGGTACCACGGACGAGCCACTTATCGACGAAGCCGTACTTCGTACGCGGCGTGCCCATCAGGACGTAGACGTCCTCGACATTGATGCCTTCAGGAAGGACGGAAGCCTTCGAGCCGTAAAGCGGACGCTTCAGGTCGCCCTGAACCACGGCTTCGGTCATTTCTTCCGGGAAGCGAACGATCTTGTTGTGACGCGAACGTTCCCACTTTTCATACTGAGAGGGGTGGCATTCGCCGCACTTCTTCGGGCCGACGAAATTGTTCGGCAGATCGAGGAAGGATTCGTACGGGAGGCGGTACGTCACAGCGGTCGTACGACCGGTGTCTTCACGGTACTTGTCGCCGCCGCCGAAATTCACCCATTCTTCTTCACGATCGGACATCGTGAACTTACCGACAACGCGGCCTTCCTTCAAATACTTGAAGTAGGGGTGATTAGCCTTCAGGTAGTCCCAGAAAGCCTTATCTTGAGAGACATAGCCTTCAAGCGTACGCGGGAGAACTTCTTTGGCGGAGGTCTGGGCCGCCGGGGTTTCAGCTGCCATGGCTGACGAAGCGACGAGCGCTGCCGACATACAGGCGGCGAGAGACAGAAGCTTGTGCTGCTTGGTCATATCTAGCTCCTTTCGGGTCTCTATATATAGATGTTGTTAAATAGCTCGAATCTTTCGATCGGCTTCTTTGAGGTCAATGCGCATCCCTCACGGGCGGCGCAACATCAATTTACTCCCTTAACTTCTTCTTAAGACTCAAAACCTTTTGGGGAGTGTTCTCAACCTTCTGAATAGTCAAAAATACTCAGAATTAGGTACTCTTCAGGATGTCTTAATGGATCATTTCAATATATTTCAAATATTTGCTCGACTTTCGTCATTTCCGAACGATGCAGGCTGTTATATCGAACATAAATACCTCTCTAGAGATATTTTGTCACCCTTTTTAGGTTGACACGATATACGATTCCGATTTTCGGAACGTAAAGTTTTGTTTATCGATTTTTACTATCGAATTCCCATATGACAATATCAAATCTGATAATTGTCTTTTTTGATTGGTACTGAGAATTGTTCTCATTTAACTATAGGATAAACCTAGGTATTTAGGGAAATTACCGACCCTGAATTTAGAAATATTTTATGGATAATTAGTTGCCGATAGCTACGTTTTGCCTAACGACTTCGATCTGAACGTTCATTTTTTTCGTACATTCTGAGTACTGCCAAACCTTATTTGAGAGTGTCTTTCAAAGCGCTTCAGAGACGCGTAGCAACCGCCCGTACGGATGACAGCCCTAGGGAGAAAAAAGGCTCAAACGTCTTTAGTCAACGCTTGAGCCTTGAAATTACAGTCAGCCTCGCGGCTGCCGCGGGCTTGCCCGTACTTGGATTCTCTGTCTGCCGAAGATGCCCTCATTGACAGAGTATGTGAGCGCCTAGATACCGCTCACGTTCGTATTGTTAGGATCCATCGTTGCCGCGCGCGTTTTGGGTTTGGCATTCTCAATGCGGAAATCGTCGGCCCCTCTCGCTGAAGCCAATTCTCCTTCCTTATAAACCGTCATCTTCGGCGGAAGTCCGTCCTCGGCAAGGTCAGGTTCATTGCCGCCGACGATCCTCGGGAGCACCAGCGTAAAGCGCAGCCCCTGCGCTCCTGCCCGTTCGACCGTACAGCGTCCGGCGTGCCGCTCGGCGATGCTTGCAATAATGGAGAGTCCCAGCCCCATTCCGTCAGCGCCTTTAGTGGTTTGCAGAGGCTTGAAAAGATTGTCAAAGGCCTCATCGGTAATGTAGGGACCGTTGTCCTCCACAGAAAGCGCCCAAGTTTTTTCGTCAATGGGCGTGAGAGAAACGATGATCTTCGGGTGTTCAACGCCGGAAATGGCGTCTGCTGCGTTTTTCATGAGATTCAAGACCGCGAGTTCAATTTCCCACGCGTCCACCTCCGCCATAGAGTGCTTGTTCACGCGCACGATCACTTCCGCAGCCGTCTGCCGCGCACGACGGAAGTTGGTGATGGCATTCCCGATGACGCCGTACAAATCCACAATGGTTCGCGGCGGATAGTCGTGTTTGGCGTAGGCTCGGACTCGGTTGACAATCTGATTGGCGCGCTCGGCCTGATCCAGAATTTCCCCCAGTGCCCAGCCAAACGCTTTCTCGTCGTAATTGCCCTTCTGCACGCGGCGATTCAGGCTGCCCGCGAAATTGACAATAGCCGCAAGCGGCTGCTTGAGCTCATGCGCAATGATCGTGGACATCTGTCCGACAATGCCGGTGCGTTCAAGGTTGGCAATATGCTGACGCGACTGAACGGCTTCGGCCTCGATCATTTCACGCTCTTCGAGGGCTCTGCGCAGCTGCGCAGTCTTGCGCTTAACTAATACCGACAAACTGACGGCATACGAAATGATGATGAAGGCCGCCAAGAGCGCAAAGGCAATGAACTCGGCATTTTCACGCAGGAAACGGTTGAGATTCCATGACCCGAGGTTTTCGTACGGACCGCGCTTCAATTCGTAAAACAAATCGTAAATCGTACGGTTGACGGCCGGAAGCGCCCACTCGCCGCCGTAGCGCTGGCTTGCCGCGGCATAAAGCACCGTGCTGACAGCCTTTTTCCAAGCAGGATCAAGCGTACGCAGCACGCCCACCGTGATGGACGGATAGGTAATCGTCGAGTGGGCGCAGGAAAGCGTGTCGTCCCTTTGCGGAGAAAAGATTGAAAGGTCATGCGTGATGCCGACCTTCCCGCGGTTTTCGAGCTTTTCAAGTTCGCATGCCGGAAGAATGCCTACCGTCTGCGCTCCTGAAAGCACGGCATGAAGCACTGAGGCAGAGGACCACCCGTAAAAGGTTGTTCGATCTTCTATGTCGATGCGAGAAATACCGTGCTGAAAGAGTTTCACTACCGCCGCGTCCCAGCCGGCCAAGGAGTCGCGGCTGGTGGCGGCAAACGTCGTGCTGGGATTGGCCAAAGCACTGAACGCTGTCGACTCACGTCCGCGGCGCGTAAAAATGACCGCGGCCTGCGCATCTTCGGCACGAATCGCCGCATTAGGCAGAAAACTTGCGGAGGCCTCGTAATATCCAGTCGACTGCGCCAGCGCGAATTCATCCGCATCGGCAAGGATGAAGTCGAGCTGACGGCTCTTGACGCCAAGTTCGAGCTGCCGATTGTCAAACCAGAGAATTTCTAGATTCGCCTCGCCCAGAACGTACTTGAGTTCTTCGAGCGTAAATCGCAGCCACTGCGCTCGAGACGACAAGCCTAAAGAAGCCTGCACGCCGATCTTCAAAGGGCGCGGGAAATTGGTTGTCACCGGCACCGCATAAAGATCGCTTTTATTAAAAGGCGCCGACTGTACCATTGTCGGCACAGGAAGCGAGCGCAAAACGGGCTTCACAGCCTGAGCAACATCCCCTGAAGGCGTGCCGGTAGCCGCTCCCATGCCGATGAAGGACGAAGCCGCGCGCGGCGGTTCCGGCGGCAGGTCGGGATAGTCGGCCAAGGCTGAAAGCGGAACAGTCAGCGCGAGGACGGCGGCGGCCGAAAAAAAAGGGAACCGGCGAATCTTCGTCATGATGCGCAAAAATGATGAAATGAAAGAGAGGAGCATCACACTCTCGCAAAGCGTTTGAGTGCGCCATAAGCTTCCAACGTATATTAGCCTTGCCTCGCAGGCGGTTTAGTAGGCGAGGTCTCCTAAAGCAATACTGCCGCCTCAACCCTCCCCATTTTTCCTTGTCGGTTATGGCCAAACTTCCATCCCTTCCTGAACGCACGCTTTCTCCCGACGACCGTCTCGCGCGGCTGCTGACGCCCACTGTTGCCTTGCCGATGGCGGCAGCGGGCATTGAAACTGTCGAGGATCTCTACGAATGCGCAGCAGCACTCGGAAATACCTGGTTTCGCCGAATTGAAGGGCTTGATGCCGCTCTGGCCGGGGAACTCATGATGTGGCTGGCGCGCTGGGGCAAATCCGTCGGTGAAGTGACGCCGCGCTTCTTTCCGCCCGGTTCGCTCCCGGCGGTGCGCACATCGGCCAGCCGGCGTCAGACCGATGCTTCACGCGGGCTCTCTGCGCCGGGCGACCCGCGTATTCGCCCGATTGAACAAATTGAACTCCCCGAGGCGCTCTCGGGCAAAAAGGGACTCAACCGGGCGCCGGCCGCGGCTTGTGCGCTCTCTGCCCGCGATGACCTGGAAGCCATCCGTACTTGGCTTAACGCTCGAGCCGGGAATCCCAATACGCATGCGAGCTATCGAAAGGAAGCTGAACGTTTTCTGCTCTGGAGTCTGGTCGAAAAAGAAACGGCGCTCTCGGACATTCGCGCCGATGAAGCTTCTCAGTACTTGCGCTGGCTCGAAGATCTCGGGCGAACCGATGACAAGACGTTCAGCCGAAAATGGCGGATTCCGCAGGCATTCTGGATCGGCGAAAAAAATGCCGAACGATCATCCGCAGCCTGGCGGCCCTACAATGGCCCGCTTTCGCCGGCAAGCCGCCGAAACGCCATCGTCGTCGTGCGCCAGCTCTTTAATTTTCTGAAGCGCACGGGCTACCTCATCTTCAATCCCTTCGACCAAGTGAGCCCCAAGGTACCGCTTCTGAAGGGCGAAGGCGCGCCGCAGGCATTTGCCGATCGATCGCTTACCCCCGAACAGTGGAGTGAAATCACAGGGCACCTGTCGCTCATCCCGGAGGGACAGCCGCGTGAACGTATGAAGCTCATCCTGATGCTTGGCAAATCACTCGGTCTGCGGGCTTCTGAAATGCTTGAAGCCCGTACCGGCTGGATTGTCCGGCGCAGCTTCGGCGGCGGTGAGCGTCCGGCCATTGAAGTGATCGGCAAAGGCAGCAAAGTCCGACGGCTGCCGCTCACCGCTGAGCAGCTCAGCATCATCAATCAGGCACTCGCAGCACGAGGCATTCCCGAAGCCGCTCAGACGCCTCCGGATACACCGCTCCTCGTAAACCTCGGACGCGGCCGCAATCCTGGCGGCCCCATGAGCCGCAGCGGCCTCTATCGTGTGCTGGAGTCCTTCTTCGACCGCGTGGCCGATGAGGTGGCGCTCAGCGCGCCGCTTGACGCCGCCAAACTGCGTGCATCGTCCATACACTGGCTGCGCCACACCTTTGCGGTCTCGGCCCTAAAGGAAATGAGCGTCAATGTCGTTCAGGCCGCCATGGGACACGCTTCTGTTGCAACCACCGGCCGGTATCTCTCGCCCGAAGAAGCAGAAATGGGCGAAGCGATGAGTCACATGAAGGCGCTCTAAAGCGCCCCATCTTGGAAGTGACGGGAATTTGATTCAGTCCGGGCGGCTGCCGCGCCCGCTCTGAATCTTTTTCTGACGCAGCTCATCACCGGTCAGCGCCCTGACGGCTCCGGAAACGCCGGAGCCCGTGCTCCGCCATCCCGCTGCGGGCTTATTCTGCGAGGATCGGTGATGAAGACCGCGTTTTGCAGCCTTTTTTCACTGAAAAATCTGCTTATAGCGAAGCAGCACCGATTCAACGGTCTGCTTAGGATTGAGCGTATGGTCAGCTGCTCGGCGGCACGAGAGCGCCTGCGTGCAGAACCCCGCTGCGCGCTTAGCATCCGTGTGCGAGGCCAAGCGTTCAATGGCGGCGTTTTCGTCGATAAAGTACCGCGGCTGAAGGCCAAGCGCCGAGCGCATCAGATCGTGCGCCCAGCGCGACACGAGGAGCGAGAAAGCCGGGAGCGTGAGATCGGGGGCATAAAGCCGCACAAGGGCATCAACCGAGAGTTCGGGGCCCGCACGCAAAAATTCGAGCACGGCATTCTCCGTTTTAGCGGAAAGCCGATCGTCTGCAGAGGGTTCAAGCGCTGCCAGAGGCGAACCGCCCGCCATCGCAAGGGCCTCTTCCGGTTTCTTGAGTTTTTTGGACTTCAAAAAAGCGAGCGCCGCCTCATGATCAGGCATTGGCACGCGCACCAGCCGAGAGCGGGAGCGAATCGTCGGCAGCACATCATCGAGCTTTTCAGCCGTAAGAACCCAAATCAGTCCTTCTGGAGGCTCCTCCATGGATTTAAGGAGTGACGCTGCCGCTTCAGCCCGGAGTTTATCGGCCGGATGCACGAGCACCACACGACGGCCGCCCTGATTGGCGTTCAGCGACAAAAAATCGCCCAGCACACGAATTTGATGAATGCGGATTTCGCGGGAGAGCTTCTTCTTGGCATCGCTGCGTTCGTTTTCCGCGGGCTCATACGCCACGTCATAGCGTGCGCACTGAGCTTCCGAAAGCACCTGCTTAAAGTCCGGATGGGTGCCGGCCTGCGCCAGCCGGCAGCCGGTGCAGTGCCCGCAGGGGGTGCCGTCCGAATGGGGCGAAAGACAAAAGAGCGACTTGGAAAACGCGAGTGCGAGCTCATAGAGCCCCGCACCCGGGGCACCGTACAAAAGCACCGCATTGGGCATCCGATCACGCATCGCCAAAAGCGTCTGTGCGGGCTCTTCGAGCCACGGATAAGGCGCTAAAGCCATGACGAAATCCTCGCAAAAATGTCTGCTGACACATCCTTTGCCGGCCGATCCGCATTGATAATCAGAAAGCGCTCCGGAGCAGCAGCTGCTCTCGCCAGATAAGCCTCCCGCACGCGGGTAAAGAAAGCTTCTCCCATACGCTCGAATCGATCCTGATCTCCGGCCCGGGCACGCAGCCGTGCGGCGGCCACAGCGGGAGCAATGTCAAAGAGCAGCGTCAGATCCGGCGCAAAACCGCCGAGCGTCCACTTCTCAAGCGCCTCTACTTTCTCGCCGGGAAACCCCTTGCCGCCCACTTGATAGGCATAAGTAGCATCGGTAAAGCGGTCAGAAAGCACCCAGCGGCCGGACTCCAAAGTCGGCCGAATGACCCGCCGAACATGATCGGCGCGGGCGGCAAAGAAGAGGAGCGTTTCAGCATCCGGCGCCATATCGTCGGCAAGGAGCATGGCGCGGATTTTTTCCGCCAAAGGCGTTCCGCCCGGCTCACGCGTGTGGAGGACGCTGACGCCTTGATCGGCTAAATGCTTGAGGAGGCTTTCCGTCTGCGTGGACTTGCCCGCACCGTCAATGCCTTCAATCGTAATGAAGCGCCCCAACATGCCCTGAATACTCCGCTTTGAATAGTGAACCTGAAAGCAAGCCTGCCTGTGGCCGTCATTCTACCGATGCGGGCTTCGAAGCGTTCTGCGGCGCCTCGGCAGTCAAGGCAGGCTTATCTGCCTGAACGGACTTAGCCGGCGCACCGCGCTTGAGGATAAAGCGGTTTACCGCGCGATTGTGATCGCGCAGGTTCGTTGAAAATTCACTCGTACCGTCACCGCGGGAAACAAAGTAAAGATACTTGGAAGGTTCCGGGTGCGCCGCCGCCTCAATAGAAGCAGCCGAAGGCATCGAAATTGGAGTGGGCGGGAGGCCCTTATTGAGATAAGTGTTCCAGTCGCCCGGCCGCTGCAGATCCTTTTTCGTCAGATTGCCGGAAAACATCGGTCCGAGTCCGTAGATCACCGTCGGATCGGTCTGCAGCGGCATGCCGATCCTTAGACGGTTGTTAAAGACAGAACTCACAAGATGCCGATCGCTCTTCACGCCCGTTTCTTTTTCAATGATGGAGGCGAGAATCAGAAGCTCATAGGGGGTTTTGGCCTCACAGAGCTCCGAGCGGGTTGCCCAAGCCTCATCGACGAGTCTGCGCTGCCGAGCGGCAGCCTGCTCCAAAACAATGAGATCACTCGTGCCGCTGCCGTATCGATAAGTGTCGGGCGCTAAGAAACCTTCGAGCGTCGCGGTATCCGAAGCGCCTTCCATCGATTTAACGCCCAAACGCTCGAGCAGTGCATCATCGGTGAGTTTGGCAGATTCGGGAGAGAGATCCTCCGCCGAAGCCAGAATATCCTCAACCGTCCATAAAGCGGCGCCCTCCGGAATACGCAGCTGTTTATCAACGAGCGCCGGTCCGGAAAGCGTCTCCAAGACGTTGTAGGGCGTCATGCCGCGGGTAAAACGAAAGCGGCCGACATGAATCTTGCGCACCAGCGTTGGTTCAAGCCTTGTTAAAAGTTTCGCCTGCCAAATCGGCACCTCCACACCCGCCTGAGCCAGTCGGCCGAGCACTCGCGTCACGCTGTCGCCTTCAAGCACAGGCACCACGACAGTGTCACAGGTCATCACCGCGGGTTTTTCATAGAGCATGGCACGAACCTGCTGCCAGGCTACGGCAGCGCCTCCGGCAAGCAGCATTACCAGAAGAGCCAGCATCAAGAGTCGGCGCCCCCAATGCGGTTTGTGAGCAGAATGCACTGTCTTTTCGGACGAATCCGTCGGCTCGCCGGCCGAGTTTTCCGCTGAGTGCTGCGCCCCCGTCTGACTGCATTCCTCTTCACTCTTCTTAACCGCTGAAGCTTCAGACTCCGAAACAGTTTCGAGGCCAGGCGCCTCGTCCGGCTTCTCAAGAGGGGCTTCATCTGAAGCCGCATTGCTGGGCGTCTCAATGTTCTTCACTTCAATTCTCTGCACTTAACGGAAATCATCAGGACGCCTGAGTCTAGCGCATGACGCTTCAGAGAATCGGCCGGCGCCTCGCTGACGCGGTCTCCAATATGCATCGCGCCAGCCGTCAAAGAACAAGCATCTTTTTACTCAAACGGCTATGCTTTCACGTCACAAGAACTCAATTAAAACTGCGAGGGTCGGCCGCAGCCGCTTAGGAACGGCCTTGACCCCAAATCAAACCATGGAACAGACGACCACTTCTTTGGCAGTGCCGCCAAGCATTGCCTGCGCACCGAACACTGCACTCATTCGTGTGACGGGCGAAGACGCCCGGCATTTCCTCCACGGCCAGTTCACCCAGAAAATTGAGAACCTCGCCGGCCGCACAACGCTTGCCGGCTACTGCTCTCCCAAAGGGCGCCTGCTTGCCGTCCTGCGCGCCTGGCTTCCCGGTGATGCCGTGATGCTCGCGCTGCCCGCGGAAATGGCCGAAGGTTTTCTCAAGCGCCTGCATATGTATGTGCTGCGCTCCAAAGTCTCTTTCGAAGTTGTTGACCCCGCACCTGCCATGCTGATCGCGGTCGGTGAGGAAGGTGCGAAGACACTCTCTGCGCTGGGCCTTGAAATGCCCGCCCACGGCGTCTGCATTGAAAAGAACGGCTTTACGCTGCTCGGCATTGAACCGTCTCAAACGGTTCCCGGCTTCTGTGCGGGCGGTGCCCGCGCCTTGGTGATCCTGCCCGCAGGAAAGACTGCCGCAGACTTTGGACTGACGCCGGCACCTGCAGCTTGGGCGCTCGCCTCATCCATTGCCGCCGGCATTCCTCAGGTGCTTCCGCCCACGCGCGAAACGTTTGTGCCTCAGGCTGTCAACCTCGAACTCGTTGACGGCGTCAGTTTTTCCAAGGGCTGCTACCCCGGTCAGGAAGTTGTTTCCCGCCTGCAGCATCTCGGCGAAACGAACCGTCGTGCCGCCGTCGGCATTCTTTCCGCAGAAGCGGCCGCTCCGGCCGGCGCTCCCGTCTACGCTAAGGGTGAAGAGGTCGGCAGAGTTGTGCGTGCTGTGACCTTGGGCGGACGCACGCTCGTGCTTTTCTCCGCTACGATCGGCTCACTCCTTACCGGCATCACGCTTACCCCCGACGGTCAGCCGCTCGAACTGGTTGAGCTGCCCTATCGCTACCGCAACATCTTGAAAACTTCGGCCTGATGCCGAAAAATAATTAAATCGACGGCCGGTCAGGCACCGCTCCCGAACGCGCCTCGGTTCCGCACAGATCAGCGGAATCGAGGCGGTTTGTTATCAATCATTTCCCGACATAACTTTTCCCCGCCACATCTCTCATGTTGAAGCAGTCTCTTTGGGCGCTCGCTGCAGCACTCTTCTTCTCAATGATGGCCGCCTGCGTGAAACTCACCAACGGTGAGCTGACGACGCTGGAGATGGTCTTTTACCGATCCCTTTTCGGCGTCATTACCATCGGACTCTTTGTGAAGCGCAACCATTTGTCGCTTAAAACGCCTCATTTGATGGGCAACATCACGCGCTCTATTCTCGGTACGCTCAGTATTTCCGTCTGGTTCTTCACGCTCGGACAGCTGCCCTTCGGCACTAACATGACGCTCGTCTATACGACACCGCTCTTCATGTCGGTAAACTTCATCATCCTGGCGCTGCTGCGGCATCAGCGGGCGCCCTGGGGACTGGCGGCTGCAATCATCGCCGGTTTCAGCGGCATTACGATCATTCTGCAGCCGAGCTTTTCAAGCGACCAGCTCTGGCCGGCGCTTTTGACGCTTTCTGTGGCGCTCCTGGATTTGGCAATTTACTGGCAGATGAAAGAACTCGGCCGACTGCAGGAACCCTCTTGGCGAATTGTTTTTTACTTCACGTGCTTTGGCACCTGCTTCGGACTGATCGGCGCGTACCTGCTCGAAGACGGTCTTCATATGCCGAGTCCCGAAGCGGCGCTCGCCGTGCTTGCCATGGGCGCCTTTGCCACGCTCGGTCAAATCGCCACTACCCGCTCCTATGCCTATGGCAACATGCTGCTTTCGTCATGCCTT
>ERZ1673701.2829-NODE-2829-length-12797-cov-4.411160_pt1 | contig 12797 bp, 10 predicted proteins | sample MGYA00580231_ERZ1673701 | MGnify/ENA primary metagenome ERZ1673701 (study PRJEB41218, sample SAMN15661798) | gut metagenome | host: Homo sapiens | place: Canada: London | collected 2015-08-20/2019-03-30 | study: EMG produced TPA metagenomics assembly of...
CCGCAGTGCTTTTTGCGTTGTGTCTAAAATGTAAACTTTTGCGTTTGGGTATTGACTTGGAGCTGACTCCAGGTGCTATAATATGCTTGCAGGAGGTGAGAGAAAGCATGACCATCAAGGAAGTCAGTGAAACCTATCACATTTCGCAGGACACGCTGCGCTATTATGAGCGTGTTGGCATGATCCCCAGAGTGACCCGGACGCCCAGCGGCAACCGGGACTACCAGCCGGATGATCTGGGCTGGGTGGAGCTTGCCATTTGTATGCGGAATGCCGGTCTGCCGGTGGAGGTGATGATCGAATACGTCAAGCTTTGCCAGGAAGGTGACAATACCATTCCGGCACGGCTTCCGCTGCTGCTGGATCAGCGGGATGCTCTGCTGGATCAAAAGGCACAGATCGACGTCACGCTGGAACGGCTGAATTATAAGATCAGCCGCTATGAAGAGGCAGTAAAAACCGGAAAACTCACCTGGGACAAATGTTCCCCGAAGAATGAAAACGATTAGGAGGAAAACCATGTATCTGGAAAAAATCAATGCACCGGAAGATGTGAAGAAACTGAATCAAGACGAGATGAATGCGCTGGCGGCTGAAATGCGCCAGGCTTTGATGTTCCGTCTGAGCAAGCACGGCGGTCACTTCGGGCCGAACTTCGGCATGGTGGAGACGACCATCGCACTGCACTATGTGTTTGATTCCCCGAAGGATAAGATCGTTTTTGACGTTTCCCACCAGAGCTATCCCCACAAGATGCTGACCGGCAGAAAAGACGCATATCTCTATGAGGAACATTTTGACGATATCTCCGGCTATACCGATCCGCATGAGAGCAAGCACGATTTCTTTACCGTGGGTCATACTTCCACCTCTGTCAGCCTTGCCAGCGGTCTGGCAAAGGGACGTGATCTGAACGGCGAAAGCGGCAATGTGATCGCTGTGATCGGTGACGGCTCACTCAGCGGTGGCGAGGCGCTGGAGGGTCTGGACTTTGCCGGCGAGATGGACACCAACTTTATCATTGTGGTCAATGACAACGATATGTCCATCGCAGAGAACCACGGCGGTCTGTACAAGAATCTGAAACTCCTCCGGGATACAGACGGCAAGGCAGAGTGCAACCTGTTCCGGGCAATGGGACTGGACTACGTTTTCGTGAAGGACGGCAACGATATCCCGTCTCTGATCGCTGCATTTCGTCAGGTCAAGGACAGCACAAAGCCGGTAGTGGTACACATCGTGACACAGAAGGGCAAGGGCTATGAACTGGCAGAACAGCACAAGGAGCAGTGGCACTGGTGTATGCCGTTTGATCCGGCTACCGGAAAGACTACGGTTTCGTTCGGCGGTGACGGCGATTTCGGCAGCTTTACCTGTGAGTACCTGCAAAAGAAGATGGCAGAGGACAAGCGTGTCTGTGCCATTACTTCTGCTACGCCTACCGTATTCGGATTTACGGAAGATATCCGGAAAAAGGCAGGCAAACAGTTCATTGATGTAGGCATTGCAGAAGAGCAGGCTGCCGCTATGGCATCCGGTATTGCGAAAAACGGCGGAAAGCCGTTCTGGGGCGTATACAGTTCTTTCTTACAGCGCACCTATGACCAACTGTCCCAGGATGTCTGCATCAATCAAAGCGCTGTGACGATCTCCGTTTTTGCAGCCTCTGTCTTTGGCATGAATGATGTGACACATCTGGGCATCTACGATATTCCCATGATCTCCAACATCCCGAACCTGGTTTATCTGGCGCCGGTAACGGTGGAGGATTATCAGGCAATGCTGGATTGGGCGCTGGATCAGAACGAACATCCGGTTGCGATCCGTGTGCCGGCACAGTATGTTTCGGACGGCAAGGCAGTGACAAAGGACTTCGGAGAACTGAACCGCTATGAAGTGACACAGCAGGGAAGCGGCGTGGCAATTCTGGCGCTGGGTTCGTTCTATCACCTGGGTGTGGCAGCAGCCGAGAAGATCCGGGAAAAGACCGGTACTGCACCGACTGTTATCAACCCGTATTATATCACCGGACAGGACACCGCACTGCTGGAACAGCTGAAAGCAGATCACAAGGTTGTGATTACGCTGGAGGACGGCATTCTGGACGGCGGATTCGGTGAGAAGATCGCCCGGTTTTACGGCGACTCTGCCGTAAAGACAAAGTGCTTTGGTCTGAAAAAAGAATTCCTCGATCGTTATAATGTACAGGAAGTTCTGAAAGAGAATCATCTGACAGCAGAACAGATCGCAGATGATGTAGCTGAGATGCTGTAAGCACTGTATTGAAAAGAATCACAAAGCAGATTTCGTGCGGGAATCCCTCATGGAATCTGCTTTTTTGTTTCTGTCCCGGGGTATGAAACGCAGAAAAAACGGTTCTTCTCTGAAATTCACTTTATATTTACAAAAAATAAACATAAAAAGTGATTTCGACTATTGACAGACCTCTGTTTTTCTGCTATAATAATAAAGCTGAATGCGACACATGAAAAACATGAAGAGCGAGTGTGCTGGAATTGGCAGACAGGCACGTTTGAGGGGCGTGTGCTTCGGCGTACGGGTTCAAGTCCCGTCACTCGCACCACTTCCTCAAATCGCAGGAAGCAGAATAACTGGACAGGTGGTTGAGCTGGTCTAAGGCGCACGACTGGAACTCGTGTATACGTTAATAGCGTATCGAGGGTTCGAATCCCTCCCTGTCCGCCAAACTTGCAGTCTTATTTGTGATAAATAAGGCTGCTTTTTTCTTTCTAAAAAAGCATAACAAGAAAAACGGCACTTTTCGAAAAGTGCCGTTTTTGCGTAATTGCTGTTTGATTGTCAGTGTCAGTCGTGACGCTGTTCCTGGTTCGCATACATTTCACAGAATCTCGCAGCGAATGCAGGCTCTTCCTGGTTGGCGTAGAGATGCGCTGTGTCTCCGAAAGCGTTCATCCGGAACAGAGCCACGCCTTCCCGGCGCTCCTCGGTAATCAGCGAAGTAACGGACGTAGGCGCAGCGCAGAACCCGTGCCACAGGATCATAGGGGAGATGCCCAGCAAATGGCTCAGCATGACACAGGTGACACCAAAGTGGCAGAAAAACGCCAGCGTCTCTTCGTTTGGCTGAACTGCACGGTAAAAGTTGTTTTCCCGTTCATAGCCGTGCTGTGTCAGGATCTCGTCCAGACCGTTCCAGACACGCTTTGCCTCGTCGATCACGTGACCCTGCAGCATGGGCAGGGTTTCCGACCAGCGTGTCTTGTCGTAATACTTCGGCTCTGCGGTCCAGTCTGCCGGGAGCTGATCCCAGGCAATTCTTGGTTCGCCGGTGTGAAAATCCGGAATGGGTGCGTGAAATTCCCGCAGCCACGCCAGTTCTGTGGCATCTCTGCCCACTTTTTGCAGTGTCTTGGATGCTGTATCCTTGGCACGTCCCAGGGGAGAGACGTAGAACGCAGTGACCGGCGTGTTCGCCATGCGCTGTCCCAGCAGTTCTGCCTCGTGCCATCCCTTTTCTGTCAAAGAGTCTTTTTCATAGTCCGGATCGCCGTGGCGGATAAATAAAAGTTTCATCGTATCCCTCCGTTTTGTGTTGCTGATAGACGTATGTAAGTGCTTACTGGATTACGACTGCCTGGGAACCCATGGTGGCATACCGTGCCTCTACCACGCTGCGCTTATAGGCAACCAGTCCCTTGCTCTGGTACGGGTCATTCATGTAGTAGTAGTCTTTGTCGTAGCCGACCAGAACCAGGCAATGCTCGTGCCGTTTCCAGGTGAACAGCTTTCCGGTTTCCGGAACGACCCACTGTCTGCCGTTGTCAATCTGCATCATGTTGATGGATGCCCATACTGCAACCGGAATGCCCTTGTCGATGTACTGTGTCAGCAGAGACGAGAACGATGTGCCAGTGATGTTTTTTGCAGTTTTCCCATTGGTCAGAATTTTATTCAGTGCATTGGTGATAACTGGCGCATAGCAGCCGAAACCGCTGGACGAACGGGGATCGCCTACAAATTTTGTGCTGGGATCCGGGCCGTATTGTGTGCCGTTTTTCCAGTAAAAGCTGCCCTTGTCCAGGTATTTGTCAACAAAATCGGCAATGCTGGTGCTGTAGCCTGCCTGCCGCAGCAGCATGACTGCACTGGCGCTTTCACAGCCAGTGGGAAAACCGCTTTGGCTGAGATAGGGGACGGACAGGATGCGCTTGATGATAACGCCGTTTGCGTCCGTGGTAATGCCGTTGATGGTGGTATTCTTTTGCAGGATGCCGGTGTCCTCTGCCAGCAGATACTGCTTGCCGTCGATCTCGGTGACCCCACGCATCAGTACGCCGTCCTTGCGGAAATAGTAGGTGTTCTTTCCAACGGAAGTCCAGCCGGTCGCCATCGTGCCGTCGTCCAGGAAGTAATAGCTGGAGCCGCTGGCATCGGTTTGCCATCCGGTCACTGCTGAGCCGTCTGCGCGGAAACAATAGCGCTTTCCGTTGATGGTCTGCCATCCGGTGCAGAGCTTTGCCTCTTTATCGAAATAGTAGCGTTTCCCGGAAAGCTCCAGCCACCCGACCTTGGCGGCACCGTCTTCTTGGAAGTAATAGGTCTGATCGTCGATGGTCTGCCATCCGGTGAACATGGCGCCGTCTACATCGTTGAAATAGTATGTTTTCCCGTTCTGATAGAACCAGCCCGTGTGATATGCGCCGTCACCGTAGTAATAACGTGTAATTCCGTTTGGCAGTTCTGTCAGCCCTTCTGCGATTGCACCGTTTTCCTTGTCAAAGGGGTAATACTCACCGTCCACTTCCTGCAGGCTGGTATATTTGCCGTCTTTTTCGGTAACGTAATAGTATCCGCCGTTCCAGATGATCCAGCCGAACGTGATCTCGCCGGTAACCGGATCGTAGAAATACCGCTTTCCGTTTACGGTCTGCCATCCGGTGTGCAGTGAACCGTCCTCATAAAACCAGTACGGTTTGCCGTCAATGGTGTGAATGCCGCCTTTTACAACAGCGCCCTCTTCGTCGGCATAGTAGACCGGGCTGGTGTTTGTGTCTGTCCGGAAAAAGCCAGTCATGACAGCGCCGTCCTCGCCGAAGAAATATCTCCGGCTGATGCTGCCGTTTGTCAGAACCAGCCAGCCGGTCTGCATTTCACCGGTTTCCGGGTCGTAGTAATAGCGCTTGCCGTCGATTGTTTCCCAGCCGCTGTGCTGTGTATCGTCCGGCTGTGTGGTTGCAGTTGCCACCGGCGGCGCAGTGACGATCTCTGCTGCGGTATCCGCAGAAACTGGAGCTGCCAGAAGTGACAATGCCAGTGCTGCAGCAGCTGCTGCACCGGCGCCGGCAAATTTTTTCCAAATGTGGTGCATGATGTATCCTTTCCCTCATAAGAGATGCTGTCTTTTTGTGATTGCCCGACCGTGTGGGACAGGCTCTTATACCATTATACGAGAACCGGCGGAAATTGTCAATGCTTTGTAAATTTTCGGCGTTTTCTGCAAAAAGGGAAGAAAAAGAGAACTTTTTTACAGCAGTTTTTTGCGGCGGCTGGAAACACAATCTTATATAATGTTGTATCACGCTGTTTTCTGCGATATTGCCTTGACTTTTTCGTCTCTTTCTGCTATGATAAATGCTGGACAGTATTCCGTGATCGGAAATTGTACTATTCCCTTTTGGAGGAAAAAATATGAAACAAACGGTACAGACACTACAGGCGATGAAAGAGCGTGGCGAAAAGATCGCTATGCTCACCTGCTATGACTACACCATGGCAAAGCTGATGGATGCCGCCGGGACAGATATGCTGCTGGTAGGGGACTCTCTGGGCAACGTGATCCTTGGTTATTCCGACACCATCTCCGTGACCATGGAGGACATGATCCACCACACGGCAGCAGTTTCCAGAGGCGCTCAGAATGCCCTGGTCGTTGCAGATATGCCGTTCCTGTCCTATCAGACTTCGGTGTATGACGCAGTTGTCAATGCCGGACGGCTGATGAAAGAGGGCAGAGCCGGCGCAGTAAAGCTGGAAGGCGGCAAGCTGGTCTGCGAGCAGATTCGTGCGATTGTCAACGCATCCATTCCGGTGGTCGCTCACCTAGGCATGACGCCGCAGTCCGTAAACACCCTGGGCGGATTCAAGGTACAGGGCAAGACCGCAGAGGCAGCCAGAAAGCTGCTGGAGGACGCCAAGGCAGTGGAAGAGGCGGGCGCATTTGCACTGGTAATGGAGTGCGTTCCGGCAAAGCTGGCAGCGCTCGTCACTAAGACGCTGCATATCCCGACAATCGGCATCGGCGCAGGCGCAGGCTGTGACGGACAGGTCCTGGTATATCAGGATATGCTGGGAATGTTCATGGACTACCAGCCGAAATTTGTCCGGAAGTTTGCAGAGGTCGGAAAGACCATGCAGGACGCATTTGTCACATACCGTAATGAAATACAGGCTGGGAATTTCCCGGCAGAAGAACATTCGTTTGCCATTTCCGATGAAGTAATGGCACAGCTGGAACAGGAGGCACAGGCATGAAGATTGCAGAAACCGTTGCAGAAGTACGTCAGCAGGTCAAGGCATGGAGAAAAGAGGGACTGACCGTTGGTCTCGTTCCCACCATGGGATATCTCCACGAGGGACACCAGAGTCTGATCGCAAAGGCGTGTGAGCAGAACGATCGTGTGGTTGTCAGCGTCTTTGTGAATCCCACTCAGTTCGGACCGAACGAAGATCTGGAAAGCTATCCCAGAGACCTGGAACACGATGCAGCGCTCTGTGAAAGCACAGGCGCAGCGCTGATTTTCCATCCCACACCGGCAGAGATGTATCCCAAGGGCTTTTGCAGCTTTGTGGATATGGATGTGCTGACAAAGGAACTCTGCGGTCTGAGCCGTCCTGTGCATTTCCGTGGCGTCTGCACTGTCGTATCCAAGCTGCTGCACATTGTACAGCCGGACAGAGCTTATTTCGGAGAAAAGGATGCACAGCAGCTGGCAGTTATCCGCCGTATGGTGCTGGATCTGAACATGGATGTTGAAATTGTGGGATGCCCCATTGTCCGTGAGGCAGACGGTCTGGCAAAAAGCTCCCGGAACACCTATCTCAGCCCGGAAGAACGCAAGGCTGCCCTGGTGCTGAGCCGTAGCATCTTTGCCGGCAAAAAGCTGGCAGAATCCGGAGAAACCGATGCAGCAAAGCTGGTTCAGGCAATGACAGAGATCATCGAGGCAGAACCGCTGGCAAAGATCGACTATGTAAAGGTGGTTGATCTGATGACCATGCAGCAGATCCCGAAACTGGACAGACCGTTCCTGGCGGCAATGGCAGTTTACATCGGAAAGACCCGTCTGATCGACAACTTTATGATGCAGGCAGGAGGTGCCGCTGAATGACCATCACCATGCTGAAAGGCAAGATCCACCGTGCCACTGTGACACAGGCGGAACTGAACTACGTGGGCAGCATTACCGTAGATGCGGATCTGCTGGACGCTGCCGGAATCCTGGAGTATGAGGCAGTCCAGGTCGTCGATGTGAACAACGGCAACCGTTTTATGACCTATACCATTGCCGGAGAGCGTGGCAGCGGCGTGATCTGTCTGAACGGTGCGGCAGCACGCCAGGCGCAGACCGGCGACAAGGTGATCCTGATGTCCTATGCCCAGGTGACGCCGGAAGAGGCGAAAGCCATGCAGCCGAAGGTGGTTCTGGTGGACGACAAAAACGCTGTTTCCAAAATCTCACACTATGAAAAGCACGGCGAACTGGCATAAGGCGGTGGGGAAATGCTGAAAGGAAAAACGGTTGTTCTGGGTGTGACCGGCAGTATTGCCGCCTATAAGATCGCATCACTGGCAAGCAGTCTGGTGAAACTTCATGCGGATGTCCATGTGCTGATGACGCAGAACGCCACAAACTTTATCAACCCCATTACCTTTGAAACACTGACCGGGAACAAGTGCCTGGTGGATACCTTTGACCGGAATTTCCAGTTTGATGTGACCCATGTGAGCCTGGCGAAAAAGGCAGATGTAATGCTGATTGCACCAGCCTCTGCAAATGTGATCGGAAAGATCGCCGGCGGCATCGCTGATGATATGCTGACTACCACGGTCATGGCAAGCACGGCGCCGGTTCTGATCTCGCCGGCAATGAATACCCATATGTATGAGAATCCCATTGTGCAGGATAATCTGGAAAAGCTGAGACGTTTCGGGTACAAGATTATTGCGCCGGCGGTGGGAATGCTTGCCTGCCGGGATGTGGGCGCCGGAAAAATGCCGGAGCCGGAAACGCTGCTGGAGTGGATCTTACAGGAAATCGCCTGTGAAAAAGACCTCAGCGGCAAAAAGATTCTGATTACAGCCGGACCTACCCAGGAATCCCTGGATCCGGTGCGGTATCTGACCAATCATTCCACAGGGAAGATGGGCTATGCGCTGGCGAAGTGCGCTGCACGCCGTGGGGCAGAGGTCACACTGGTGACCGGACCGACTGCATTGCAGCCGCCGCTGTTTGCGGAAACCGTTCCCGTGACAACAGCGGAGGAGATGTACCAGGCGGTCACATCCCGTGCGGCACAGCAGGATGCCGTGATTATGGCGGCGGCTGTGGCGGATTATCGCCCCACCGAAATCGCCGCAGAAAAGCAAAAGAAAAAGGACGGCGATGCGGTGATACCGCTAACCCGGACGAAGGATATTCTGGCATATCTGGGGCAGCATAAGCCGGAAGGGCAGTTCCTCTGCGGCTTTTCCATGGAGACAGAGCATATGCTGGAAAACTCCAGGGCAAAGCTGGAGAAAAAGCATCTGGACATGATCTGTGCCAACAATCTGAAAGTAGACGGCGCCGGGTTCGGCACGGATACCAACGTGGTGACACTGATTCGAAAGCACTCGGAGCAGGAACTGCCGCTGCAATCCAAAGAAATGGTGAGTCATGCCATTCTGGATGTGATTGCGGATGCCCTGCAGTGAAAATGCTTGGGAGGCAACCAATGAAACGAAAATGGCATACGATATTTTGCCTGGTCTCGCTGCTGGGCGTATTTCTGCTGAGCGGCTGTGCCGGGCAGGAGAATGCCGCTGCACCCTATGCCGGATATGGCTATGATGCTGACGGGAACGGGACAAGTTCGGAGACTACCACAATGGGCAGTCTGCAAAAGAACAATGGAACGAAATCCGACAGCAGCGAAAAAAAGACAACGCCCAAAAGCAACTGGGAAAATGAGTGGAGCAAGTACGAGAAGAACCAGAATGACGGCTATAACGGCAGTTTTGGACATGACGGCGGAGAAGAGTCCTCTCACGTTTACGATGAGTACGACGGGATGAATTTCGGCTTTGCCTCATGAGAACGGGTTCAGCATCCTCTCGGACGATCTGACGGCGCAGTCAGCGTATGCCCGGATACAGAACATACTCTAATATAAAAAAAGCGGTCTGGAATGCAACTTCCAGACCGCTTTTTTAATACGGGAAATATTCCCGGCACTTATTTCTGATAACCGTTGGGATTGTTTTTCTGCCAGTTCCAGGTGTCACGGCACATATCCGCCAGAGACTTTTCTGTTTTCCAGCCCAGCACACGCAGTGCCTTGTCTGCGTTGGCGTAGCTCTCCGGCAGGTCGCCGGCTCTTCTCGGACCGTAAACATGGGGAACAGGCACATTGTTGACCTTTTCGAAGGTTTCAACGATTTCGGTCACGCTGTAAGGCGTGCCGGTTCCCAGGTTGAAGACCTCCACACAGTCATGCGCCAGGATGTACTCGATGGCTTTGACGTGACCCTTTGCCAGATCGACAACATGGATGTAGTCCCGGCGGCAGGTGCCGTCCGGCGTGGGATAGTCGTCGCCGAAGATCGTCAGCTTGTCCCGTCTGCCTACTGCGACCTGTGCCACATACGGCATCAGATTGTTCGGGATGCCCTGGGGATCTTCGCCGATCTTTCCGGATTCATGCGCACCGATGGGGTTGAAATAGCGGAGCAAGATCACGGAGAGCGCCTCATTTGCCTTGGCAGCATCCTCCAGGATCTGTTCCATCATGACCTTTGTCCAGCCGTAAGGGTTGGTACAGGTGCCACGCTTCATTTCCTCGGTGTAGGGAACCGGGTTTTCTTCTCCGTAAACCGTTGCGCTGGAAGAGAAGATGATGTTGTTCACCTGGTATTTCTGCATACATTCCAGGAGAGACAGCGTGGTGTCGATGTTGTTGCGGTAATAGAGGAGCGGTTTCTGTACCGATTCGCCCACTGCCTTCAGACCGGCAAAATGGATGACAGCATCGATGTGGTTTTCCTGGAAAACCGTTTCCAGCTTTTTGCTGTCCTTGATATCGACTTCATACAGCTTTACAGATTTTCCGGTGATCTCCTCCACACGCTTTACTGCCTCCGGGCAGCTGTTGGAATAGTTGTCGGCAACGACAACCTGGAAACCGGCATTCAGAAGTTCAACCGCAGTGTGGCTGCCGATGTATCCGGCGCCGCCTGCAAGCAAGATCGTTTTCATGGGGTTGCTCCTTTCCTATTGTCAAAAATACGGTGTATCCCTTGTGTACATTTTTAGTATACACCATTTTCAAAAAAAAGTCAATGTCAAAAATGATGCAAGATATGGGGATGAAAACCGTTTTTTTGATTCATTTTGTCATGCGGGACCAGTTGTTCACTCTGATTTTTCCCGCATCAGTGCGATCTCTGCCGCATAACCTGCGTCCTCATTCGGTGTTTCCAGAATAAAGGGAAGGTGTTTCAGTGCAGGATGATTGACCACACGCACCAGTGCGTCCAGCCCGATGCAGCCCTGTCCCAGCTTCTGGTGGCGGTCTTTGTGCGCACCGCAGGGGTTCATGCTGTCGTTGAGGTGTACAGCATACAGGCGGTGCAGTCCGATCACCTTGTCAAACTGGGTCAGCACGCCGTCCAGGTCGTCAGCAATGTTGTATCCGGCATCCCAGATGTGGCAGGTGTCCAGGCATACGCCCATTTTTTCTGACAGTGTCACACGGTCCAGGATTTCACGGAGTTCCTCAAAAGAGCGTCCCACTTCGCTGCCCTTTCCAGCCATAGTCTCCAGCAGGACGGTGGTGGTCTGTTCCGGCGTCAGCGTCTGGTTCAGTGCATCGGCGATCTGTGAAATGCCGGTTTCAGCGCCCTGTCCGGTGTGGCTGCCGGGGTGGAAATTATAGTACTGTCCCGGTGTGTACTCCATGCGCTGCATATCATCCTGGAGCATATTCAGCCCGAACTGACGGATGTCCGGCTTGGCGGAACACAGGTTCATGGTGTACGGTGCGTGCGCTACCAGCCGGTCGATGTCATGTTCTTTCGCATAGGCGAGAAATGCCTGGACATCTGCCTCGTTGATCGGCTTGGCAGTGCCGCCTCTGGGGTTTCGTGTGAAAAAGGCGAACGTTGTTGCCCCCAGTTTCACGGCGTGTTTTCCCATGGCGAGATAGCCCTTGGAAGAGGGCAGATGGTTTCCGATTCGCAGCATCGTTAATCCTCCTTTGCTGTGGTTACGGTTGTGACCGCAATTGTTTCCGGTTCGGTCGTAACGATATCTTCCGGCTCGGTGGTGTTGTCCAGATCGTCCATGATGCGCAGAAATACCTTTTCTGCCACATCATAGGTCTCCTGCATTTTTTCTTTGCTGTCCGAAGTCTTGACCGGCTTGCGCAGACTGATGGCAAGGTCACGGTCTACATTGCCGGGGTAGTCGATTTTCGTGGCAAAATCCGTATGGCGCAGATAATAGCCGTCTTTTTGAATATTTTCATGTCCCGGATATTTTTCGCTGAGATCAGTCAGCGTCTCCGATGCCATAATGTAATCGTTGGCTCTGGTGTCAGTAAAGAGCATGACTGCCTCACCCATCTGGAACTCTGCGGAAAGCTTGGTGGCGTTTCCGGTGTAGTAGTCCATATCGTTGATGTTCTCACTAACGGGGATGGGATACACGTCTACGTGAACCTTGCCGTCACCGTTTTCATCGTCTGTGAACTGCTCCAGATACTCTTCCAGCTGCTGGGTGTGGCTCTGCATTTCGGCATCATCGGTGAGCAGCAGCACGATCATATCCGGGCGCTCTTTGGTGACAAAATCCACAATGAGGAACACGAAAATGCCTGCAATAAAGACAGTGATCCCCAGCCACCACTTGTTGTGGTATAAAAAGTTGGAGATCTTTTTCCAAAAGGAAAGCTTAGGTTTCTCTTCCTTTTCCTCATAAATGGTGTCGCTCTCGGTAATGATGCCCTGTTTTAGCCGCATCAATTCGATGCGGTCCTGCTGGATTTTTTTGGCGTATGCCTCTTTTTCTTTTTTCTCACGCTCTGCGAGAATTTCCTGCCGGCGTTCTTCTGCCTCAGCCTCTTTCTGCGCCTCTTTGGCGTCAATTTCCCGCATGGTTTCGATCAGAGACTTGCCCTTCTCTTTTTTGTGCTTTTTCGGCTGCTCCGACGGCGTGCCGGAAGAGCCGTTTTGTTTTTCTTCTTCCTGCATCAAGTGACCTCACTTTTTTAGAGAATATAAAAAGGGGGAATGCACACAGATACAAATGATCTGTACCAATTCCCCCTTATCATTTCAATGTATTGCTTTTGCTTACGCCTCGGTTTCTTCTTCCGCAGCGTCCTCTTCATCCTGTCCCTGTCCCAGCTTCGGCAGCGGCCGCATGGTGGGGAAGAGCAGTACGTCACGAATAGACGGGCTGTCGGTCAGGAGCATCACCAGTCTGTCCAGACCCAGTCCAAGACCGCCCGTCGGCGGCATACCGTATTCCAGTGCGGTGACGAAATCTTCGTCTACT
>ERZ1673701.2831-NODE-2831-length-12791-cov-9.152167_pt1 | contig 12791 bp, 8 predicted proteins | sample MGYA00580231_ERZ1673701 | MGnify/ENA primary metagenome ERZ1673701 (study PRJEB41218, sample SAMN15661798) | gut metagenome | host: Homo sapiens | place: Canada: London | collected 2015-08-20/2019-03-30 | study: EMG produced TPA metagenomics assembly of...
GAAAGAGAGTGCACGGTGCTGTGATGGACTACGATAAACTGATCGCGCCTGCCGCCCAGGCCATGCGCCCCTCCGGCATCCGCAAATTCTTTGATCTGGCCGCCGAGATGCCGGAGTGCATCAGCCTGGGGGTAGGCGAGCCGGACTTCAAGACCCCCTGGGCCGTGCGGGAAGCAGGCATCGAGAGCCTGGAGCACGGCCGTACCCGGTACACCTCCAACGCTGGCCTAAAGGAGCTGCGGGCTGAGATCAGCCGCTATCTGGAGCGGCGCATGGGCCTGCGGTACGACCCCATGCGGCAGATCCTGGTGACGGTGGGCGGCAGCGAAGCCATTGATATGTGCATCCGCACCCTGATCCAGCCCGGGGATGAGGTGATCATCCCGGAGCCCTGCTTTGTGTGCTACGAGCCCATCACCACCCTGTCCGGCGGCGTGCCGGTGCACGTTGCCTGCCGTCAGGAGGACGAGTTCCGTCTGCGTGCCGATGCGCTGAAGGACGCCATTACCCCCAAGACCAAGCTGGTCATCATGCCCTTCCCCAACAACCCCACCGGTGCGGTGATGGAGCGGGAAGATCTGGAAGCAGTGGCCGAGGTGCTGCGCGGCACCGATATCATGGTGCTGTCCGATGAAATTTACGCAGAGCTGAACTACGGTCTGCGGCCGCACGTTTCCATTGCCACCCTGCCCGGTATGGCAGAGCGCACCATCGTGGTGAACGGCTTTTCCAAAAGCTACGCCATGACCGGCTGGCGGCTGGGCTACGCCTGCGGCCCGGAACCCATCATCAAGATCATGACCAAGATCCACCAGAGCGCCATCATGAGCGCCCCCACCACCAGCCAGTACGCCGCCATCACGGCCCTGCGGGACTGCGATGGTGAGATCGACCGGATGCGTGACGAGTACAACATGCGCCGCCGTCTGGTGGTGCGCTCCTTCAACGACATGGGCCTGACCTGCTTTGAGCCGCGGGGCGCGTTCTACGCCTTCCCCTGCATCAAGAGCACCGGCCTTACCAGCCAGGAATTCTGCACCCGGCTGCTGGAAGAAAAGCATGTGGCCATCATCCCCGGCGACGCCTTTGGCGCATCCGGCGAGGGCTACTGCCGCGTGTCCTACGCCTACAGCGTGGAGCACCTGACCGAGGCGCTCAAGCGCATCCGGGAGTTCCTGCAGGAAAACGGCCTGGTTCAGGGCAACTGAGGAGGGAATGCTCCATGCGAAAGCAGAATGTGGTGACCGTTCTGGCCCCGGCAAAGCTCAATCTGGCGCTGGACGTGGTGGGCCTGCTGCCCAATGGCTACCATGATCTGGACATGACCATGCAGGCCATCACCCTGTACGAGCGGGTGGTGCTGCGCCGCAGCCCTTACCTGAATCTGCGGCTGCCGGGCAGTCTGGTGGCTCCCAACAACAAAAATACCGCCATCAAGGCGGCGCTGGCGTTTTTCCACTACACCGGCCTGCTGGCGGGGGTGGACATCACTATTTATAAGAATACTCCGGTGCGGGCAGGCATGGCCGGCGGCAGCGCCGATGCCGCCGCCGTGCTGGTGGGTCTGAACGAGCTGTACGGTGCCCGGCTCTCCATGAGCGAGCTGTGCGCACTGGGCGCGTCCATTGGCGCAGATGTGCCCTTTGCCCTCATGGGCGGCACCTGCCGGGTGCAGGGCGTGGGCGACCTGCTCAAGCCCCTGCCGCCGGTGCCGGACTGCTGGTTCACGGTGGTGATGCCGGATTACGGTGTTTCCACCCCGGAGGCCTTTGCCGCCTACGATAAGGTGGGCAGCACGGTGCACCCGGACTGTGAGACCCAGGAAGCCGCCGTCCGCGCCGGAGATCTGGACGCGGTGTGCGCCGCTGCCGGCAACGCCCTGGAAGAGTGCAGCGGTGCCAAGGACACCGGGGCCATCAAGGCTCTGCTGCGTGAAAAGGGCGCTGTGACGGCTCTGATGACCGGCAGTGGGTCGGCGGTGTTTGGCATCTTCCGGGATGAGACATCCGCCCGCGCCGCAGCAGCGGCGGCAAAGCACCGCTGGAAGCAGGTGTACACCGCGCAGCCGGACAAGGGCGGCGCGCGGGTCGTCTGATCTGTCCATGAATAAACCTCCTTCCCACGGGGCAGAATGGCTCCAAGGGAAGGAGGTCTTTTTTGTGCAGACCTTTTATAAAATCTGCCTGATCCTGATGATCGTGGGCGGCATCAACTGGGGCCTTGTGGGCTTGTTCCAATTCGACTTTGTGGGCTGGCTGCTGGGCGGCAGCGCCTCCATCTGGTCCCGTATCGTGTTCACGCTGGTAGGTCTGGCGGCCCTGTGCGGCATCCCGGGGCTGTTCACCGAGGAAACCGAGGAATAACAGAACGGCTGCTGCACAATAGCGTGCAGCAGCCGTTTTATAGCGTACAGATGTGCAAATCTTAAAAAACAGCCTTGACAAGCATTTTTCACTATGCTATATTACTGGCAGTAAGCAGGGCACTCCCGTGGTGGGGGTGTCCTGCTTTTGTGTAAGCATCGGTCTGTTTTACCGGTCGTTATCCACATCGTCCCACCCCACCAGGTCCGGCAGGGTGAGGGTCTCGTCCGAGCAGCGGGTCCGGGGACCTTCCGGCCCGGCGGCCAGGGTGGAGGCGACCTCCCGGGCGATCTCCCGGATGGCGGTGCAGTCCTCCGGCAGGTCGGTCTGGCTGCGGCCGGAGTGGATGAACAAGATCTTGCCCAGGTGCCCCACCACCAGCGTCAGCGGTAAAATCTGCGGGGCAGAGCTGTCATAGCGGTAGCCCTGCTCCTTTGCAGTCTTGTAGATGCGCTGGGCGGCAAAACTCCAGCTCCGCAGGCCGCGGGCCTGCTCCACGCCCAGATAGCTGTACAGCACGCCCGGCGCGTCGCAGATGATGGGAAAGGGAAATTCCGCCCCCTGGGTGGCCTGCGCCACCGTCCGGGCCGAGGAGCGCACTACGCAGGCCAGCCGGACGCCCCGCAGGCGGGCGCAGGTCTTGAGGTAATGGGTCAGATATTCCCGCGTGACCGGGTGGTCAAAAGCGGGCAGAAAGATCATGACCAGAGGCTGTTCCCCCTCACACAGGGCGTAGAAATCGTTGCCGGGCTTTGTAGGGGTGTCGAAAGTAAAACGGGGGATCGAAGTGCCCACCAAGTGCTCAGAACTCATGCCGCAATTGCACATCCTTTCCGGTTTGCCGCGCACCGGAGCGCACAGTGCCCGGTGCAAATGTTCCGATATAAAAAAATCCACACACTGTCCCGGCAGGGGGCAGCGGTGGATCAAAACCTATAAAAGATCCCGCCCGGTCGTCTGCGGCCAATCAAACCTACCCTTGCGGACAGGTGGGTGCCCTGTCGCCGGATTCACGCTTCCTCATCGAACCTCCATGGTCGACCCATGGCGGGGAGGTCTGCAATCCACCGGAGAACTCCGGGCTCCCGTTGAATGATTAGTAGGATCATATAAACCGCAACAAATCGAGCCGGGCAGGAAGTCTTGCCTGGTAATTTGGGGGAGGAAAACGATCAGTCGATCTCGTAATCGTCGCTCAGGCGCTGCTCAAACAGCTTGCTGACTTCCAGCAGAGTCTCGTCGTCCTCTACCACGTCCAGATATTCGCCTTCGTCGTCCTCGCCAACGCTCAGGATCACCAGCTGGGCATCCTCTGCGTCCTCTTCATTTTCGGTGTATTCCACCACAGCCAGATAATGCACGCCCTTGTGGTCCAGTGCGTCGATCACCTCAAAGGTGACCTCGTTGCCGTCCTCGTCCTCAAGGGTCATCAGGTCGGGCTGATATTCCTCGTCCTCGATATTCGGGTTCTTGATTTCGTCAGACATAGATCGTGTCTCCTGTATCGTGTCATAAGACGGGCTTTTGTGTACCGGCCCGTCCGGTCTGCATATAGTGTAGCGTTTTTTTGCCTGCTCGTCAAGATGCTTTTTCGCACAGAAATTGCTTTGCAAATTTTCACCAGTTTGCTCTCGCACTGCGGCACGGAATATGGTATACTATAGCTCTGGAATTTTTTCGTGTCCGGCGGGCACGTCTGATACAGCATATGGAGCGAGGGGGAAAACTATGCGTAAAAAACGATGGGCGGTACTGGCACTGGCCGCGGTGCTGGCACTGGCAGGCTGCAGCTTTGGCGGTTCCGGCGGGGGCGGCACCACGGTGCAGAAGATCGACCGCCCGGCGGTGGAGTCGGCGGAAGAGCAGTTCACGCACCCGGCGGCAGGGGACACCGTGGCAGTGTTCGACACCTCGGCTGGCGTGTTCAAGGCAGTGCTTTTCCCGGACAAGGCCCCGCAGGCCTACGACAACTTTACCGGCCTTGTGCAGCAGGGCTATTACAACGGCCTGACCGTCTCCCGTGTGGAGAGCGGTTTTGTGGTGGAGGCCGGGCAGGGGGCCGACGGAAAGGGCACCACCATCTGGAGCGGCAGCCGCTACCCGGCGGAGACCACCGACAGTCTGCACCACTACTCCGGTGCGCTGTGCATGGGCGTGGATGCTTCCGGCGAGTGCGCCAGCGTGTTCTATGTGGTGCAGACCCTACCGGGGGACCAGTCGGTGACCCAGGAGCTGGTGGACAAGATGAACGCCTCGGGCTACCGTGCCGAGGTGGTGGCCGCTTACCAGACCGTCGGCGGCGCACCCTATCTGGACTACACCGATACCGTGTTCGGACAGGTGTACGAGGGCATGGATGTGGTGGACACCATTGGCCAGACCGGTGTGGACGAAAACCAGAAGCCCACCGAGGATATCACCATCAACAGCGTGAGCATTGAAACGTATCAGTGAACAAAAGGGCACCTGCCATATGGCAGGTGCCCTTTGTGCTGTGCCCCTTTTTCGTGAAAACATTCTTTCTACATCAGATCTCCCCGGGGTGCTCCTTGCGCCAGGCAAGGTAGTCGTCCAGGATCACCGTGGCGCTGACGGAATCCAAAATCTCCTTGCGGCGGCTGCCAAAGGTGCCGCTCTCGTCCAGCAGGTCGGCGGCGGCGCAGGTGGTCTGGCGTTCGTCCCACATGCGCACCGGCAGGCCGCTCCAAAGCTCCACGGTCTTTGCCAGCTTGCGGCTTTTTGCGGCACGCTCGCCCTCGGTGCCGTCCATGTTCAGCGGCAGACCGATGACGATGAGCTCGGCCCCGATCTCTTTGGCCGCCTCGCACACCCGCGCGGCCACCTTGTTGCGGGCCTTGAGGGTGATCTGCGGGGTGATGGGCGTGGTCAGGAATTCGGTGTGGTCACAGGTGGCAAGGCCGGTGCGGCTGTCTCCGTAATCAACGGCTAGGATCTTCATGCAAACGTCCTTTCTGTGCAGTCTTTTTTCTCAGTGTACCACAGCCGCCGCCCCATTGCAAAGAAAACCGTAGTTTTGCAGGCGGTTTCGTGTTACAATAACGGCAGGACATCCCAAACGACAAAGGAGGAAACAGCATGCTCAAACTGGTTCTGGGCGGCTCCGGCAGCGGCAAGACCACCCTGCTGTATGCCCGCATCAAGGCGCGGGCCGAGGCCGGGCAGCGCAGCATCCTGCTGGTGCCGGAACAGTTCACCTCCAGCACCGAGGGCCGCATCTACCGGGAACTGGGGGACGCGCTCTCCGGCATGGTGGACAGCTATTCCTTCACCAGCCTGGCGGAGCACATCCTCTCGGCCGAGGGCGGTGCAGCGGTGCAGACCCTCTCGGATGCGGGCCGTGCTGTGCTGGTGCGCCGCACGCTGGAAGAGCTGCAGGACACGGTACAGTATTATTACCGCCACCGGCGCAGTGCTGCGTTCTGCCAGATGGCCGCTGAGACCATCGACGAGCTGAAAAGCGCCGGGCTTTCGGGGCAGCAGCTGTACCGGCTGGCCCAGGGATGCGGTTCCGGCAGCGGCAAGCTCACCGAGCTGGCACTGATCCTGCAGGGCTATGAAACGCTGCTGGCCGGCACTGGTATGGACCCCTCCGACCGGCTGGAACTGGCGGCGGACCGGCTGGAAGCGGCCCTTGCCCGGGGCAGCCTGCCGGAGTTTTTGCAGGACCGGGCCGTGTTCATTGACGAATTCGATACCTTCAACGCCCCCAAAAAGCGGCTGCTGGCGGCACTGCTCACGGCACTGCCGCAGGTGACGGTGGCTCTGTGTGATGACGGCACCCCGCTGGTGCCGGGGGACACTGGGCTGTTTGCCGGTGCCAAGCTGGTGGCGGCACAGCTGCGGCAGCTGGCCCGCAAGAGCGGCACCGAGGTGGCAGCCTCGGAGCTGTTGCGGCGGGACCTGCGCCACAAGGATGCACCGGGCCTTGCGGCAGTGGCAGCACTGCTGGAAGGAAACGGCACGGAAGTGACACAGGCACCGGAAGTGCGGCTGTTCCCGGCAGCCAGCCGCGAAGAGGAAGCCCGGTGCGCGGCGGCCGCCATCCGCCGCCTGATGCGGCAGGGCGTGCGGTGCGGCAAGATCGCCGTGGTCTGCCGCGACATTGCAAAATACCGTGCGGCCGTGCGGTATGAGTTCCGCATGGCGGACATCCCACTGTACTGCGACGAGCCCACGACCCCGGAGTTCAGCGCTCCGGCCACGGCGGTGCGGGCCTTGCTGGCCCTGCTGCGGGGCGCAGACATGACCGAGCAGCTCACCGTGCTGGCCAAGACCGGGCTGTGTGCGCTGTCAGAAGAGCAGGTGTGTGCGCTGGAAAACTATGCCTACACCTGGTCGCCCAATGCGGCGGCCTGGCGGGCCGAATTCACCAAAAACCCAAAGGGCTTTGGTGAAAACGAGCTGACCGACGAGGATCGGCAGAATCTTGCCTGGGCCGAGGACGCCCGCCGGAAGCTGGTGGACGCCGTGGACACCCTGCGCGGAAAGGTGAAGGGCGGCAACGCGGAGCAGATCAGCCGGGCTGTTTATTTCTGCCTGAAGGAGCTGGGGGCCGAGGAACAGCAGGCCGGGCTGGTGGAGGATATCCGCGCGGCACGGGGCATCCCGGCGGCGGAGGAAGCCGCCCGCGAGTGGAACGTGGTGATGCAGCTGCTGGACGAGATGGCCAGCCTGCTGGGGCAGCAGAGCGTGACCGTGGCCGAGTACGAGGACCTGTTCGGCCTGCTGCTGCGCTCGTCCGACCTGGGGCATATCCCCCAGACACTGGACGCCGTGGTGCTGGCCAGCGCGGGCAAGATGCGTCTGGACGCGCCGGATTATGTGTTCGTGCTGGGGCTGGCAGAAGGGGAGTTTCCCTGTGCACCGGCTGAGAGCGGCCTGCTGACCCACGCCGACCGTGACGCACTGATGGCCCAGCAGGTGGAACTGCCGGACTGCTTTGAGAACCGGGTCATCCGGGAGCAGGTGTGCTTTTATAAAGCGCTCACTGCCCCGGCAAAAGGGCTGTGGCTCAGCTGGCCCAAGGGACAGGGCCAGACCCTGTGCGCGGCGGTGGAGCCCCTTGTGGATGCACTGCACCCGGCTGCCCCGGAACTGGAGCTGACCGACCTTGCCGCCACCCCGGCGGACGGTCTGGACACGCTGGGCGGCGGCTGGCTGCTCACCGATGTGGAGCGCGCCAGCCTGACCGAGGCCCTGCACACCCCCGGTGCCGGGCAGCCGAAGGGCCTTGCCCTGCTGCACCGCATGGAAGAGAACCCGCCCCGGCAGGTGTACGACCTGCCCGCGCTGGAAACGCTGCTGGGCCGGAGGCTCCGCGTCTCGCCCAGCCAGCTGGAAAAATACTATACCTGCCGGTACGGCTATTTTCTGCAATATGTGCTGGGGCTGAAGCCCCGCAAACGGGCGGAGCTTTCCGCCGACCAGAGCGGCACCCTGATGCACTGGGTGCTGCAGATGGCGCTGGACCCCCACCCGGGGCCGGACAACCCCTGTGCGGCCTTGCAGCCCTATCTGGAACTGGATGACGAAGCCATGGCCGCGCTGGCCGGGCTGCTGGTGGACGAGTATGCAAAGCGCTTTCTGCCGGAGGACACGGCCCGCTTTGCCTACCTGCTCTCCCGGCTGAAAAAGAGCATGACCGGCCTGCTGTGCTACCTGCGGGACGAACAGAACCAGTCCCGGTTCCGTCCGGTAGCCTGTGAGCTGAAGATCGGCAGCGGGGCCGACGCCGTGCCCGGGCAGCTGTATCACCTGTCGGACGGGCGCACCGTGCAGCTCATCGGTACGGTGGACCGCGCCGACGAGTGGGTGGAAGAGGACGGCACCCGCTGGGTGCGGGTGGTGGACTACAAGACCGGCACCAAGAAACTGGACCTGAAAGAAGTGTACTGCGGGCTGGACTGCCAGATGCTGTTGTACCTGTTCAGCCTGACCCGCGACCCCAGCGGACGCTTTACCGGGGCGGAACCGGCGGGCGTGCTGTATCTGCTGGCCGACCCCGCCCCGGAGACCACCACCCGCGAAAAGGCCGCCCGCAGCGTGGAATATCAGCTGGACGGTCTGGTGCGGGACGAACAGAAGGTGTTCGACGCCATGGACGCGGATGAGACGGGCCGGTATCTGCCCTTCGGCTACCGCAACGGCGTGCCCAGCCCTTACCAGAAGGACAAACGTGCTGACATCGCCAAGCTCAACCGCATCCGGCTGCATCTGGATGACCTCGTCACCCGGATGGGGGAGCAGCTGTACGGCGGGCAGATCGCTGCCGAGCCGCTGGTGGTCAGCACCAACCGCAGCCCCTGTGCCTGGTGCGATTATGATTTTATCTGCTGCCATGAGACCGGCATCGGGGAACGGGGCCTGGAAGCCCCGGCAAAGCCCTTTGAGCCGGAAGCAGCAGAGGATGAGGAGGAACCGACATGAGCGAACCCAGATGGACGCCTGCCCAGCGTGCCGCCATCGACGACCGGGGCGGGGCGCTGCTGGTGAGTGCGGCGGCCGGCAGCGGCAAGACGGCGGTGCTGACCGAGCGCGCTGTGCGCCTCATCACCGACCCGGAGCACCCGGTGGACGCCGACCGGCTGCTCATCGTCACCTTTACGAATGCGGCGGCGGCGGAGCTGCGGGCCCGCATCGGGCAGGCACTGCTGCGCCGCTGCCAGCAGGAGCCGGGCAACACCGCCCTGCGCCGCCAGCGCATGCTGCTGCAGCGTGCACCCATCTGCACCATGGACGCGTTCTGTCTGGACCTGCTGCACAAGCATTTTCAGGCGCTGGATATCCCGCCGGATTTTGCCCCGGCAGACCCCGGCAGCGTGGAGCTGCTGCGCACGGCGGCACTGGCCGAAACGCTGGAGCACGCCTACGCGGACCCGGATTTCTGCGCCTTTGCCGACCTGTACGGCAAGGGCCGCACCGACAAACCGGCGGGGGACACCATCCTGCAGGTGTATGATTTCCTGCGGGCACTGCCGGACTACGACCGCAAGCTGGACGAATTTCTGGCTCCATGGCAGCAGGAAAACGGCTTTGACGCCACCTGCTGGCATGACTTGCTGCTGGCACAGGCAGCCCGCGATGCAAAGGCGGCCCGCGAGCTGCTGTGCGCCGCCCAGCAGGACTGCCGGGAAGACTACGCCCAGGAAATGGCGGAGGCCGGAGAAAAAAAGACCCCAGCGGCCATCCGGAAAGCGGAAGCGGCGGTGGCCGAAAAATACGCCGACGCGCAGGGCCGTCTGGAACGCTCTGCCGCCCTGCTGGGCGAGGTGGAGCGGCTGGCACAGGCAGGGGAGTGGACGCCCCTGTACGACCGGCTCACCCCTTTTGTGCTGGGCATGGAAGAGCAGCCCGGCCTGAAGGGCATGAAAAAACGGCTGAAGGGCGACCACAAGACGGCCATCAAGACCCGTGCTGACGAGGCCGCCGACCTGTTTGCTCAGATCACGGAGCTTGTCTCCTGCAGCGAGGAAGAAGCGGAAGCCGACCGGCAGGCGGCACTGCCCCGGCTGCAGGCCCTGTTTGCGGCGGTGCGGGATTTCGACGCCCGGTTCTCGGCCAAAAAGCGGGAGCGCAAGCTGCTGGAATTCAGCGACTTTGAACACTTTGCCCTGCGGCTGCTGCGCAGCCCGGACGGCACCCCCACCCCGCTGTGCGGGAGCATCCGGCAGAACTATGCTGCCGTGATGGTGGACGAATATCAGGACACCAATGCTTTGCAGGATGCCCTGTACCGCTGCCTTGCCTCCCCGGCGGGGGATGACCTCTTTCTGGTAGGCGACCTGAAGCAGAGCATCTACCGCTTCCGGCAGGCCGACCCCAGCATCTTCCGGGAAAAGCTGGACCGTTGGCCGGCCCTGCCCGGCGGGGCGGCCCGCCCGCGCCCGCCGGAGGGTGCTGCCGGGCAAAACGCCCTGCTGGCGCTGGACGCCAATTTCCGTTCGGCCCCGCAGGTGGTGGAGGGCATCAACTTCATTTTTGAGCAGCTCATGACCCCGCAGCTGGGCGATACCGCTTACGGCGATGGGCAGCGGCTGGTGTGCGGCGCACCGGGGGACTATCCCGGCAGCGTGGAAGCACAGTTTCTGCCGGACGATGAAGCGGAGACGGACGCAGCATGGATCGCCCGGCGCATCGAAGAATTGGTGGCCGCCGGGGAGCCGGTGCGGGAGGGCAGCACGACCCGCCCGGTGCAGTACGAGGACTGCTGCATCCTGCTTTCGGCCCGCGGGGACTTCCCGGCCTATGTGGAAGCTCTCACGGCCCGGGGCATCCCGGTGTATGCCGACGCCCGGGAAAACCTGATGGAAGCACCCCACATCCGGCCGCTCATCTCGCTGCTGAAGGTCATCGACAACCCGGCGCAGGATATCTATCTGGCTGCGGCCATGCTGGGGCCGGTGTTCGGCTTTACGGATGACGACCTGGTGCGGCTGCGGGCACAGAGCGCCGCGCTGCAGAAGGAACAGAACGCCGGAAATGCCGGAAAGCCCGCCCGCATGAGCCTGTACGGTGCGCTGCTGCTGGCGCGGCAAGGCCCGGTGGAGGATCCCTTCACCCAAAAGGTGAACGATTTTTACGACAAGCTCACGGCTCTGCGGCAGATGGCCCGCAGCGTGCCTGCAGAGCAGCTGCTGGAAGAAATTTTTGCCACCACCGGTTACCTTGCCGCACTGGGGGTGACCGAGAACGGTGCCCGCCGCCGGGAGGATGCCCGGCGGTTCGCCTCTTTCTGCGCGGCGTCCGGTGCGGGCGGCATCTCGGCACTGGTGCGCGCCATCGACGCGGCGGCGCTGGCCGGTTCCACCGGACAGGACACCACCCCCGGCGGGGCAAGGCCCGGCTGTGTGACCGTGATGACCATCCACCGCTCCAAGGGCCTGCAGTTCCCGGTGGTGTTCGTGGCCGATACCGGGCGGCGGTTCAACGCGGCTGATACCCGGCAGCCGGTGCTGCTGCACCGGGAATACGGGGCAGGCCTGCGGCTGCGGCCGGAACAGGGCGAGGGCGCCTATAAAACGGCGGCCTACACCGCGCTGGCCGAGGTGCACGGGCAGGAGCTGCGCAGCGAGCAGGTGCGCCTTTTGTATGTGGCCCTGACCCGCGCACAGGACAGGCTCATCCTCACGGTGCCGTTGGGCATCGGCAAGACCGCGAACCCCTTTGCCAAAGCGGCGGCGTTTCTGGCGGCGGGAGCGGGCTCCACCCTGCACGGGCAGGCAAACTGCTTTGCCGACTGGCTGCGGGCGGCGCTGCTGGTGCACCCCTGCGGCGGGCAGCTGCGGCAGCTGGCGGGCAATCTGGAACTGCCCTTTGTGGACACCCGGAGCACGGTGACTATCACCCTGCCGGAAACAACGCAGCCGGAACAGGAACAACAGCCTGAGGAGCTGGAACCGCAAGCCCCGGCGGCCGCGGACCCGGCCCTTGTGGAACAGCTGCGGGCGGGCTTTGCCTGGCAGTACCCGGCGGCAGCCCTGGCCGGGGTGCCTGCCAAGGTCAGCGTGACCAGCATCGTGCACAAGGCGGAGCAGACCACGCTGGAGCGGCCGGGCTTCCTCTCCAAAGACGGCCTGACCGCCGCCGAGATGGGCACGGCCCTGCATGCATTTCTGGAGCACGCCGATTTTGCGGCGCTGGAAGAGGCAAAAGCAGCCGGGACGCTGGACGAAGCCATCGGAGCGGAACGCGACCGGCAGGCGGCTGCACAGCTCACCGCACCGGAGATCGCCGCAAAGCTGGATGCCGTGCGCATCCGCCGCTTTGTGCAGAGTGAGGCCTTTGCAAAGATCTGCGCGGCACAGCAGGTGCTGCGGGAGCTGGCATTCATCACGGCACTGCCCGCCGCCGAGGTGCTTGCCGCCCAGGAAAGCCCGGCCCCGGACACGGTCCCGGAAGCGCAGGTGCTGGTGCAGGGCATCGCCGACCTTGTGCTGGTGTACCCGGACCATCTGGAACTGCTGGACTACAAGACCGACCGCCGCAAAACAGCCGCGGATTTTGTGCGGGCCTACAAACCCCAGCTGGACCTGTACGCGCTGGCCGTCGGCAAACGCTTTGCCCCGAAGCCGGTGACCTATAAAGGCATCTACTCGCTGGAACTGGGCAGGTTGATCGAGGTATGAGGACGATTCATATTTTTCTCGTAAAACGCATAAAAAGTGCTTGACAGGCCCCTGCGGCTGTGGTAAAATAACCGGGTAAAGAAAGCAGCTACGGCCTGTGCCGCGCTCGCCTTGTGGGGTCAGAATCCCCGGGCTATACCCAAGCGCATCTGTTCTTTGAGCAGATCGCGGCTTTGTGTGAATTTTGCGCGGCTGTCCAGAAACTGGGCGGCCGCGTTTTCTATTGCCAATATTGCAACACTATGGATTTTGTTTGGAGGTGCATTCATTATCGCTACCGCTG
>ERZ1673701.2833-NODE-2833-length-12782-cov-8.289620_pt1 | contig 12782 bp, 9 predicted proteins | sample MGYA00580231_ERZ1673701 | MGnify/ENA primary metagenome ERZ1673701 (study PRJEB41218, sample SAMN15661798) | gut metagenome | host: Homo sapiens | place: Canada: London | collected 2015-08-20/2019-03-30 | study: EMG produced TPA metagenomics assembly of...
TAATGTGGTTACTCTTTGAGTTTTATCTGTCAACTGATATTGACAATATCAATTTTTTTGTCCCTATCTTGACATCAGGGGGCTATGTGGGACTTTCCATTGCAACGCTGCTGGCGCAGCACCACGAGGTCTGCGCGATTGACGTGATCCCGGCCAAGGTCGATCTCATCAACCGGCGCAAATCTCCAATCCGGGACGAATACATTGAAAAATACCTGGCCGAAAAGGAACTGAAACTGACCGCCACGCTTGACCCGGCACAGGCGTACAGCGGCGCGGACTTTGTCGTCATCGCCGCGCCCACAAACTACGACAGCCGCACCCAGCACTTTGACACCTCGGCTGTCGAGGCGGTCATTCAGCTTGTCATGCGGTACAACCCCAACGCCATCATGGTCATCAAGTCGACGATTCCCGTGGGCTACACGGTGTCGGTGCGCGAAAAATTCGGCAGCAGCAACATCATCTTCAGCCCCGAGTTCCTGCGCGAGTCGAAGGCACTCTACGACAACCTTTACCCGAGCCGCATCATTGTCGGCACTGACCTGAACGACCCGCGCCTGGTGGAGGCCGCGCACACCTTTGCGGCGCTGCTGCAGGAGGGAGCTATCAAGGAGAACATCGACACGCTGTTCATGGGCTTCACCGAGGCCGAAGCTGTCAAGCTGTTTGCCAACACCTATCTGGCGCTGCGCGTGGCGTACTTCAATGAGCTGGACACCTACGCCGAGAGCAAGGGTCTGAATACCCAGCAGATCATCGACGGTGTCTGCCTTGACCCGCGTATCGGCAGCCACTACAATAATCCCAGCTTCGGCTACGGCGGCTACTGCCTGCCCAAGGACACCAAGCAGCTGCTGGCCAACTATGCCGATGTGCCCGAAAAGCTGATCGAGGCCATTGTTGACAGCAACCGCACCCGCAAGGACTTTATCGCGGACCGTGTGCTGAAGCTGGCCGGGTACTACGGCTACGCCGACGAGAATGAGTATGACGCCGGCAGGGAAAAGCCCGTGACCATCGGCGTCTACCGCCTGACCATGAAGAGCAACAGCGATAACTTCCGCCAGAGCTCGATTCAGGGTGTCATGAAGCGCATCAAGGCCAAGGGGGCGACGGTCATCATCTATGAGCCGACGCTGCAGGATGGCGAGACCTTCTTTGGCAGTGTTGTTGTCAACGATTTGGACAGGTTCAAGGCACAGTCGCAGGCCATTCTGGCAAACCGCTATGACAAATGCCTGGACGACGTAAAGGAAAAGGTCTACACGCGCGACATCTTCCGCCGCGATTGACCGCGTTTGCCATGCTGTTTATGCAGCTGCGCCGCGCTCCGGTAACCCGGGGCACGGCAGCAGCTGCTTTATTTTTTTGAAATTCAGGCAAAATCCGGCAGAAAATTGTAAAAACGCGCTTGACAGATGTCCCTCCTTCGTGTATAATCATACCTGTTGTTTGCCTCTGTAGCTCAGTCGGTAGAGCAGGGGACTGAAAATCCCCGTGTCATTGGTTCGATTCCGATCGGAGGCACCATTTTATGCGGCCGTAGCTCATCTGGTAGAGCGCCACCTTGCCAAGGTGGAGGTAGCGAGTTCGAGCCTCGTCGGCCGCTCCACTTTTGACCACCCTTCGGGGTGGTTTTTTTGTGCCGAAATCTCACCAAAATAGTGCATACCTCGACTTTTGCCCATTGACAGCGGCACTTTTATAACAGTATACTTAAACTGTTCTTTTGCGAAAGCGGAAGAACGATTTGCGGTATAGTATTAAAAGGAGTGCGGAATCATGAAAAACTCGAACAGTAAAACCTTCGTTGCCGTCGGCATCGGCGCAGCCCTGTTCTTTGTTCTGGGGCGCTTTGTCGCTATCCCCAGCCCGGTGCCCAACACCAACATCAGCCTGCAGTACGCGGTGCTCGGTCTGCTGGCCGCCATGTACGGCCCTGTGGCCGGCGCCCTGATCGGCTTCATCGGCCATGCCCTCATCGACCTGTCCTGGGGCGGCATCCCGTGGTGGAGCTGGGTCATCGCCTCCGCCTTCACCGGCGTGGTCGTCGGCCTGTTTGCCAAGAAGCTGAATGTGCAGGAGGGCGACTTCAACAAGCGTAAGGTTGCCACCTTCGCCATCGCCAATGTCGCGGCCCATGCCATTGCCTGGATCGTCGTTGCGCCTGTGCTGGACATCCTGATCTACGCCGAGCCCGCCAAAAAGGTCTTTGCACAGGGCGCGTTTGCCGCTGTGTCCAACATCATCACGGCTGTCGTCGTCGGCGGCCTGCTGATTCTGGCCTACACCAAGACCATCGCCAAGAAGGGTTCTCTGGACAAAGAGTAATCCGCTGTAAACCCGTATGCCTTCCCACAAACGCGGGAAGGCATTTTGCTGTTCCACCACAATTTCCCCTGCGAGGTGCCGTATGGCTGAAACGAGAACCCCGATCATATCCTTCAAAAATTTTTCCTTCCAATATCGCGCCCAGAAGCAGCCCACGCTGCATGACATCGATCTGGACATCTACCCCGGGGAGCGCGTGCTGATTGCCGGGCCGTCCGGCAGCGGCAAGTCCACGCTGGCGGCCTGCATCAACGGCCTGAACCCGTTCTCCTACCCCGGCGAGTGCACGGGCACGCTGACTGTGGACGGCGTGGACGCGCCCCACAGCAGTATTTTTGAGCTGGCGGGCCACGTCGGCACGGTGCTGCAGGACCCGGACGGCCAGTTCATCGGCCTGACGGTGGGGGAAGACATCGCCTTTGCGCTGGAAAACAGCTGCACCCCGCAGGACGAAATGCACGAGATCACCCGCCGCGCCGCCGAGCTGGTCGGCATCGAGAACCACCTCGACTACGCTCCGCACGAGCTTTCCGGCGGCCAGAAGCAGCGCGTCAGCCTCGCGGGCGTCATGGTCGACGAGGTGAAGATTTTACTGTTCGATGAGCCGCTGGCAAACCTTGACCCGGCCACGGGCAAGCAGGCCATTGAGCTGATCGACTCGATCCAGCAAAAGACCGACACGACGGTCCTCATCATTGAGCACCGCCTTGAGGACGTGCTCTGGCGCAGCGTGGATCGCATTGTGCTGGTCAACGAGGGCCGCATCCTGGCCGACCTGCGCCCCGACGAGCTGCTGTCCGGCGCACTGCTGGCAGAAAACGGCATCCGTGAGCCGCTTTACGTCACGGCCATGCGGTATGCGGGCATTGACATCACGCCCGCCAAGCACCCCGCCCACGTTGACTCCGTCGTGCTGGATGATGCCGATACCGAGAAGCTGCGCGCCTGGTTCCGCGCCGAGCCGCTGCCCGCGGCCAAGCCTGCCCCGACCCCGCTGCTGGAGGTCAAGGGCCTGTCCTTCGGCTACAGCAAGGACCAGCACACCCTGTCCGACGTGAGCTTCACGATTGGAAAAGGGGAGATGGTCAGCATCGTGGGCCGCAACGGCGCGGGCAAGTCAACGCTCTCCAAGCTGATCTGCGGCTTTGAGACGCCCGACAGCGGTGAAATTTTCTTTGACGGAAAAGACCTGAAAGACGAAAACATCCGCCGCCGCGCCAGGCATATCGGCTATGTCATGCAGAACCCGAACCAGATGATCTCCAAGACGATGATCTTTGACGAGGTCGCGCTGGGCCTGCAGGGCAGCGGCCTGACCGATGCTGAGATTCGCGCCAGGGTCGAGGACACGCTGAAGGTCTGCGGCTTGTACCCGTTCCGCAACTGGCCCATCTCGGCGCTGAGCTTCGGCCAGAAAAAGCGCGTGACTATCGCCAGCGTGCTGGTGCAGGACCCCGAGCTTATCATTCTGGACGAGCCGACGGCGGGCCAGGATTTCCGACATTACACCGACATTATGGAGTTCCTGCGCGGGCTGAACGCCAAGGGTGTGACCGTGGTCATGATCACCCACGACATGCACCTGATGCTGGAATACACGCCGCGGGCGCTGGCCTTTTGCGACGGGCGGCTCATTGCGGACCGCAGCGCGGCGGCCATCCTCTGTGACCCGGCGCTGATCGAGCAGGCGGCCTTGAAAGAGACGAGCCTTTACACGCTGGCCAACCGCTGCGGCATTACGCCCGCCGAGAAATTTGTGGAGCGCTTTATCGCGGCAGACAGGGAGGTGCGCGCCGATGGCTGCTAATACCGTTTTGAACTATATACCGCGCAAAAGCGTGGTACACGACCTGACCGGCACGACAAAGCTGGCGTTCTTTCTGCTGTTTACCTTCGCCAGCATGATCACCTACAACACCTGGGTGCTGCTGGGGCTGATGGCCGTCAGCTTTGCGGTGTTCAGGCTCAGCCACATCAAGCTGCGCGAGGTTCGTTTCATGCTGGTCTTTATGCTGGTGTTCCTCGCGCTGAACGACCTGTTCATCTTCCTGTTCGACCCGAACCAGGGCACGGCGCTCTACGGCACCCGCACGGTGCTTTGCCACCTGTTCTGGCGGTACGACCTGACCGCCGAGCAGCTGTTTTACATGTTCAATATCTCGCTGAAATATTTTGTCGCGCTGCCGGTGGCCATTCTGTTCATCTCGGCCACGAACCCCAGTGAGTTCGCCGCCAGCCTGAACAGCATCGGCATCTCATACAAGGTCGGCTATTCCGTCGCCATTGCGCTGCGGTACATTCCGGATATTCAGCGCGATTACCACAGCATCAGCCAGGCACAGCAGGCCCGCGGCGTCGAGCTGGGCCGCAGCGAGCCGTTCTTCAAGCGCCTGAAAAACTCGGTCAGCATCCTGCTGCCGCTGATTCTGACGAGCCTGAACCGCATCGACACGATCTCCAACGCCATGGAGCTGCGCGGCTTCGGCAAGCATGACAAGCGCACCTGGTACACCCGCCGCCCCTTTGCCCGCCGCGATTTTATCGCGCTGGCAGTCGGCGTCGTGCTGCTGCTTATCAGCCTGACCGTGACGATCAGGTTTGGACGGTTTTATAATCCGTTTGTGTAAAAAACGAAAAATGCGCCCCTGCGGAAAACAGATTCCGCAGGGGCGCATTTTTATATCATATAGAGCGGTAGGGGCCGGGCATGCCCGCCCCTGCAACCCCATCAAAAAACAGCCGCCCGCTCAGGCATCGTACCTGGGCGGGCGGCTGTTATTCTGATTTTACTGCATCAGCCCACACACCAGCTGTGCATAGGCAACGGGGTCCTCAATGGGCAGGCCGGCGATCAGCAGGGCTTGGTCATAGAGCAGCTCGGCGTACTTGGCGACCTTGTCGGTGTCGCCCGCGGCGTGGGCAGCCTTCAGGGCGGCAAAGACCGTGTGGTTCGGGTTCAGCTCCAGTACCTTCGTGCTCTCGACGCCCTCGGCGTTGGGCATGCGGCGCAGTACCTTCTCCATCTCCATCGAGATACCGCCCTCGGCAGACAGGGTGACGGGGTGTTCCTGCAGGGTCGGATTGACCTTGACCTCCTTGACCTTGCCGTTCAGGTCCTTCTTGATTTCCTCAAACAGGTCCTTGTTCTCGGTCTCGGCAGCCTCGGCGGCCTTCTTCTCGTCCTCGGTCTCCAGACCCAGGTCACCGGAGTTGATGTTCTTAAACTCCTTCTCCTTGTAGTCGCGCATCATCTGCAGGCAGAACTCATCCACATCCTCGGTGCAGAGCAGCAGGTCATAGCCCTTGCTCAACACCAGCTGGGCGTTGGGCAGCTTGCCCAGACGGTCCGTGTCGTCACCGGCGGCAAAGTAGATGCACTTCTGATCCTCGGGCATCTTCTCGACGTACTCGTCCAGCGTGACGAGCTTTTTCTCCTTGGCGGAGTAGAACATCAGCAGGTCGCCCAGCAGATCCTTGTGCATGCCGTAGTCGCCGTAGATGCCGAACTTGATCTGGCGGCCAAAGTTCTTCCAGAAGGTCTCATACTTCTCGCGGTCATTGACAAGCATCGCGTGCAACTCGTTCTTGATCTTCTTTTCCAGAGAATTGCGCATCAGCTTGAGCTGGTTGTCCTTCTGCAGCGTCTCACGGCTGATGTTCAGACTCAGATCCTCGCTGTCCACAACACCCTTGACAAAGCTGAAATAATCCGGCAGCAGGTCGGCACACTTCTCCATGATCATAACGCCGGAGGCATACAGCGCCAGACCCTTCTCGTACTCCTTGGTGTAGTAGTCGTACGGGGTCGAGCCGGGGATGAACAGCAGCGCGGTGTAGGTCGCGGTGCCCTCGGTGCGGCTGGTGATGACGCGCAGCGGGTCGGTGTAGTCCATGAATTTGTTCTTGTAGAACTCGTTGTAGTCCTCGTCCTTGACCTCGTTCTTCGGGCGCTTCCAGATGGGCACCATGCTGTTCAGCGTTTCCAGTTCGGTGTAGGTCTCGTACTCGGGCTTGTAGTCGTCGCCCGCGTCCTCCGGCTTCGGCTTCTGGCGGGATTTCTCGCGGTACATCGTGATGGGGAAACGGATGTAGTCGCTGTACTTCTTAACGAGGTTTGCAAGCTCGTAATCCTCGAGGTACTCGCTGTACTTGTCGGTATCGGTGTCGTCCTTCAGCACCAGAATGATCTCGGTGCCGACGTCCTCCTTGTCAGCCTCGGTCAGAGTGTAGCCCTCGACGCCGGTGGACTCCCACTTCCAGGCCGTGTCAGCGCCCTGCGCGCGGGAGATGACGGTGACCTTTTTGGCCACCATGAACGCGGAATAGAAGCCGACGCCGAACTGACCGATGATGTCGATGTTATCGCTCTGGTTCTCGGTCTTGAAGTCAAGGGAGCCGGACCTGGCAATCGTGCCGAGGTTCTTCTCCAGCTCCTCCTTCGTCATGCCGATGCCGTTATCGGTGATGGTCAGCGTGCGGCTGTCCTTGTCGGGCTGGATGTGGATTTTCAGGTCGTCCTTCGTGATGCCGACGGACGTGTCGGTCAGGCTCTTGAAGTAGCGCTTGTCGCAGGCGTCCGATGCGTTGGAGATCAGCTCACGCAGGAAGATCTCACGGTTTGTATAGATAGAATTGATCATCAGGTCAAGCAGCTTTTTGCTCTCGGCCTTGAACTGACGCATAGCCATGGTAGAAAACCTCACTTTATACAAATGAAATTAGCACTCGTTTATTTCAACTGCTAAAGCTAGTTTAGCACTCTTTTTAATAAAGCGCAACCCTTGCACAGCATTTTAACAAAAAATTTAAATTCAGGGCTTTTCAAACGTGGGAATTTGCGGTATGCTAACAATGTATAAGGTATTCTGTTAAACAGCGCGGCAGGGGCCGGGCATGCCCGTGAATGTCTGCCTTCGTACAGCTGCGGGCCGCATATAGGCGGCCCCTACGCCATGCCGAGAAAAAACGATCCCTTACCATAGAAATACCATAGAAAGAAGAATCCATCATGCAAATATACACCCACACTCTCCCCGGCGGCGCACAGCTCATCGGGTATCTGCGCGATAGGACCGTCGAGATGCCTGCCTTCAACACCCGTCCGGCCATTCTCATCCTGCCGGGCGGCGGCTACGCCTGGTGCAGCAAACGCGAGGCCGACCCCGTTGCCATGCAGTTTCTGCAGGCGGGCTACAACGTCTTTACCCTCTATTACACCTGCAGAAGTGACGAGACCGTGCCCGCGCTGCGTTGGCAGCCGCTGATCGACGCTGCCGGGGCGATCCTGCATATCCGCCGCAATGCAGAGCAGTTCGGCACCGACCCGGCGAAAATCGCCATCTGCGGCTTCTCGGCGGGCGGCCATCTGGCGGCGTCCACGGCCATCCTGTGGGACGCAGAGCCTGTGCAGACCGCCCTTGGCATCCACGGCACCGAGGCCCGCCCCGATGCCGTTGTGCTGGGCTATCCGGTCATCACGGCGGGGGAATACCGCCACGACGGCTCCATTGTCAACCTCTGCGGCGATGACGCCGACCTGCGCGCCACAATGAGCCTGGAAAACCAGGTCCGCGACGGTCTGCCGCCCTTCTTCGTCTGGCATACGGTGGAGGACCCGTCCGTCCCCGTGCAGAACTCTTTGATGCTTGCCGGTGCGCTGACAGCCCATAAGGTCCCGCTGGAGCTGCATCTTTTCGCCCACGACGGCCACGGCACAAGCACCTGCACGCGGGAGGTCAACACCCCCAACAAGCATAACAGCGCCTGGGTGGCCCTCTGCACGGACTGGCTGGCCGAAACCTTTGATTTTCACCTGTAACAGGAGATGACAAAGCATGAAAATCATGTTTTACGCGCTGCGTCCCTTTGATGAGCAGCAATACTGCGAGCCCTACAAAGCCCGCTACGGCATCGACTACACCGGCACGCCCGACGTGCCGCGCCCGGATAACCTGCATCTGGCCGAGGGCTGCGATGCCGTCAGCACGAACCCCTGCGAGATACGCCCTGAATATTTGCAGACATGGGCTGAAATGGGCGTCAAATATCTGCCCTGCCGCAGCATCGGCTATGATCATATCCCGCTGGACACCGCCAAAAAGCTGGGTCTGCGCATCAGCCACAGCCATTACCCGCCGGACGGCGTGGCCAACTATACGATCATGCTCATGCTGATGTGTACACGCCGCATGAACGAAATTATGCTGCGTGCCAACGTGCAGGACTACTCGCTGCCCGGCAAGATGGGCCGCGATATTTCCGGCTGCACGGTGGGCGTCATCGGTACGGGCAAGATCGGCCAGACGGTCATCCGCCACCTGAGCGGCTTCGGCTGCAAGATTTTGGCTTACGACCTCTACCCGAACGACGCGGTCAGGCAGTACGCCGAATACGTCACGCTGGACGAGCTTTACGCGCAAAGTGACATTATCACGCTGCACACGAACGCCACGGCGGAGAACCACCACCTCATCAACGCCGGCGCCCTTGCAAAAATGAAGGACGGCGTGCTGCTCGTCAACACGGCGCGGGGCACGCTCATTGACCCCGACGCGCTGATCGCCGGGCTGGAAAGCGGCAAGATCGGCGGTGCGGGCCTCGACGTCATTGAGGATGAGACCGGTATTTACTATTACAACCGCATGGGGCAGGCCATCCCGAACCGCGAACTGAACCTGCTGCGCAGCTATCCCAATGTCATCGTCAGCCCGCACACGGCGTTTTACACCGACGTCAATGTCGCCAGTATGGTGCAGAGCCCGTTTGAGGCGCTGGACGCCTATGCCCACGGCCAGCCCTACGCCGGTGAGGTGCAGCTGTGATGCCAGCCGTTGAGCCGGGCCGCTGCGGCGAACACTGGGACGACTGCCCGCGGCTGGCGGCAGGGGACCGCTTTGACTTTGCCTGTGCGGGCTGCGGCGACTGCTGCCGCCAGAGGCGCGATCTGGTGCTGTCGGGGTATGACCTCTACCGCATTGCGCGGCGGCTTAGCTTGCCGCCCCGTATCGTGTCGGCGGCGTTCTGCAAAAGCTACCTTGCGCCTGAAAGCTGCCTGCCCGCCCTGCGCCTGACGCCGGACCCCAAAACCGGCAACTGTCGCTTTTTTGAGGGCAGCGCCTGCACCATCCATGCCGCGCGCCCGCTGGCCTGTGCGCTCTACCCGCTGGGGCAGAGCATCGACACGGTGACAGCGCAGACGGAATATTACGTACAGACGCCTCTTTGCGGTGCGCGGGCAGGGGAGGCACGGACGCTGCAGGACTATCTGCAGGATTCCGCCGTGCTGGACCGCGCGGGGGTGGATGCCCGCTGGGCCATCGTCTGCACGCAGCTTTCCCACCGGTTACAGGCCGCGGGCGGCGCGGATAACCCCCGCTTCTCCGCCGCTGTCAGGCGTATGGAGCGTGCCCTCTACTACGATTACGAGCTCGGCGACGACTTCTACCCGCAGTTTTGTCAAAACATAGAAATTTTAATGCCGCTTTTGGACAGGATGCTGTAAAAAACAGCTTTGTAGGGAGCGGTCTTGACCGCTCCGTGCAGCTCTGCGGCAGAAACCAACGCCCTGGAGGGGTCAAGACCCCTCCCTACAAAATTCCCCGTAAATTGTCGGATGCGGGTAAATAGACGCCTTGTAGGGGAGGCATTCATGTCTCCCGTGTACCTTTCCACCGCCGCCAACGCCCCGGGAGAGACAAATCCCTCCCCTACAAAACAACAAAAGCGCTGTGACCTTTTCAAACAGTCACAGCGCTTTTCCTATATTGCTTTGTAGGGGCCGCACATATGCGGCCCGCAGCCTGAAGATAACCGCCCATCTGCGGGAAAGCCGCGGGCCGGGCATGCCCGGCCCTACGTGTAAATCAGCAGATAAAGAATCCGCCTCTGCCGCCGCAGCAGCACCAGCTCAAAATATTGCACACCAATAAATACATCCAGAACGACAGACAGAAAGACCCCGGGCTGCCGCTGGGCTGAGCGTAGGGCTGCTGGTAGCTTGTGTAGCTGCGGCCCGGGCTTTGCAGCTGATCCAGCAGGTTTTGATAAGCGTAGTTGTTCGGCTCCATCGAGACCGCCGTCCGGGCCTCCTCCTGCGCGCGGATATTGTTGCCAAGCCCCTGATTGGCCAGCGCGGCGTAGTAGTGCCACTGGGCCGTGCGGTTGGCAGTGGGGATGCCGTTCAGCGTGTTCATGGCCTCCTCATAGAAGCCGCTGCGGATGTAGTTTGCCGCGGCACGCAGCTCTGGGTCACCGGCAGCGCTGCCGTAGCTCTGCCGCCCGGACGAGCCGCTTGTGCTGTAATACCCAAATCCGAACGGTCCAAAGCCAAACCCGGCCCCGCTGAACGGGTCCTGATACTGCTGGCTGTAGCCGCTCTGGCTGCTGCCATAGCGCTGCCCGCCAGCACTGTAAGACGCCCCGCCGCCCTGCTTGATGCGCATGATCTCACTGTAAGCGGCCTGTACCTCTTTAAAGTGCTCCTCCGCCGACGGGTCATCGGGGTGCAGGTCGGGGTGGTACTCCTTGCATTTTTTGCGGTAGGCTTTTTTAATCGTTTCGTCGTCGGCACTGGGGGTGATGCCCAATACACTGTATGGATCAGTCATGGCGCTTTGCCTCCCTGTGCTTGCGTACCAGCGCGTATTTGCTCCACACGCCGGAATAGATCGTGTTGTACAATAGCTTCCCCTCCGGGGTGTCCTTTAAAATCGGCAGCATCTCAAACTGCTGTGCGCAGCGGCCCATCTGCTGGGTCAAAAGCTCGTGGCAGCGCTGCTCATAGGCGGCGGGCGGCAGCTCGTCCGCCAGCTGCTGCAGGGCGTTGAACTGCCCGCGGCGGCTGTCCTTTTCCAGATCGTCGTAGGCGTCCATCAGGTAGATGAACGCCCCCAGCCCATTGCCCATGCCGCGCAGCGCCGGGGCCCAGATGTCGTCGCGGCAGGCGAACACCTCGCCCAGCAGTGCGCCAAAGGCGTTGCACAGCGCATCCAAATCGTGGCTGCCGGCGCTTTCCAGTGCGTTCAGCCTGTCCAGCTGTGCGGCCATGGTCTGCAGCTGGCGCGGCCAGCGCTCCCGCAGGGCGGGCAGGCTTGGCTCCAGCTTTTGCGCCTGCACCAGACTGGTGCGGCGGTGATCGTCCTGCCAGTCATCGAGAAAGTTGTAGTACGCCAGCGCAGCGGTCATGTCGGCGGCGTAGTCCAGCAGTTCGTTGTCCGCGCGGGGACGTTTTTTCAGTGGGTGGGGCACGCAGCGGCCCTCGGAAAAGGCTGTGGGCGTGTCGTACAGCGCTGTAAGCAGAATGGCGACAAACGCCATGTCATAGCTTAATGCCAACTGTCCGGTGCGTCCGTAGCGGCGGCCCAGCGTCTGGCACAGCCCGCAGTAGTAAGCCTGGTAGCGGTCCATCTCGGCGTCTGCCAGACCCTTACGGTAAAGCGTAACATATCCGAACATCGCGCGTCAACTCTTTTTGATGAACTGATGGCCGCACTTCGGGCAGGTAATGCTGATCTTGCCGCGCCCGCGGGGCACGCGCAGCTGCTGGCCGCACTGGGGGCAGCGGTAATAGTGATAGTCCTTGCGCTGCTTGAACCGCACCTGCTGCTTGCCAAACCACGTGGTAACGCGGTTCTGGTAGGAGAGATATTTGAGGTTTTCGCTGTACCGCTTGCGGGTGTTGCGGCTCAAAATGCGGAAATAGCTGTAGACGATGGCCGCCAGCCCCAGCCAGTACAGCACCGGCGACACCCACGCGCCGATGACAATAAGGATAAGCGACGAAATACACAGGAAACCGCCGAACTGGTCGAACCCATATCGGCCCGCCATAAACCGCTGAAACCAGCCTTTCATGTAAAAACCACCTTTTTGCGGCAAAGCCGCATTGTTTTCATCGTACTATTATGGCACACAAATATGGGCAAATCGTGAACAAGCGGGGAATAGAGTTTGAACAAAAGCTAGATTTAATCAGCATCTATATGTGCTACAGGTATATAGACTTTTTTCAACGGAATCATTTTTTTGTATTTTTCGCTAAGGTCATCATAATACTTTAAAATCAAATCAACTAGCTCGTTTCCGTTGATTCCCCGTATGATTGGTGTGTGTTGTAAATAAACTTGTGCATTCTTCGCATAATTAGAAAGCGATACAAACAAACCGTAATCGCCCTCGTGCATAGCACCCTTTAAAGATTGAATTGTGGTTTCTTTGATGTCGCTGTCTTGACTTTTGACTTGAACCAAAATGCGGGGCGGCAGTTCGTCCTTATAAGCTATAATGTCAATTCCATGGTCGCCGCCGTGTGGTGAGACGGTTGTTCTGTAACCCATTGCACGGAGCAAGTCGGCAACGAAATATTCAAAATCGAACCCTTTTAGATTTTTACTTAATTCTTTCAGAATGAAATCCTTTGTCGATTCTATAATATCATCCGCAGTAGCAGC
>ERZ1673701.2839-NODE-2839-length-12760-cov-6.927430_pt1 | contig 12760 bp, 13 predicted proteins | sample MGYA00580231_ERZ1673701 | MGnify/ENA primary metagenome ERZ1673701 (study PRJEB41218, sample SAMN15661798) | gut metagenome | host: Homo sapiens | place: Canada: London | collected 2015-08-20/2019-03-30 | study: EMG produced TPA metagenomics assembly of...
ACCTGAAGGTGAGCTTTTGGTTTGTATTTTATATTTAAAATTTTTTGTAAATCGAATTTTCGACTATTTTATATGATATTTCTAAAAGACGGGTTATTAAAAGCTCGGGGGAGCAAACAGAGCAAAATAAAAAAGCAGTTCGAGGGAAACACGAACTGCATGGTGGCACCTCCAAGGGGACTCGTAAGGAGCGGAATGAGGAAAATTCCGCGACGGAATAGCGAATTTTGCGCCAAAGCGCAAAAACGCGTCACCCCCAGGGGTGAGAGTCCCAGGCAAAATAAAAAAGCAGTTCGTGGAAACACGAACTGCATGGTGGCACCTCCAAGGGGACTCGAACCCCTGATTCCGCCGTGAGAGGGCGGCGTCCTAACCGCTAGACTATGGAGGCAAATTCAACGCTTGGTTAGTATATCATTTTTTTAAATGCAGCGCAACTGTTTTTTTGTTTATTTTTAATTTTTTTTATTATTAAATCTAATTAGGTTGTTTTTTATTGGACGTATTCGACACTTAAATATATCGTTTTTTAGACTGTTTTGTAAATTATTAAAATATTTTGTCAAAAACCAAATAACAAAAGACAATTTGAACAAAACATGTGAGTAACAGTGTAATATATAGCTTAGGAGAAAAAGTATGGATATTGTTTCATCGTTTACAAACAGATTTAACGAGTTGATAAAGGATACCGGCTTGTCTCCAAAGCAGATAAGCGAAGGGACGGGTATAGATTTCACCGAGCTTATGCATTGGAAATCCGATAAAAACAAAAAACTGCCTTCCACGAGAAATTTGCTTAAGCTGGCGGATTTTTTCAAATGCTCTTTTGTTTACATGCTCGGCTTGGAGGAGGAAAACAGCCTGCCAAATCCTAAGACCGAGCTTCCTGTTTTCTCCGAGAGGCTTTGTCAGATTCTCGAAAGCAAACAGCTGAAGCTGTTTGTGCTAAAACGCACAGGAAAAATCCAATTCAAATCATCGATAAACAATTGGAAGACGGGCAGAACAATGCCCAATGTTTTCAATCTTGTTTGTCTTTCCGAAACATTGGGCTGTTCTGTGGATTATTTGCTCGGGCGCGGAGAATGACAAAATTTTATTTTGCAACTCTATTTTCCCGCAGATTTGTCTGAACTCCTTTTTTATCCTTACCTGTTGTACTTAATAGAATAATTCGCCATATTCGAAAAATCCCCGTCTTGTAAATGACGGGGATTAAATTAATATGTTTGCTTTCTCAAAAGCTCGTTGACAGAAATATCAAGCTTTCTAGCCAGTCTTGCGAGACTGAACGCATCAGGCAGGAATTTCCCGTTAATCCAATTATAAAAAGAGGGAAATTCATCCAAAAATCCCTGCTTTTTCAACAAATAAAATTTTGTCGGATGATGAGCGACAAAGCGCTTTAAATTGGCGGAAAACGAGCTTGCGTCAATATCGTGTTCCGTCGAATCGCGACTGTCGGAAAGACCGAGCACGAAATCCGCCGAGCAGTTGCAGCGTTCTGCGATGGCAGCAATTTCCTTCAGAGAGGGGAGTTAAGAAGGATTTTTCTCCAATTTCATCAATACCGAACCGAAAGCGTTGTCGTCGGACAAATACCGGTCTTCTTCAATAAGGCTCTTGACCCGTTTGTAAATTTTTTGATTCATGTTAAAACTCCTTTAATTTTTTTCGAGCAAAACCGCTCGGCATTAGTTTAGACTATTAAAGCGAGTTGTAGCTTGGTTTTATCGAAAATTTTTAAAAGATATTTTTTAATTTATGACCTTTTAAAGGGCAATGTCGCTGCTGGGGGTGACAGGGTGAATTCGATTTCCGATTTCCTTTTGTCGCTGACTTCTATTTAGCAATGGAAATTCCATTCTGTTGACTGTTTGACAGGTTTATCGACAAACCTCCCATTTATTAAAAATCAACCGCAACGGCGGTTTATGCCGCAAAAGGCTATTGACTGGAATTGCGGTGTTTTTGCTCGTTTATTCAAGCGCCGCCGCAGCGCCAAATCGCGTTTACGCTGTGTTTTCTTTTGTATTTTCGGCGGAAAAATGCTACTATTATTCTATGAAGAATTATTGTTGGACAAAAAACGGTTATACAATCCGTCTTGCACAAGCAACCGATGCAGAAAATTATTATTTGCAAAATTATAACCCGTTAGATAAAGAAACCGCACGTTTAACGGGCTGTAAAGAAAGCTTTTCAAAAGACGAAGTAATATCTTTTTTCTTAAAAAGTATTCAAGATACAGACCGCTATTATTTTTTAATTATTTCACCCGACAATCGTATTATTGGCGAAACCGTAATAAATGAAATCGACTTTAATACTAAAAGCGCGAATTTTAGGATAGGTATTTTTCAATCTTCTGAGCAAGGTAAAGGAATAGGGACTTGGGCTGTAGAAACAACACGGGATTTTGCTTTCGAGGTATTGAATTTGCACCGTTTATCATTAAATGTTTTTTCTTATAATAAGCGTTCCGAAAAATGCTACTTGACAGCAGGCTTTAAAATCGAGGGTATTTTGCGCGACGCAGTATTAAACGGCAATGAATATGCCGATGATATTTTAATGTCTATTTAGAAAATGAATGGTTGGAATTAAAAGCAAAAAATAACGCAACCTGACTCGACAATTCGAATTAGGTCGCGTGTGGTGCGGCTAAAGGGACTCGAACCCCCACGTCTGTGACACCAGATCCTAAGTCTGGCGCGTCTGCCAATTCCGCCATAGCCGCATCGACAGTTATTTAAGCACAAAATTCGTGTTTTGTCAATGGAGCAAAACCAATTTCGTATGATTTCCGGCGACTTGATTACACAAAATTGTCTGAGGAGAAAATTTATTTCGACTATAGGGAAAAAAACTGCCGCAAACAGAATTTTTTTATAAAATAGGCTAAAAATCTTGACAACAAAACCTGCTTGTGCTATTATTTTTTAGCGTTGTCGTGCGGGTGTAGTTCAATGGTAGAATCCCAGCCTTCCAAGCTGGTCGCGTGGGTCCGATTCCCATCACCCGCTCCAACACTTCTTCATGTGCGAGGTAGGTCCCGCCATTTGACGTTGTGGAAACGCGAAGCGTGTGCCTGTAGCTCAGCAGGATAGAGCAACGGCCTTCTAAGCCGTGTGTCGGGGGTTCGAATCCCTTCAGGCACGCCAAAAATGGTGGGCATAGCTCAGTTGGTTAGAGCGCCAGATTGTGGCTCTGGAGGTCGTGGGTTCGACTCCCATTGCTCACCCCATTTTGTAGGGGTGTCGCCAAGCGGTAAGGCACCAGACTTTGACTCTGGTATTCGTAGGTCCGAATCCTGCCACCCCTGCCACAATCTTTAACAAAAATATATGATCCATTAGCTCAGCCGGCAGAGCACTTGACTTTTAATCAAGGTGTCCCGCGTTCGAATCGCGGATGGATCACCAAAAATATGCATCATTAGCTCAGTTGGTAGAGCACCTGACTCTTAATCAGGGTGTCCAGGGTTCGAGTCCCTGATGGTGTACCAAAATCTTTTCTTTGAAAAATCGCCCGAAAGGGCGATTTTTCAATTTAAGGAATTAAAAAAGTTTAAAGGAATTTAATTTTTAAAATTTAACCGGGAACAAGAAAGCAGAGATATAAAATTTTTCGGCTTTTGCGGTATTTAAATTAAAACAATAGAAAAATTTTTGATTCCATATACGAAAGTATACCTTGCAAAGCGGAAACGGCAAAAATTTTTTGCTCGTTGCTTAAAGAAAAAGGCGCGAATTTAAATGAAAGAGAAACAAACATCAAAAATTATTTTAGAGACAAAAGAATTTGCAAGCTTATCCCGGTTATTATTTTCATATAAACATTGACGAAATGTCTTTGCTTTTTATCGACAATTCGGGGGAAAGAGTTTCGAAAATACTAGGGCTTTTCGGAGACATTAAAGATTCTTATGACGCAGTATCAAATTTTAAAAACATGTGTTTGACAGCGAACAACTGAAATTCGATTGCATAAAAGTTGTCGACAGATTGTTTTCCGGGGACGGAGCAATTGCTCTTTGCCTCGCGGGCTTGAATTACAAAGGCCGAGACAAAAAATCCTTGCTTTAAAAGCAAATGATTATTTCGCAAAAAAGCAATGGGTCAATTTTAAGCAAGCTTAATCGCAAATTTCTTTGATTTGCAATTCGGAAAAAATATGAAGCTTAAACAAATACACTGGCGGCACAAACGACCGCGACTTGCTCAACCGTATGCCGGTCCTGTCAATTTGTCCGAAAAGTCGGAATCTAACAAAGCTCTTGCTGCAAGGCTGTCGTTCAGCCATGCGAGTGCGTTCTCTTTTCCAAGCAGAACAGGCTCTCTGTGATGAACTGCGGAAACGGGAGCGGAGGACGGTCTTGTAAGCACGAGGCAGTTGTCCGAATCGGTCAATCGTCTGAAAATTCCTCCGAGAAAGAAAAGCGAATCGTCGCTTTTTTTAAATAAAAACTTTTTCCCCGAGTCGTCCCATTCGAAAAAGCCGTGCGCCGGTATCAGACAGCGTCTGTTTTCAAAGTCGTATCTGAAAAAAGGCTTTTCGGAAACCGTTTCGGCTCTGGCGTTTATCAACAGCCCTTTTCCGGCGGGATTTATCAAGCCCCATTTCAAAATATGCGGGACAATTTCTCCCTTGTGCGATAAGCAAAGCGCGGGAACAAAGAGCGACGGGACAAATTCGCCCGAAATCTCAGCCGGTCTGAAAATGCTTTTGTCCGAAAATCTGAAAATACTCTGAAATTCCGAGTCGTTTAAATTTAATTGAAACCGTCCGCACATGAAAATTACCTCTTATCTTATTTTAGACATAAAATCGAGAAAGTCAACGGAAGGCGACAGATTTTTTCTTGCCAATTTTAGAATATTGTGCTAAAATGTAATAGCAAAAAGGAGAAGTCAATGAACACAATTTGCCAAAGCTGCGGTATGCCGTTGGATTTTATGGAGCTCAGAGGAACCGAAAGAGACGGAAGAAAAAGCGACGATTATTGCATGTATTGCTACAAGGACGGCGAGTTTACTTATGATTGCAGCATGGAGCAAATGATAGATTTATGCGTGCCTCACATGGTAAACGGCGAGGAAAGCTTTACGCATGAGTCTGCGGAAAAATATCTGAAGGCATTGCTGCCTTCCCTCAAGCGGTGGAACAAGTCCGTTTGAGTTATTGGATCAAAACAATTAACATTTTGAAAAAATTGCGGTATAATCGTTATATCGACAAAACATAAACAACTTTTTTCCTGCCTTGTGCGTTAGGAATACGAGCGTTTGCGTCAACCACATTTTGTAAAAGGGAAATGACGTCCGTGCAAATATGTCAGGCCTCTCGCCGCCTAAAGCGGCTCAAAAGTCGGCAACGGCTTCGGGGGAAGACAAAAAATGTCGGCTAATTACCCACCTGATTTATTCAGGTTGACTATTGCTCTCCGACGGCAAGGCGGGATTTTTATTTACACGCCTAAGCATTTGTGCTAAAATGTGTGCACGGAAATCGATTATGAAAAAGGGACAGATATATTTGTATATTTTCGTCGTCTTAATTTTGACCGTAGGCGTTTTTATCGGCTCAGTGTTTGCGTCGGGCGCGAAAAACTGCTTTTCGGCGCCCGACAAGGCGGAGGACATGAAATTCGACTGTTATTCTCAAAGCGGCAGCTATGTTTATGTAGGAGGAGCCGTGCAAAAGAGCGGCTGGCTTTTCGTCGAATACGGTGCGACTTACGGCGATTTGCTCGACAGAGCGGGCAAGCTGGAAATGACTGTTGCTCCGTCCTACGTTTCCTCTTATTCTCTGCCGATAGGCAAAAGGCGCACAGTCATATTCGATTATACCGAGTCGGGCGCGGTCTGTCCGTCGATAAACGTCAATTCTTCTTTTTTCGCAGTCGCCGCTACGGGCAAAATTTCTCCGGATATCGTAGAAGTTATAGAGAACTACAAAAAATCGGCTTATTTCACCGATATGACCGAGCTTGAAGCGCTTTTGGGCGAGGAGCTTTATCTCAATGTGTTCTACAAGCTGCACGTAGGGGAAAATTTATGAAGCGATTTCTCAATTTCAGAGGCTTTCTTTTCCTTGCGCTCGGCTTTGCTGCCGGCGTGCTCTGCGCCTATGCGTTGTGGCGCGGCAAAGGATATTGGCTTGCGGCAGGGCTCGGAGCGTCCGGCTTGGGAGTTTTGCTAAGCATAGTTTTCAGACGTAAAAATCTTATGCTCGCGTTTATTTTGATTCTTGCGTCTTTGTTTTGCGGATTTTTTGAAACAAATGCCAAAATAAACGAAACAAACGGGCGCGCCGCATTTGAAAATGTTAAGGTGCGCGGAGTAGTGACGGACATTTCGTTCAATCCCGATGAAAATGGTTACGGAAAATTCTTTCTCAGGGACGTTTATGTTTTTGACGTAGAAAAAACAACGGAGCTTGACGGCGGCGTTCAGGCTCGTTTCGCCTTAGAGGGGATTTCCGTCGGTGACGAAGTGGTTTTTTACGCCGACGTATACCCTTTGGCGCTTTTGTCCGACGGCGTGCAGACATATTTCGTAAAAAACAAAATCTATTATTCCTGCGAAAACGTCAAGAGCGTTTCGGGCAGCGCGGGATATGCCTCTCTGCCTGAACGCATACGCGATTTCGTGAGAGCTACTCTGAACGAAAATATGGGCGTTGACAGCGGCGCGGTTGCCGTCGGACTGGTCATCGGCGACAAGGCTTTTATGGATGACAGCCTGTCCGGCGCATACAAAAGGACGGGCGTCGCGCATATTTTTGCCGTAAGCGGTCTTCACGTGGGCTTTGTTGCGGGAATTTTTGCTTTTGCAGTCAGAAAGCTGCGTCTTAAAACATCGGTTACGTTGATTGCGACGGTAATTCCTATATTATTTTACGCTTGGATTTGCGGTTTTTCTCCTTCGGTGGTGAGAGCAGCGATTATGATTTTTGCGGGTATGCTTCTCAACGCTATCGGCGCAAAAGGAGATATGTTAAGCTCTGTGTCCTTTGCCATGCTGGTTGTTCTTGCGCTCAATCCTTTTTATCTGTTCGACGGAGGCTTTCAGATGTCCTTTGCCGCCGTTTACGGAATAGCTGCCTTTTCGGCGGTGAAAATCAGACGTCTCGACCAAAATATGAACAAGCTCAAGAAAAGCCTTTTGTCTTCACTGCTTTTGTCGATTGGGGCGTCTTTGGGAACCTTTCCTTTGGTAGTGCATTATTACGGTCTGATACCGTTGTTTTCTCTTTTTCTCAATTTACTGATAATTCCTCTTGTTTCGGTGATTTTCCTTTTGCTTTGGATAGGCATGATACCGTTTTTGAATTTTTTTCTTGCCGTGCCGGATTTTCTGATAAAAGTCATAAACGCGGTCGTCGGTTTCTTGTCCGAGCCGAATTTCGCCGTTATTCCGCTCAGATCCTTCGGGGCGGGAGCTTTTGTTGTTCTTTTAATTTTGTTTGTAGCGGGAGGCTTTATAAATATTTCGAAAAGCAGCAGGAAAATAGCTTGTCTTTGTCTGACCGGAATTTTTTTGTTCTGCGCCGTAATAAATCAGTTTCCCCAAAAAGGCGACTTTGAAATAGTCATGCTTGACTGCCCAAGCGCAGCTGCGGTTTTCATAGACGATGAAAACCGAGCGGTCGCGGTTTCGGAATTTTCGGATTATGCCTGCGTAAACGAAATAAAAGCCGTTTGCGCGGAGCGAGGGATAAAAAGCTTCGACGTAATTGTTCTCGAATACGACAGCTTTGAGCCGAGATATGTTCTGGGCGGCGGCTCAGACGGAGCGACAGTAGGCACGCTGTACAAAATGCGAGGAAACGACTCGGAAAAGGATTTGATTTTGTCCCGCGGAGGCATAAAAACGGCGGACGCTTTTTACGGCGCGGAGATAGGGGATAAGATGAGCTTTTTCGCCGTCGTTGCAAACGGAGCTCCCGCAGGAGTAAACGTGCGCTTCAACGGCAAAAATATATTCGTTTCCTTTAACGGCAGCTCCGAAGCCGATATGCTGACGGTAGCGCGTATTTACGACGGCGGCGCGGACGTCGTGATGACCGACAGCGCAGGCAAACGGCTGTATTCCGGTTTCGGCTGTCTGCTGCTCACCAACCAATATACCGAAGACGAAAATTTTTATTCCGCAAAGAGGCTCGGAAACTTTACTTTAAGGGTGTTAAATGATAAAATAATTTTATTAGCTTAAAGGAGTCTGTCCGTTGAAGTTTGTTCAGCTTGAGGAAAAACTGAAAAGGGAATTTTTCCCCGTTATTCTCATAGAGGGCGACGACGCTTTTCTGCGACAGCGGGCGATTGAAACGATATGCGCGTCCGTCGGCGTGGCAATGCCCGAGCTGAACCTTACAGTTTTGCGGGAGCCGACCGCTTCGGAGGCAATCACATGCGCGTCGAGCTTTCCGTTTTTGAGCGAAAAAAGAATAGTGGTTGTGCGCGATTTCGCTGCCGGCAAATCGGGAAAGGCTTCGGCGGTCAAAGAAGTCGCGCCTATTGCCGAGTACGCAAGAAATCCTCTTGAAAGCACGTGTCTTATTTTGTCGGACGACAATCAGAGCGGCTGCTTCGACTCCGTAAAGGGAGAAAGGGTGGACTGCTCGAAGCCCGACCTGTCTTTTTGCATCGGTTGGATAAACGAGTTTGCCGCTTCCCGGCAGGCGGTTGTCGCAAAGGGCGCGGCGGCGCTTTTGGCGGAGTATTGTCTGCGGGATATGTCGCGTATTTCCGCAGAGACGGCTAAGCTGGTCTCTTTCGGAGAAATTACGAATGAGCTGGTGGAGCGAAACGTAACGAAAGACGTCGAATACGCCGTTTTCGATTTGTCGGATGCTTTGAGTGAAAAAAACGCCGTCAAGGCAGTCGAGATAATGCAGACGCTTTTAAACGGCGGCGAGGATGTAATAAAAATAATCATAACATTGTACAATTCTTACCGGCGTATGTTTTATTCCGCGACGGGCGAGTGCGGCGCGGAGGAGCTGAGCAGATTGTTCAATGTCAAGCCTTATGCAATGAAAAGAGCGGCGCAGACTGCGTCGCGTTATTCTGCGACGCAGTTGAAGTCGGCTTTGGAGCTCTGCTCCCGCGCCGAAAAGGACTTGCGGGATTTCAGTATAAACGACAAGGAAATCGTCAGAGCGTTGGTTCTGGATTTGCTTTGTGTGTGAGGAAAAAATGATTGAAAAATTGAGAAAAAATTATTCTCTTTCGGTATGGCTGACAAGGCTTTGTTTTTATATAAGCTTTGTTTTCTGTAATTGGTTTTATATCGAAAGCGTGTTCAATTACATGTCGCTTGCCGGCATTTTCAACGAGGCGCTCGAGCGCAGCTTCTGGCTTATTGCCGCAACAGGACTTTTAAGCGCCGTCGTCACAGAGGTTTTGGTCAGACTTCTGCTGAGATTTGTTCTTTACGTATCCAGAATAGTTATGGTTCCGCGCAACGAATTCTCCGTGCTGTTTCTTTTGTGTCTCGTGCCGATCAACCTGATTACGGGCGCGTTTAATCTGCTTTATTACCTTACGCCCGTAATAATCGGCTGGGGAAGCGTATTGTTCGAGATTGTTGTCGCCACGCCCTTTCTGTATCTTTTCTTCGTCAAAACGAAAAAGCTGTACTTCAACGACAAATCCGCGCCTTATTATTTCAAGGTTTTTGCCGTTGCTTATCTTGTTTATTTCGGGCTTAAGCTCGTCTCTTTGGTTTTGGGGGTGATATGATGAAAAAGACTATCGCGTTTTTCATACTTGCTGTTGTCGCGGCTGTGTCTTTGATTTTCCCTGCAGGCGGGCAAAGCGCGACGGCGGCAGAGGCCGCGGCGTTTGACATGGAGAACAACGAAATATATCTTATTTTAAAGGATTTTGTTCAGACACACCCCAAGCGTTCTGCCTTTTCTCAGGAGGAAAAGGCGGCGGCTGCCTATATCGAGGAGCAGTTTGCAGATGCGGGGCTTGCGGATGTCAGGCAGCTTCAATTCAATTACGGTACGGACAGCTCGCAGAACGTAGGCGGACGTATTTATGCTTCTTCGATAACGGCAAAGACCGTAATAATCGGCGCTCACTACGACAATGACGTAAACGGCGCTTCGGACGGAACCTTCGACAACGGCGGAGGAGTGGCGTCTCTCATTTATATCGCCCGCAGGCTTGCCGACGCCGAGCTTCCGTTTAACGTAGACATAGTGGCATTCGGGGCGGAGGAATACGGAATGATAGGCTCGTATTTCTATGTCGCGCAGACGCTGGACGCGGAAAATACCTTGCTTTTTGTCAATATAGACATGATTGCCGGCGGAGATATGCTGTATGCTTACGGCGAGGACGTAAGAACAGATTTCGAGGACTTTTTCGTTGAAGCTTCCGAAAAAGCCGGAGTGGCGGTTCCCTTGCGCAACATGCCGGGCAACAAGCGCGTAACGACTATGTTTGCCGGAGCGTCGGGTCTGCCCTATTTTCACGCTGCGCAAAACAGCGATCAGGTTTATTTCAGAAACGCCGGCGTGCCGTCGCTGCTGATTTTTTCGGGCAATATGAGCTCGAAATACTTCGGCTTTGTTGAAGCCGAAAGCTATCCCGGCGGACTTTCGCACACGGCTAACGACAATCTCGAGTTTTTCAAAGCAACCTTCGGCAATTCGTTTGTGGACAAAATGCAGTCTGTTGCGGATACGGTAGTGGCGGCATTGTCGGATTCGGCTTTCGCTGACGTAGCGCAAAATGCCGAAAAAGAGCTTGTGTCCGACGTATGGCGCAAAACCGGCGTTCCCACAATCGTTTTCGCCGTGATTTTGGCGGCCTTGGTTGTTTGGGGAATTTTATATTACAAAAAGCTTGTCAAAGACTCAATTTTGGGCGACGGAGCGGCAAACGGAAAGAAGTTCTTTTCCAAGCCCGATGTCGAGGATATATTCGATTTCAAGGATAAGCGCAAATGAAAAAGGGCAGCTGCTGGCTGGTGCAGAACGGCTTCAGCAAAACCGAGTCCACTCGGATTTCGTTGGAAAAGCTTCGTCAAAGTCTGGAGTCGAGAAATGTCGACGTGCAGATAAAAAAACACAACCTGCTTCCGCTTTATTTCGACGGCGACGGAAAGGCGGTTTGCGAGGAGAAGCTTCCGGATTTTTGTATTTACTGGGACAAGGACGTCGAGCGCGCCGCAATGCTGGAAAAATGCGGTGTAAGAGTATTCAACAAAAGCAAGGTCATCGAGCTTTGCGACGACAAAAACAAAACTTTTCTCGAATTGTCGGGCAAAAATATTCCGATGCCCGAAACCATAACGTCGCCTCTGCTGTATCCCGCCTTTGACGAATACGACGGGATGTTTGCCGACTACGTCCAGAAGCGGCTGGGTTATCCGATGGTGATTAAGGAGGCTTACGGCTCCTTCGGCGCTCAGGTTTATCTTGCAAGGGACCGTAGCGAGCTTGAAGCCCTGAGAACCAGACTCAAGTATATTCCGCATCTTTATCAACGATTTGTAGCGGCTAGCGCAGGCGAGGATATCCGGATAATCGTTGTCGGCGGCAAAGCGGTGGCTGCGATGAAACGAATCAACAAAAATGATTTTCGCGCAAACATCGAGGTCGGCGGAGTTGGGGAGCAATACGCTCCGAGCCGTGAGCAGACGGAGCTGGCGGAGCGTATCTGCAGACTAATCGGAGCCGACTACATAGGAGTGGATTTGCTTACGGAAGGGGATAAGACTCTGCTGTGCGAGGTCAATACAAACGCGCATTTCTTGTTTATTTCACGCTGCACGGGCGTGGATGTGGCGGGGCTTTATGCCGAGCACGTTTTAAAGGAGATTTATGGAAGCGCTGACTGAGCAAAGAATAAAGGATTTTCTTGCGGAAATTCCCTCCGGCGTAAAAGTGGTCGCGGCTACGAAATGCCGCGATTCTCAGCTTGTAAGGGAGTGCCCGCGTCACGGTATTTTCGCCGCGGGAGAGAACAGGGTGCAGGAGCTTTTATCCAAATACGAGCCGATAGAAGGGCTGGAGTGGCACTTTATCGGACAGCTTCAGACAAACAAGGTAAAATACATAGTGGACAAGGTGTCCATGATTCAATCCTTGGACAGGATACCGCTTGCGGAGAAGCTGGAAGACGAGTGCAAAAAGCGCGGGATAGTCATGCCTGTGCTTGCGGAAATAAAATTCGGCGACGAGGATACCCGCGACGGCATAAGACCCGACGAGCTGTTTGGATTTGCCGAGTATTTAAAGAAAAAAGAGCATCTGCGCTTAAACGGAATCATGACCGTTATGCCGGTGGGGAGCGAGAAAAGCGCCTCGCTTTACTTAAAATCCTTCAGTCTGTTTCAAAAGTTAAAGGAGAATTTCGGCGAGGACATAAAATGGCTGTCAATGGGCATGTCCGCAGACTACAAAATAGCAATCGAAAACGGCTCCAATATGATAAGACCGGGCAGAGCGTTGTTCGGCGACAGGATTTGACGGATGAAAAATTTAATCGTAAGCAAGAAAAATCGGATATTGTTTGTTATTCTCGCTGCAACTGCGGCAGCGATAATTGCTCTTGACCAGATTACAAAGGTTTTGGCGGTCAATGCCAAAGACGCAGGCGCGCTTCCCGTAACATTGATCAAGGGCGTGCTGTCCGTTAGCTATGTGGAAAATTTAGGCGGCGCATTCGGCAGCTTGGCGGGAAGTCATATTTTGTTTTTTGTGCTCACGATTTTGGCTTTGCCCGCTTTTTGCG
>ERZ1673701.2844-NODE-2844-length-12746-cov-5.839729_pt1 | contig 12746 bp, 8 predicted proteins | sample MGYA00580231_ERZ1673701 | MGnify/ENA primary metagenome ERZ1673701 (study PRJEB41218, sample SAMN15661798) | gut metagenome | host: Homo sapiens | place: Canada: London | collected 2015-08-20/2019-03-30 | study: EMG produced TPA metagenomics assembly of...
CCGCACGACCGACGGCAAGGGGCGCGTGGCCGACTACACCTACGAGGAGTTGCAGCGGTTCCGGCTGGTCGACCGCGACGGAAACGTGACCGACTACCGCATTCCGACGCTCGCCGAGGTGCTCGAATGGGGGAAAGACAAGGTGGCGTTCAATTTCGACAACAAGTATATCAACACGAAGGGCGTCGGTGAGGCGGAGAGACGGCGGGCGCTGGATTATTACGTCGAGCAGTTGTTGCCGGGCGGCGCGTGGTCGGAATACCACAACATCTTCCTGAGCGTCCGCTCGCTCGACGAGGCGCTGTACTATTGGAATGCGGGGGTGCGCAACGCGATGTTCTGCATCGAGATCAGCACGCCCGAGCAGTTTCGGGCTTTCGAGCGGAGCGGGATTCCGTGGAGCTACCTCATCGCCGCGAGCCGCAAGGCGATGGATCCCGCCATGACGGAGATCTACGAAAAGCTCCACGACCGCGGCGTGATGGTGATCGTCTCCGTCACGGGATCGGCCGATCGGGTGAAGGATCGCCGCGACCGGCGTGTGGAGTACCTGCGCACGCTCCTCTCCGAACCGGATATTATCGAAACCGATTATCCGGCCGATTTCGTCGGTCTTCCCGTCGGGCGGGAGGAGCTGCGCGCGATCCGCGACCGCGAGGCGGAGCGGATGGAGCGGTAGGCTTGTCGAGCGGCGGGTCTGCCGATTGCATGCCGTGCGGAGATCAGAAGAGCAGCGAGTGTTCGGCCAGAAAGTCGAAGAACGCCTGCCGGTAGTTCTCCGAGACGGGAATGTACTCCTTGCCGAAGACGATGCGGTTGCGTTCGATCGAGCGGATCTTCGAAGGCTGCACGATGAAGGAGCGGTGGACGCGGACGAACCGGTCGGCGGGCAGCTGTTCTTCCAGCGATTTGAGACTGGTCAGCGTGAGCACGGGATGCGTCTCCTCCTCGACGTGGATCTTCACGTAGTCTTTCAGCCCCTCGATGTAGAGGATGCTGTCGAATCCGATCTGCCGCAGCCGGTATTCGGTCTTGACGAAGAGGCTTTGCGGAGCTGCGGCCGGCGGGGGCGTTTCGGCACGGTTTTTCAGTTCGAACCATGCCAGCGCCTTGTTCGCCGCTGCGAGGAAGTCGGCATAGCTGATCGGTTTGAGCAGGTAGTCGACCGCGTTGACGCGGAAGCCTTCGACGGCGTAGCGGCTGAAAGCCGTGGTGAAGATCACGCGCGTGTCGGCGGGGAGCATCCGCGAAAGTTCCATGCCGCTCAGCCCCGGCATCTGGATGTCGCAGAAAAGCAGGTCGACGGGGCGGTCGCGCAGCATGTCGAAGGCCGCCGAGCCGCTGCCGAACGAGCCGCACAGCGTCAGGAACGGTGTCTTGCGCACGTATCCCGCCATCAGCTCCACGGCCAGCGGTTCGTCGTCGATGATCGCGCAGTTCAGTTTCATCGTTCGTGCAATTTGATGCGCAGCGACGCCGTGTAGGTGTCGCCCCGCTCTCCGTATTCGAAGGTGTGGCGTTGCGGATAGATCATCTCCAGCCGTTTCGAGAGGTTTTTCAGCCCGATGCCCGAACCGCTCCGATCCGAAGCCGTCTTGGGGAAACAACTGTTGCGGATGCGGCAGACCAGTTCGCCGCCCCGCTCGTGGATGTCGATCCGGATGAACGACGGTCTGTCGTTGCTCGTACCGTGTTTGAAGGCATTCTCGATCAGCGAGATGAACAGCAGCGGGGCCACGGGCGTCGGCGACGGTTCTTCGGGCAGCGAGACTCCGACTTCCACGTGGCGCGGCAGGCGGATGCGCATCAGTTCGATGTAGTCGCGCAGGAACTCGACCTCGGCGGCCAGCGGTACCGTGGGGCAACTGCTTTCGTAGAGCACGTAGCGCAGCATCCGGCTCAGGTCGTGGACGGCCTGCTGCGCGCGGTCGGCGTCGATCTGGATGAGCGAATAGATGTTGTTGAGCGTATTGAACAGAAAATGGGGGTTGAGCTGGCTTTTGAGGTTTTGCAGTTCGGCCTGCGTGCGGCTGTGTTCCAGCTCCTGCCGGGCCGCTTCGGCCTTGTACCAGCCGCCCGTCATGCGGATGGCGACTCCCGCACCTACCACCAGCAGGTAGAGCGCGGCGTTTCCGGCGAAAAAACGCACGGAGTCCTGCCACGGCCGCGGCAGGGGCGGGTGCTGCGCATCGGGCGGCAGCACGTAGCGGAACAGGAGGTGCAGCCCGACGATCACCGCGGCGATCAACAGCGCGTTGCCGCCCAGGAAACGGCCTGTCTGACGGGTGAAGAGGTATCGTTCGATCAGCAGGAAATAGTTCGTGTAGAAGACCACCATGAACGAGAGCGGTACGAGCAGGAAGCGCAGGTACTCCGAACCGGTCATCAGCGGCCGGTCGGGGGAGGTGACGAACAGCGGCATCCCGAAGATCACGGCCCATGCCGTCAGGTGGATCAGCCAGCCCGAATATTTCGATTGCAGAGCGGTCATAGCCGAACAAAATTAACGATTATTTCCGATTATTCATAACGGATCGCCTCGATCGGGTCGAGCATCGCCGCCTTCTGCGCGGGGTACCACCCGAAGAAGACGCCCGTCAGCGTGCAGACGGCGAACGAGAGGAGGACGCTCCACGGCTGGATGTAGATGGGGAAGGCCGCCGCCAGATTGACCACCACGGCGGCCCCGATGCCGAATACCACGCCGATCAGGCCGCCCGTGACGCTGATGAGGATCGATTCGATGAGGAACTGCGCCAGAATGTCGCGTCCCTTGGCGCCGATCGACATCCGCAGGCCGATTTCGCGCGTGCGCTCCGTCACGGAGACGTACATGATGTTCATGATGCCGATGCCGCCCACCAGCAGCGAGATGCCCGCCACGGCCGCCAGCAGGACGGTCATCATGTCGGTCGTCGAGGTGAGCATCGACGAGAGTTCCTGCTGCGAGCGGATCGAGAAGTCGTCGTCGTCCGTGGCTTTGAGGCGGTGGTTCGTGCGCAGGATGTCGCTGATCTCGGCGATCGCCTCGTCCGTGCAGGCTTCGCTCAGCGACGAGCAGACGATCTCCTGCAAGTGCGTGATGGCGAGGATGCGCTTCTGCACCGTCGTGTAGGGGGCCACGATCAGGTCGTCCTGGTCCATGCCCATGCTGTTGTAGCCCTTGCTTTCGAGCACGCCGACGATCCGGAAGGGGATCGTGCCGAAGCGGATGACACGCCCCACGGGGTTCTCGCCGGCGGGAAAGAGTTCGTCGACGACCGTCTTGCCTACCAGACACACCTTGGCGGCCGTCTTGATCTCCTGCTCGGAGAAGGCATCGCCGTCGGCGATCTTGTAGCGGCGGATCTCCAAGTAGTCGAGGTTCACGCCGTAGACCGTCGTGGGCGTGTTGTTGGCGCCGTAGACCGCTTGTCCGGCGCTGTTGACCGCCGGCGAGACGTAGGAGACGTAGCGGGTCTTTTCGCGGATGTCCTCCATATCTTTGAGTTTGAGCGACTCCATGTCGTCGGCGTCGAGCCGGACGCCGCCCCGCATGTCGCCGCCCGGATGGATCATGATCATGTTGGACCCCATTTCGCTGATCTCGGCCTGAATGCTCCGCTTCGATCCCTGCCCGATGGCGAGCATCGTGATGACCGACGCCACGCCGATGATGATGCCGAGCATCGTCAGAAATCCGCGCAGTTTGTTGTTGCCGAGCGCCTTGACGGCTATTTTGAAGAGATTCGTGAAATTCATGTTCAATCCTCCTGTTCGGGCAGCTGAGCCAGCGTCTCGGCCGCGTCGAGAATAGCGGCGTTGCGTACGTCGCCCGTGACGCGGCCGTCGCGCAGGGTGATGTTGCGGCTGCTGTATTGTGCGATTTCGGGGTTGTGCGTGACGAAGATGATGGTGCGTCCCGCGGCGTGCAGCTGCTGGAAGAGCACCAGCACCTCGAAACTCGTCCGCGTGTCGAGGTTCCCCGTCGCCTCGTCGGCCAGAATGACCGCCGGATCGTTTACCAGTGCGCGGGCGATGGCCACGCGCTGCATCTGTCCGCCCGACATCTGGTTGCTGCGGTGCAGCAGCCGGTCGCCGAGTCCGACGGCTTTGAGCGCGGCCACGGCGCGGTCGCGCCGTTCGGCCGACGAACAGGAGGGGTTGTACATCAGCGGCAGTTCGACGTTCTCGATGGCCGTCGTCTTGGGCAGCAGGTTGTAGTTCTGGAAGACGAAACCGATCTTGCGGTTGCGCAGCGTGGCGCGCTGGTTCTTGTCCATCGAACGCACCGCCGTACCGTCGAGGTAATATTCGCCCGCGGAGGGGGTGTCGAGGCAGCCGAGCGTGTTGAGCAGCGTCGACTTGCCCGATCCGGAGGTACCCATGATCGTGACGAACTCCCCTTCGCAGATCGTGAAGGTGACGCCGCGCAGTGCATGTACCGTCTCGTCTCCCACCCGGAAATCGCGCCGGATGTCGTCCAGCCTGATGATCTCTTTCATGGGTTTATTTCTTCTTTTTGTCACCGCCCGGAGGGGCAGGCATGAAGGGACTCCGTTCGGCGGCGGCTTCGGGCTCCGTCCGCTCCGCCGTCAGGCAGACGGCCACCTCCTCGCCGTCGTTCAGCCCGTCGACGATCTCGGTCAGTTCGCCGCTGGCCGAGCCGGCGGTCACGTACCGCGGTACGAGCGTCGTCCCCTGTTTTACCCACAGCTCCCGTTTGCTTGGTTCGGCCTCTGCGGCGGCTTCGGCATGCAGGCCGAGCGCCGCGAGCAGCTCCCCGTCGGGGACGAACCGCAGGGCTTTGGTCGGGACGGCCAGCGCATCGTCCTTTTCGAGCGTGAAGATCGTCACGTTGGCTGTCAGCCCCGGTTTGAGTTTCAGTTCGGGGTTGTAGGCCGTGATGACCACCTCGTAGGTCACGACGCTCGATTCGGTCGTCGCTTCGAGGCGGACCTGCTCCACCACCCCCTCGAAGGTGTCGTCGGGGTAGGCGTCGACGGTGAACTCCACCCGCTGTCCGTCGGATACCTGCCCGATGTCGGCTTCGTCGACATCGGCCACGACCTGCATCTGCGTCAGGTCGTTGGCGATGGTGAAGAGCGTCGGCGTCTCGAAGCCCGCCGCCACGGTCTGCCCCTCCTCCACGGCGCGGCTGATGACCACGCCGTCGATCGGGGAGGTGATCGTCGCGTAGCCCAGATTGCGTTTGACCTTGACGATGGCGGCCTGGGCCTGTTCGTAGGCGTTGCGCGCCTTCTCGTAGAGGTAGAGGGCTTCGTCGTATTCGGCGTCGCTTACCAGCTCCTTCTCGTGGAGGGTGCGCGTGCGCGAGTACTCCTTCATGCGGTATTCGTATTCGGTCTTGCAGCTCGCCAGCTCGGCCTGCGACGATTCCAGTTCGGCTTGCAGGGTCACCTTGTCCATTTCGGCGATGAGTTGTCCGGCTTTCACCACGTCGTTGTAGTCGACGTAGAGCCGGTCGATGATCCCCGACACCTGCGTACCCACCTCCACTTCGGTGACCGGCTCCACCGTTCCCGTAGCCGTGACCGAGTTGCGGATCGTGATGCGGCTCGTCGCAGCCGTTTCCAGCGTGATTCCGGTCTGCTTCGAAGGGCGCAGCGCGAACCAGAGCCCGCAGGCCGCGACGAGGGCCGCGACGAGGACGGCCGTGCTTTTTCGTTTCATCTTCATGTGCTTTTCGTTTGTTTTCAGCGGTCGTTTTCGATCTCCGGAGGGGCTATCGTCCCTGATAGATGTCGAGCAGCCTGATGTTGAGCAGCGCCATGTACTTGGCCTGCAACACCTCCTGCCGTGCCGACGAAAGTTCGTTCTGCGCCGTAATCAGTTCGACGGTGTTCTTCCGGCCGACGCGGAACTGCTCGTCGGTGAGGTCGTAGCTCTGCCGGGCATAGCGTTCCTTCTGCCGGGCGGCCGTGTAGCGCGATTGCGACGAGATGGCGTCGAGGTAGGCCGACTCGACCTTGCGGAGCAGCTCCTTTTCGAGACCGAGCTGTTCGAGACGGCTGTTCGAGGCGGCGATGCGCGCCTTGTTGACGGCCGTCCGGTTCTTGCGGTTCGAGAAGATCGGGATGCTGACCGAGAGCGCGACATTCTCGTTGAAGCGGTTCCAGACCTGACTTCCCGACTGGAATCCGCCGCCCGTCATGTGTCCCGTGCCGAGACCGGCCGTAAGCGAAACGGAGGGATAGAATCCTGCGCGCGCCTCTCTTATCCCCAACTCCGCCGTCTCGACGCCCAGCCGCCCCCGTTCGATCTGCGGCATGGCGTCGAGCGCCGTCGCGTAGATGTCGGTTTTGGCGGGCAGGGCCTGCAAGACGGTCTCTTCTCCCTCTGCGGGCGCGGCAAGATTCATCTCCTCCGTGATGTCGAGTTCGAGCAGCTGTTTGAGCTGCAACTTGTAGTCGTCGAGCGACGACCGGGCGACGACTACTTGGTAGAGGTCGCTCGTATACTGGCTTTCGAGCTGGGCGAAATCGACCTTGCTGATCGATCCCGCCTGCCACATCTGCTCGGCGCGGTCGCGCTGGGCACGCGAGACTTCGGCCGTACCGGCGGCTACCTCCACGGCTTCGGCGGCGTAGAGCGCCTGCATGTAGGCTTCGACGATGGCGATGCGGATGTCGTTCGCGGATTCGGCGACCGAGAGTGCGTCGATGCGGTTTTGGAGCTTCTGTTCCTTGACCGCCGTGCGCAGTTTGCCGCCTTCGTAGAGCGTCAGCCCTGCGTTGATTCCGTAAGTGCCGGTGTAGCTGTTGTTGTCTTCGGCGTTCGACGAGGGGTAATTCGTGTAGCTCTGTGTCGCCGAGACTGCGAGCGACGGCAGCAGCGCGGCCTTCGCTTCGCGGGTATCTTCGAGCCCTGAGAGGTAGTCGTTGCGGCTCTGCTGCAACTGGATATTGTTTTCCAGCGCATAGTCGAGGCACGTTTGCAGCGTCCAGACTTTCAGCGAGTCCTGCGCCGCGACCGCGTGCCAGACCAGCAGTGCGGCGCATCCTGTCAGCAGTTTGCGATTCATGACATTCCGTTTTGCCGCGAAGCTACCGCACGGCGCGCGCGAATGCAATTAAAATAGACGAACGGGCTTTTTCCGTCGACGAAACGGGCGATAACGGCGACACCCTCTTCGCGCCTATCGCGAAAGAGGGTGTCGCTTCATACGGTTTCGGGGGGGGCCGTTCCGTGCCCCTCGGACGTTATTCCAGCCGGATCGTTTCGCCGCAGCGGCGGCTGCGCTCGGCCTCGAAACAGATGCGGTGGCTCTCGATCGAATCCTCGATCGTGCAGAGGAAAGGGTGGCCGGGGCGGGTCAGCGCGTCGACGAAATCTTCGATCAGCCGCAGGTCGGCGCCCGCATGGAAGGGGTGCCCCGCCAGCTCCTCGAAATCGTAGACGCGGTTGTGGCCGCGGCGGAAGCGATGCACGTGGAGCTTGCGTTCGTCGCCGAAGATCTCGCCGTGCGTCATCTTGATGTGGGTGCGCCGGCAGTCGTCCTGCGTGAAGATGTCCATCGAGAGCGAGAGGATCGTCTCGTCCGCGAGTTCCATGGTGAGCAGCTGGTGGTCGACCACGTCGTTGTCGCAGCGGTAGATGCAGCGGCCGTAGGGGCCGTGGCGCAGTTCTTCCAGGAGCACCTCGTCGAGCGTGCGTCCCTGCGGTACGTCGAAGTTCGAGATCCAGTCGCGGCGCGTGCAGTAGAGGTCGACGGCCGAATAGGGGCAGTCGTGCTCCACCGGACAGTCGATGCAGCGTTCGGCGCTCGTCTGCGGCGCGTTGGCTGCGCGGAACCAGCGCAGCGAACCGAACGAACTGAGTTTGCGGCAGGGGCTTCGGGTGATCCAGAGCAGGAAATCGACGTCGTGGCAGCACTTGGCCAGCAGCATCGGGTTGGAGGTCTCTTCGCGCCGCCAGGGGCCGCGGACGTAGCTGTGCGTCGTGCGGTCGATACCCACCGCCGCGACGTGATTGACGGAGATGATCTGTCCCAGCTCGCCCGAATCGACGATCTCCCGAATCTTGGCGAAGTAGGGGTGGTAGCGCAGCACGTGGCAGATGCCTACCAGCACACCCCGTTCGCGGGCGCGGCGCGCGATGGCGCGGCATTCGTCGAGCCGCTGTGCGATCGGCTTTTCGAGCAGCACGTGGAGTCCGGCGTCGATCGCCTTCATGCAGGGATCGAAGTGTACGTCGTCCGGCGTGGTGATGAGCACGGCGTCGGCGTCGGCCGGTCGGGCGAAGAATGCGTCGTAGTCGGCGTAGCGGCGTTCGGCCGCAAGCCCGAACCGCTCGGCCGTTTCGTTGCGCCGCAGTTCGTTGCCGTCGACGACGGCAACCGGTTGCAGCCGTTCGGGGTGCCGCCGTGCGTATTCCAAGTATTTGTTGGCCCGGTTGCCCGCGCCGATGACCGCCATGCGCAGCGGACGCCCTTCGGGGACTTTCTGGAAATTCATGGATCGGAGTTTGTGTTTGCGGCCGTTTCCTGCGTCCGGCAGCCTGTTTTCGGGTGCGCTACCTTCGCCGGTCTGGAACGGTCGTTTCGATACCGGCCGGAGACGCGGTGTCTCCGGCCGGTGGGTTGTTCGTCGCGGGAGCGCGTCCCGCCGAGGTCGTCTATTTCCCGTTCTGTGTCTTCGCGTCGAGAGACTTGATGCGGATGTTGCGGAACTGGATGCCTGCGCCGTGTCCGAGCAGACCGATGTGCCCCTTCTTGTTGAAGAGTCCCGGGTGGTTGCGGTGGTCGACGGTGTAGGGATTCTTCTTGGAGCCGTCCTCCGAGACGTTGTGTCCCTGGCACGCTTCGCGGATATCGCCGTCGAGGATCACCTCGCCGTTGACCGTCACGGTGATGCGGTCGCCCACGGCGCGGATCTCCTCCACGTTCCATGTGCCCAGCTCGCCGAACTTGATCCGCTTGGCCGGAATGATGCCGTAGACCGAGCCGTGCTGCTGGTAGACGCGCAGGTTCTTGTAGATCGGGGCGTCGTGGTCGAGGATCTGGATCTCCATGCCGTGGTAGGCGGCGTCGACGCCCATCGGCGTACGCAGGCCGATGCCGTTGTTGACCCCTTCGCGCAGGAAGCGGAACTCGAAGCGCAGGATGAAATCGCCGTACTCCTCGACCGTGTAGAGATTGCCCTTGCCGCCGTAGGATGCGGTGACGTAGATCGTTCCCTCCTGCGGGACGTAATTGGTCGTGTTGCCCGTCCACTTGTGGAGCGAACGGCCGTCGAAGAGCACTTCGTAGCCTTCGGCCCGCTCTTCGGGCGAGAGTTCGAAGACGGGCGTCGCGGGCAGCTCGCACAGGTAGAAGTCGCGGAACTCCGCAGCATCGCCTTCGCCCAGCAGCTCGATCGCTCCGCTCGCGTAGGCCGCTTCGCCGGGCGCGCAGGTATTCTCCAAGATGACGTTTTCGGTTACGGTGCGGCCGTTGACCTCGACGGTCACGCGGTCGTCCACGACCTTGACGTGGAGCGTGTTCCACTCCCCGTCGGCGTTGTCGGCATCGACCGCGGGGGTCGATGCGTGGGTGCGGTTGCCGGTCAGTGCGCCCGACCCCGCGTCGCCGCCCAGACCGATCCGGTTGGTCGAACGCACGGCGATGCCGGCGGCGCCTCGTGTGCGGCAGTCGATCCAGAATTCGAAGTTCTCGTAGGTGCCGGGTGCGGCGATCGTGCTCGGCTCGCCGCCCGCATAGGCGATCGTGCCGTCGGCCGTGGTCCAGCTCTGCTGCATCGCCTTCGCGGCGGCCGCCTCGGCCCGTTTGAGCGCAGCGGCCTTCATCGTGGCGCGGCGGGCGGGATCGGCTGTGACGGCGCTCCACTGCGCAAGGTCGGTCGCGACGGCGGCGAACCCTTCGGCGGGGAGTTTCGAGAGCATCAGCGTCAGCTCGTCGACGGCATAGCCGGCGTCGGCGTCGCTCTTGGCCCATTCGCGGTAGATGTCGCGGCTCTTTTCGAGCAGGGCGCGTACCGTGTCGCCGCCGAGCGGGCGGGCGCTTTTCGCTGCGATGGTCTTGACGGCAGCCGCAGCGGCGCGCGCCGTCGCCTCGTCGTCGAGATAACGGCCGGCGAGCACGAGCGCCGGGAATTCACGGATGCCTTCCAGCTTGCGCAGGATGCCGACGGCGATCTTCGGCGAGGGATTCAGTTCGAGCGCTTGGCGGTAGAGCTGATATTTGCGCACGGGCGTCGCGTCGAGCGCCGCCACGCAGGCCGTGTAGCGCGTCAGCGCGCGGTCGGCCAGATCGGGATTGCCCGCGGCGATCGTATAGAGCACGCCGGCGATCTGCGGAGCGTCGACGCGCAGCAGCGCGTCGAAGGCTTCGGCGCGGCGGCTGCCGGCGAAGTTCTCCACCAGGCAGTCGATCGCCTGCTGCGTACCGGTCTGCGCCAGTGTGGGGTAGTAACGTTCGGGACGGGGCGAGGCGCTCATCCGGGCGTAGACGGTCTCGTATTGCTTTTCGGGTGCGAGCGTGCGTACGGCATGGGTGAGCGCAGCCGAGAGCTGTCCGGCATGTGCCGCGTCGGCGGTGTCGAGCAGCCGGCTCAGGCGGTCGACGTCGGCGGGGGCGGCGATGCTGGCCAGCGCACGGTAGGCGGCCTCCGAGACGGCGGCGTCCGGTGCGTTGAGCAGGGCGAAGACCTTGTCCGCGACGGCGTCGATACGCCGTGCGGCAGCGAGGTTGAGCGCCTGTACCTGCATCGTGCCTCGGCCGTCGAGAGCCTTGACGACGCCTTCGTCGATACGGCCGTTGAAGGCCAGCAGCGTCTGTGCCGCGGCGTCGGAGTGCGTGCCGCCGAGCGCGGCGATCAGCGCGGCGAGCGCCTCGTCGCCTCCCAGGCGGCCTGCGGCGCGGATGCCGGCCAGAGCCACGGCGTCGTTCGACGAGCCGACGGCTTCGGTCACCGCTCCGGTCTGCGACGCGGCGTGACGCACGCCGAACCACTCGATCACGTCGGCCCACGCCTCGTCGCTCAATCGTTTGCGGTCGGCGGCGATCGCGGCGTAGACCGCGTCGTCGGCCTTGTCGCCGATGTAGCGCAGGGCGGCGTTGCGGTATTGGATGTCGCCCTTTTCCAGTGCGGCGAGCACGTAGGGCATCGCTCGGGTGCCTTCGGCGCGGACGATCACTTCGAGCGCCGCACCGCGCACGTTGGCGCGTTCGCATTTGAGCAGCCGTTTGGCCGCCTTCACTGCGTCGCGTGCCGCGCCTTCGTCGACCATGCGGTCGAGCAGGCGCAGGTAGGAGTCGGTCGCAGCGGTTTCGTCACAGCCGTAATCCACGGCGCGGGCTGCCGCTTCGAGCGCCTTGGCCGAGGCGGCCGTGCCGCAGGAAGCCAGCGCGGGGTAGAGGGCCGCACGGGTCGCGTCGTCGGCGCCGTCGATCCAGCCCAGCAGGATCGGTTCGGCCGCTGCGGTGCGTTTTTCCCCGAAGGCATAGGCCAGCGCAGCGCGCTGCGCATCGCTAAGGTCGCTGCGGCGTGCGAGCGACAACAGGGTCGCTTCGCTGTCGGGAATGGAGATCAGTGCGCGCAGGACGGGGTCGCCCAGATAGGGGTCGTCGATGTAGGCGGCCAGTGCGGCGGCATTGTCGGCCGTCGCGCAAAGTTGCAGCTGCGAGACGAGGAAGGCGCGGTTGGCGTCGTCCTTGCAGCGTGCCAGTGCGGCGAGCAGCCCCTCGCATACGGCGGGGCGCAGCTGCTCCCGTCCGGCGGCGGTGACGAAGCTCGCCACGCCGTTGAGGGCATACTCCACGGCGGCGTTCTCGCCCTGCGAGGCAGGGACGAGCATGTCGGCCAGGATGCCGACGCCCTCGGCGCCGGTGGCGGCCAGTTCGCCCATAATCTTGTCGTAATCCCCGGCAGTGGCGGCGGGAAGCTGCGCCAGCGCGTCGGCGACGACGGTTTCGACCGTACGCTGGCGTTCGTCGAGCGGTGCGGCCGTGACGTTCGCGGCGAAAAACAGCGCGAACGTCAGCAGGATCAACGTTTGTCTTATCGTTTTCATGAGTCGGTGTTCGTTACGGTTAGCGATGTTCAGATTTGCCACGGGCGGCGCATCGGCTGGTCGACGAGGCGGTTGGCCGCGTCGTCGCCGACGAAGAGCTGGCTGACGGGATCGAAATGCAGCGTGCGGTTGAGACGCAGCGCGCAGGCGCCCATGTTGACCAGCGTACAGCTGCGGTGGCCGATCTCCTCGTCGAGCGCGAAGCGCCGGCGCGTACGCACGCATTCCAGAAAATCGGTGTTCTGCGGCTCGGGATCGGGCAGTTCGGCCAGCTTCTCCATGACGTCGGGAATCGTGCAGCGGAACCCTTTGTAGACCTTGCCCAGCGGCCCTTCGATGTAGGGCGTGTCGTCTTTGCTCTCGAAACCCTCGCCTTCGAGTACGATCTGGCAGCCGTCGTCGTAGGTGTAGACGATCTTGCGCCAGATGCCCACGGCGTCGGGGTGCTGTTCGGGGGCGTCGACCTCGACCTTCACGGGCGAAGTTTCGTCCTTGCCCAGCAGGTACTGCACGGGATCCATGTAGTGTTGCCCCATGTCCGTCAGGCCGCCGCCGTCGTAGTCCCAGTAACCGCGGAAAGTCTGGTGCACACGGTGTTCGTTGTAAGGCTTGTAGGGGGCCGGGCCGAGCCACATGTCGTAGTCGAGATTCGACGGAACCCTCTGCGGGACGAGGTTCTCCTTGCCCACCCAGAAGAATTTCCAGGTGAAGCCGGTGGTGCCCGAGATGGTCAC
>ERZ1673701.2849-NODE-2849-length-12711-cov-19.889302_pt1 | contig 12711 bp, 13 predicted proteins | sample MGYA00580231_ERZ1673701 | MGnify/ENA primary metagenome ERZ1673701 (study PRJEB41218, sample SAMN15661798) | gut metagenome | host: Homo sapiens | place: Canada: London | collected 2015-08-20/2019-03-30 | study: EMG produced TPA metagenomics assembly of...
ACATGGAGTTTTACGAATACCCGGATGGCAGCGGCTACGAGGGACGCTTTACCAAATGCGGCATCTGTGTGCTGATGAAGGAGCTGGGTCTGTACGACCTGACCCCCGCTTTGTGCCATCTGGACTACACCATGAGCGAAGCGGGCGGCGTGACAAATTTTGTGCGGCAGTACACCCTTGCCTCCGGCGGGTCCTACTGCGACTGCGGGTACAAAAAGAAAGGGTAACGGACGATGCGATTTTTGCATAAATTTTTTGAAGGAGTTTTTTTCGTGAAAAAACAGTCCGATCTTTCCCGGCTGATGGGTTACGCTGAGAACTACCGATATTTCACCTACGCTTCGTGGGTGCTGTCTGCGGTCAGCGCACTGGTGGCACTGGTGCCCTTTGTGTACATCTGGAAGATCCTGCGGGATGTGTTGAATGCCGCGCCGGACTATGCGCAGGCGGTGAACATCCCCCATGTACACCTATTACAAGTGTGCTGCTGCCAAGAAGAAAAAGACCTGCGATAAAAAGGCCGTGCGGAAACAGTGGCTGGAAGATCTGGTGGTCAACGAAACCATGAAGCTGGTGGAAGATGACGCTTCCATGAATGCCATCATTGCCAAAGTCGTGGAATTGCAAAATCATGAAAGCACGGATCTGCCCATCTATGAAACGCAGTTGAAAGAAACGGAAGTCGGCATCACCAATATGCTGAATGCCATCCAGATGGGCATCCTGACCAGCGCCACAAATGTTTCCGAATTGTTAAGGCGCAAAAATAAGTAGAGGTTGTGGGAGGCCACCGTTTGCTCCGAACGAAGTTCCTGCCCCTGTTTGTGCAGCGGCGTTGACAGAAAAGTCGGTATCACGTCCGGTTGGCTCATGAAATTCTCAAGGAGCAAAAAGATTTTAGCATTACCTCAGTATCAAAAAGATTTATACACAGATGAGGAAGTATTTGGAGAGACATTCCCGGATTCGGTCAAAGTTTTATCTTCTGATGATGAGGATTATCTAAAAGTTTATGATAATGGAATTGGAGTGGGTATTGTATTTAAGCACCCTTGTTTCCATTATGATAATGAAATATTCAAAGAATGGGATTGTGGATATATTTTGGAAAGCATTTTGATTATGAAAGATATGTAAAATAAATTCCGGTTTATCAAGTAACGAAAGCAATCCATCCCCCTGCGGACGACCCTAGAACGGTTGTCCGCTTTTTTATGCCCTGCCGTAGTTTTGCAAAGCTTGATTTGCTCTGCGTTCTCCGGTTCCGCAGACTTTATGGCCTTGACCCGCAGGGCAAAGTACAGCAAATGGCAGACCCAATTCTGGAACCTTTGTCAAGATGCAGCGCTATAACAGAAGTTGGCTTTCGGAACAGGGAATGTTATAATTGGTTAAAAACGATGTCTCATACGTTCTCTCAAAGTTGATATCAAGATATGAAATGTGAGCAGGAGGATAATCGGATGGAACAGGATGCAAAAGTGGAACGTTTGCTGGAAATTCTCCGGCGTGCCGCAGAGCAGCTCCCGGAGAAAGAAGCTGAAAACGCAAAAAGAATACTGAGCAGAAAATTGTTGCGGAAGAAATTGGAATCAGAGCTGGAAATAAAAGATACAGATTCTCAGGGGGATGATTTGAAAGCGGATTGCGGATTGATCTCTGATGCGATGGGCAAGACACTTGATGGACAGCCAGGCAGTATTGAACATAAGCAGCGGCTCTGGGAAGTGTTTAATGTGTGGCTTGCTGTGATGGAAAAGGAGTATGGCTTTTCCATCAGCCGTCCGTTACGACCGTTCCTTGAATCCGAAGATGGTAAACTGATCCAACTGCTCAAGGGACTGCATGGCACGGATGGCTAGGGCTGTGAAAGAGCCCCCCTTTGTGATAAGATTGGCGTAAAAGAAAAAACGCTGCGCACCTATCTGAAGCGTTTGAATGGCGATCTGGAGGATGAGCCGTGGACGCTGGGCGGACAGCGTGTTTCGACAGACGTAAAAATACGGAAAGACGGCAGAAAACGGTATACTTATACGCCGGATACGCTGCATCCAATCGTGATGCAGCTGAATATAACACAGGTGGCCTATCTGCTGAAATCGCTTGGCATCGCCTACGACTCCCACTGCTACGGAAATGAATTGTCTGCTGATCTGGCGTATGGGATATGGAGTCAGTTGTCACCTTACGCAAAGAAGCGGATACGAGAGGCTTATGTCTCAGAAGATCGTGTTACACGATATGTGAACAAGAGTGCGGCAGAAGAAAAAGAGGCGGCGGCATTCGGTGCGTTTTTGGATAAGATGGAATGGAAAGCGGAGCATTGGGTCGATGAGTTCTTTACGGAATCGGAGATGCTAAACCGCTATGATGACGGCATTGATCTGATGCTTGCCCTCAAAGATGCACGTTACGGAATGGAACACGTTTATACGATTCAATGCAAGGATAAAATTTTTCCGAAGTGCAGATTCTATTTTATTTCCAGATACCAGCCTTTTGAAATTGCAGTCGTAGACGAAGCGCAATATCAAAAACTGGGCAAAGAGTATATCCTAAAAGAAAAAATCGGGGAGAGAGTCATGCTGGATGAGATTCTGAAAGTTAGATACAACTGACGTCTCGACATTACCGCGTATTTGACGAATTCAGTGCTATCATGGTGTCAGAACGAAACACACCACAATAAAAGGAGAACACCATGATGAATTTTGATAATGCTTACAAGAAACCTCTGTGCCGCTTTTCGGTTGAACAGGAAAACGGCGTGCAGCAGGCATTTGACTGCGCAGAGGCCTTGTACCTCGCAGCCGAGCAGGAGCGCTACCGCACCCTTTCCCGGACGGAGATGGCGGCATTTCTGGATGCGGCGGCAGCTCTCCAGACGGAAGAAGGCTTGATTCCGCTGGTGATCGACAAAAACATGCCTTCTGATTGCCGGGTGAACTTGTATTACCATCCGAGCTATGCGGCGGCAGCAGCAACCATCTACGCATGGCAGACCATGCGGGAAATCTTTGACGAAGCACGGACGGCTTTTTTCAAGAACTTGCTGCATGGCTGCACGGGGCGAGGACTGCGTGACCATGGACTGGATGCAGACTCCGGGCAGCGCCGCAATCTGATTTTGCTGGCCAAGGCCGATGTTAAGGCATTCGTTGAGGAAAACGGTAATCTTTGCGCAGAGTTCACGGCATTGGTGCGGGACACCATTCAGATGTTCGAGCGCGACATTGTAAGGGCAAAGCAGAACCACACGTCGATGGTGGAGATGGGAATGTGGCCTGTGCCGATTACCGCAGAGTTGGAACAGGTTGTGGCAGCTTATCACGGCAAGACTCATACGCTCTTTGTTTATGGGACGCTGATGCAGGGACAGCCCGCCCACGATCTGTTGAAGGATTCGATCTACTCCCGGCGGTATACCCTGCACGACCATACCATGGTGGATCTGGGCGCATACCCCGGAATCGTGCAGAAGAAAAACGAGGCGGTTCTGGGTGAGGTGTACTTTGTCTCGCCGGAGATGATGGCAGAGATGGATCGCTATGAGGACGAGGGCAACCTCTATCTGCGCCGGGAGGTGTGGGTGAAGTCTGAGCAGGGCAGCCTTCGTGCAGAAGCGTACTTATATAATAAGGGTACGCAGGGCTGTTTAGAGCGTTCCTGCTGGCAGCCAAAGCATGAGGAAGAAGTCTGGTATGCCTGCTACGGCTCCAACCTGTCGGAGGAACGGTTCCGCTGCTATGTGCAGGGCGGCGTAGCGCCAAACGGAAAACGCTACTATGGCTGTAACGATACCATGCTGTGGAAGGAATCGTATTGGACGGATTATCGCGGCAGGCTGTATTTCGGCAATGAAAGCCCCAGTTGGGATTACGGCGGCGTCGCTTTTTATGACCCGGCGGGTTATGAGTCGGTATTGTTCCGGCTGTACCGCATTACGAGGGATCAGTTGCATGACATCATGCGTCAGGAGGGAGCCTCGGCCAACTGGTACGGGCATCAGTTCCTGCTGGGGATGGGCAAGGATAATCTGCCGGTCTATACCTTAATCAGCAGCACGACCCGCCCGCAGAAGGCACCGTCTCCGAACTATCTGGAGGTGATCCGCACCGCTTTGGAGAAAGAAGCCGGTCTGAAGCCGAAGGAAGTGAAACGCTATCTCGACAAGGCGTTGAACGCATAAATAGCTTGAAATCGACCCTGCGGATTCCGACGGTGTTGGAATTTGCAGGGGTTTCTACATACCCAAAACAAATATAGACTGCGGCCTGTTGCTCTCTGCAAGGGAGCATGACCAAAAAGATCCTCCGTATCAAACTGCTGCTAACAATGTTAATATGTCCTAACATCGTCGAAAACCATTGAAAAAGCCCGAAAGCGTGCTAAAATATAAAGATAAAGAGCCTGCCCCGCTCAAGGGGATGGGCGCTCAGATAGGAAACACAGAAACGAGGGGTAAATATGTTTGATACAAAAAAGCTTGCACTGTTTTTGGGCGGTGTGGTGTTCGGCTCTGCCGGCTTCAAGGTGCTGTCCAGTAAGGACGCCAAAAAGGTCTACACCCAGACCACCGCTGCGGTGCTGCGGATGAAGGACTGCACCATGCAGACCGTGAATAAGGTGCAGGAGGAGGCCGGTGACATCCTTGCCGATGCAAAGGCCATCAACGAGAGCCGCGCCGCCGAGGCTGCACAGGAGGTCATCGAGGATACGGCTGAAGAAGAGCAGCCCGCAGAGCAGACCGCACAGTGATATAGCGCAGCAGAGCCGCCGCTTTGGGCGGCTCTTTTTGCACAGAGGGGTAAGAAAAGCAATGAAATGTACGATCCTACATGAAGGGAAGGGGCGGATGCGGGTGCACGTCTGCGCTGTGCGCATGACGTTGCACCGGGCAGACGTGCTGGAAGCCTACCTGAACGGGCAGGACAATATCCAGAAAGCCACCGTCTACGAGCGCACCGGAGATGTGGTGCTGACCTACCGGGGCAGCCGGAAGGACGCCGCCGCCCTGCTGGCGGCCTACCGCTTTGACAACGAAGAATTGGAGGTGCTGGTCACCTCCCACGATAGCCGGAAGATCAATCAGGAATATCAGGAAAAGATGGTCGGTCTTGTGGCGGGGCGGGCGTTCCGCAAGGTGTTCCTGCCCGCGCCCATCGCGGCGGCATATACGGTGTGGCGCTCCATCGCCTTTATCTGGAAGGGGATCCGCTGCCTGCTGCACCGCAAGCTGGAAGTAGAGGTGCTGGATGCGCTCAGCATCACCGCCTCCCTCCTGCGGGGGGATTACAGCACCGCAGGGTCGGTGATGTTCCTGCTGACGGTGGGCAGCCTGCTGGAAGAGTGGACGCGGAAAAAGAGCTTGGACGACCTTGCCCGCAGCATGGCGCTGAACGTGGATAAGGTCTGGGTGCGCACCCCGCAGGGCGAGGTGCTGGTGCCGTTGACCCGCGTTCACGCCGGGGACGAAGTAGTGGTGCGCTCCGGCAACATGATCCCGTTGGACGGTATGGTGCTGGAGGGCGAGGCCATGGTCAATCAGGCTGCCCTGACCGGTGAGTCCATGCCGGTGCGCAAGACCACCGGTGCCACCGTCTACGCCGGCACGGTGGTGGAAGAGGGCAAGTGCGTTCTTGTGGCCAAGGCAGAGGGCGGCGCCAACCGCTACGATAAGATCGTGGCGATGATCGAGGAATCGGAAAAGCTCAAGTCCGGTACCGAGAACCGGGCTTTGCAGCTGGCCGACCGTCTTGTGCCGTGGTGCCTTGCCGGTACGGTGGCTACCTACACCTTTACCCGCAATGTCACCCGCGCCATCTCCATTTTGATGGTGGACTTTTCCTGTGCGCTGAAGCTTTCCATGCCGCTGGCGGTGCTCTCTGCCATGCGGGAGTGCGGGGAATACCACATCACCGTAAAGGGCGGCAAGTATCTGGAAGCGCTGGCAAAGGCGGACACCATCGTGTTCGATAAGACCGGCACCCTCACCCACGCCACCCCGCAGGTGGTGCAGGTGGTGCCCTTCTCCGGCTGCGAGGAGCAGGAGGTATTGCAGCTTGCTGCCTGTCTGGAAGAGCATTTCCCCCATTCCATGGCAAACGCTGTCGTCCGTGCCGCCAAGGAGCGGGGCATCTCCCACGAAGAGATGCACTCCGAGGTGGAGTATATCGTGGCGCACGGCATTGCCAGCCGGGTGGGCGGCACGCGGGTGGTCATCGGCAGCGCCCACTTCATTTTTGAGGACGAGGGCTGCACCATCCCGGCAGGGGAACAGGCAAAATTCGATGCGCTGGACCCCCAGTATTCCCACCTGTATCTGGCAGCTTCCGGGGTGCTGGCGGGGGTCATCTGCATCGCAGACCCCCTGCGCCCGGAGGCGGCACAGGTGCTGCATAAGCTTCGGAAACTGGGCATCACCCAGACCGTCATGATGACCGGCGACAGTGACCGCACCGCCCGCGCCATTGCGGCGCAGGTGGGGGTGGACCGCTGCTTTGCGGAGGTGCTGCCGGAGGATAAAGCCGCCTTTGTCCGTGACGCCAAGGCCGAAGGGCACACCGTTGTGATGATCGGTGACGGCATCAATGATTCTCCTGCCTTGTCGGCGGCAGATATCGGCATCGCCATCCATTCCGGTGCCGCCATCGCCCGGGAGATTGCCGATGTGACCATCCGCGCGGACAGTCTGGAAGAGCTGGTGACCTTAAAAGCCATTGCCAACGCCCTGCAAAAGCGGGTGGGCAGCAATTACCGCTTTGTCCTCAGCTTCAACTCCGCGCTCATCCTTTTGGGTGCTCTGGGTATTCTGCCCCCGGCTACCAGCGCAATGCTGCATAACCTTTCCACCCTTGGCATCAGTCTGCGCAGCATGACAGACCTGCTGGAGCAGAAGCCTTTACCGTGAAAATGGAACGCCGGAGCGTCCGCAGACGCTCCGGCGTTCCGAAATTATAAATAGCTTTTCCGCTGAAAATGCCCAGAGCATAGCGGAGGGCATTCAAAATCGTCTTAGCCAAAAGGGAGGCGCTGCACGATATTGTGCGGCGGTCTCCCTTTTTTGTTTCAGATAAACCGGCAGAAGCCCAGCCAGCAGCCCAGCAGGAAGAAGAGCAGCGCCTTACCCAGCACCGGCAGCCACAGGTGCTTGCATAAGGCGGTATCCCACCGGTGGATGTTCTGCTTGGGGCAGGTGCCCACGCAGGCTTCACAGGCGATGCACTCCCCGCTGCGCAGGCTGCTTTCCTCCAGCTTCAGGCACACCGGGCACTGCTGCTTGCAGGCATTACAACCCGGGATGCAGCCATCGCTCTGCCGGTGCAGCCGCGCAAAGGGCAGCACCGGCAGCAGGGCGAACACCGCACCCATGGGGCAGAGGAACTGACAAAAGAACCGGGGCTGCACTGCCATGCCCAGCAAAATGAGCACAAGCAGCGCAATGCCCACGCCGAAGCCCTCCGGCGGCAGACGCAGTGCCGTCAGGCGGGAAAATACCTCCCATGGGCTTGTGCCGGTCAGCAGCTTTTCCTGCCGGGTCACATACAGCGCCACCAGCCCCGCCAGCAGCAGATATTTGACCTTCTGTCCCCAAAGCACCGTCCGCTCCGGCAGCCGAAACTGCTTTTTGCGGTGGAGCAGCTTTTTCTGGATAAGGCCAGAAAGCGCCCAGACGGCATCGCCCAAGCTGCCAAAGGCGCAGGCGTACCCGCAGAAAAACCGGTCGAACAAAAGGGTGAAGCCGCACAGCCCCAGCAGGGAAAGCACAAAGCTATCTGCCGAGAGCACCTCGCCTGCGCCGATGTGCAGAAAGATCTGTTTTACCCCGGAAAAACCGGCCACGAATGCGCCCGGCATGGTCACAAAGAAGAACAGCTGCACCCCGGCGCGCAGCCATGTACGGCGCTTTTTGTCCCGCTGACGCTGCTGCGCCGCCGTTAAAGGCTTTGTCTGTGTTTTTTTCATCATCCTGCCGCCTTTCCCAGTGCGTCCTCTACTGCACCGATGAGACCTTCTGCCGTGAGGGTAGCACCGGAAACAGTATCCACCTCGGCAGACTGCACATCCAGCATCTCGTCCAGCAAAGGCAGCGCCTGTTTATAGTAGGGCTTATCTTCGCCGGAAGCGTCCAGCACCGCAATATCGGTCATTTTTCCGTTCTGGATGGTCACCGACACCCGGATGACATCGCCAAAGCCAAAGGCGCTGCCCTTGTAGGTGCCGTCCCGGTAGCCGCTTTGGGTCTGCTCTGCCTGCGCTGCGCTCTGCGCCTGCAAAACGGAAGCGTTGTAGGCTTCCACCTCGGCAATCTCCTGCTTGCGCTGGCTTACCGCCGCAGCCCGGACCAGCGCCACCTGCTGGTATTGCCACAGAATCCCCAGAATCAGCAGCAGATTCACCGCCCGGAGGAGAAAATTCTTGTATTTCATTCCGCTGCTCCTTCCGTTTCAGGTTCGGTTTCGGTCTCTTCCGGCGGCAGTGCCGTCTCGGATGTCGGCAGCACTTCCTCAGAAGATGCCGGTTCAGAACCGTCCGGTGTTTCTGCCGGGAAAAGCTGCTGCCACACTTCCTTGAACCACGCGGAAACAGCGCTCTTTTCCTCCGGCTGCACCACCTCCACGGTGGGCACGGTGACCGGCGTTTCCTCGGGTTCTGCTGCTTCGGATGGCGCGGCTTCTTCCACCACTTCTTCCGATACTGTCTGCTCCGGGGTGGTTTCCTCTGCTGGGGCAACAGCGGCCTTTGCCAATGCCAGCTTGACCGCGTTCAGGATGCCGGTGGAGGAGTAGGTCGCACCGGAAACGGTATCCACATTGGGGCTTTGTTCTTCCAGAATGGCGGGGATGACCCGCTTTGCCCGGGAGAGATATTCTTCCTCGTCCTCAGCACTCAGAACCGTGATATCGGTGATCTTATCCTCTGCCACCGTGACCTGTACCGTAATTTTGCCCTCAAAGCCTATGGCTTCGGCAGTGTAGATGCCGTCACGGTAGGTGGAGGGTGCAGTAAATTCCTCCACCACCAGCGGTGTGGCAGGCTTCGGCTGCGGCGGCAGGGGGTTGTTGACCACCTCGCCGGTCAGGGCGTTCTGCACCGCGCCCAGAATGCCCCGGCTGGTGTAGGTGGCTTCGGAAACGGCATCCACCTCCCAGCTCTGGGCATCCACTACGGTGGTCAAAAGCCGCTTGGCGCGCCGCAGAAACTGCTTTGTCTCGTGGGAAGCATCCAGGATCTCGACCTCCGCGATGCTGCCGTTTTCCATGGTCACCTGCACCCGGACGGCACCGCCGTAGCCCCGGGAAGAGCCAACGTAAACGCCGTCGGCATAGGGCAGCTTGGGCAGGGCTTCTTCCTCCGCTTCAACGGAAGCGGCTTCCACCGGCTGCTCTACCACAGCTGTCAGCTTTTCCGGCACGGCAGCCAGCACCGGCACGGTGCGGGGCAGGGCAAAAAGCACCGCTGCCGCTGCCGCCATCGCCGGGAGCAGCTGCACCAGTGGCAGCAGTGTGTTGCATCGTTTTTTGTTCATTCCAACTCCTCCTGACACGGAAAAGCAAGGCCGCCTGCATAAAGCGACCTTGCTTTTTTGGTGTTCTGTTTTTTGCCGGATCAGGCAGCTTTCAGGTTCTGCACGGCATCGGTCAGGTGGGTCACCTGCTCCAGTGCAGCGGCCTTATACAGGGTCTCGCGGCTCAAAAGCTCTACGCTCTCGGCCAGCTCAGTCTCCAGATTGGCATAGCTGTCGGCGGTGTAAGCGGCCTTTGCCTTGCTCTGTGCTTCGGCGACCACAGCCTGCAGGGCAGCGCGGTCGGCATCGCTTGCCAGCTCGTGCTTGGCAAGGTTCTCGGCAGTGGTCTGGAACTTGACCACCGTATCGGCGTAGCCCAGTGCGCGGATGGTGATGGTCCAGTAGCCGGTGCCATCGGTGCCCTCCGGCAGCTGGCAGCGGGCGGAATCGCTCAGACCCAGCTGGATGCCCATGGACTTGTGCATCCAGTTGTCGGCTGCAAACTTGGTGCCGTAGGAGGCCTTGGCGTGGGTGTAGGTGCTGTCATTGCCGTAGTAGGTCCACACCACAGACTGCATCCGGGAGCCCAGCTCGCCGTAGTTGCCGTTCAGGTCCACACGGATGAACTCACCAAAGCTGCCCACGTCGCTGCCGCTGCGCAGATTCACGGTAAGGCCCTCGGCAGCCTTCTGGGCGGCTTCTGCCACGCCGGAGCCGGTGCCGTTGTGCGCGGCAGAGAAGGTGTAGCCGTCGCTGCTCTTGGTTGCGTACTTCAGGCCGTTGGTGTTTTTATCCACCGCAGCCGTCAGGGTGTAGGCGGTCAGGTTCTTTTCAGAGTAGCCGCCCACCAGCTGACCGCCGTTTTCCACCACGGTGTACTTGGAGCAGAAATCTGCAAGGTCGCTGGTAGCTACGCGCACAGGCACATACTTGGTGCCCAGCACCTCGTAGTGGTCCATCTGCACGGTGGAGCCGTCGGCCTTGGTAATGGTGCCGCGGTTCCAGCCCACAGTGGTGCCATCGGCCAGATAGATGGTCTTGCCATCGTCCGACCAGTGGGAAACGGTGTAGCTGCTGCCGTCCTTGGCGTAGATGACAGCAGTGCTCTGGAAGCTGCCACGGTGCAGACCGTGGTTGACGGTTGCGCGGGAGACCGCGTCAAACGCGCCAAGATCCTGCTCCTCGTGGCTGTCCAGCTGCGCAGAGGCGGCAGTGCTGCCGGCGGCGTAGACCTTCTCGTTTGCCCAATACTCATCCCAAGTCAGGGCAGCGTAAAGGTAGGTGTACTTCTTGCCTAGCAGAAAATCGAAAAAGCCGTTTTCCTCCTCGGCGGGGGCTGCTGCAAAGGCGGTAGCGGTCAGCAGGCTGAACGCCATAGCCGCTGAGAGCAGCAGGGAAAGAAATTTCTTTGTTCTCATGAAAAATGCTCCTTTTATCGCAGTGGCAGAAAAGCACTGCCATATAGTTAGCTGAACCTAACATTGCGCGCAAAGAAAAACCTGCGGGGCAAAGCCTCTCAGATGGTTAGGTTAAGCTAATTGACGAAATTTAAAATAACACGCATACAGAATGTTGTCAAGAAAAAACAGGGATGTTTATGGAAGCTAATTTTTCGGCAGAAGAAGCCGCCCGCACCCGCTCTGCCGCAAAGCCCTTGACTTTTTTGCCGGAGCGTAGGATACTTTTTATAGGGTTAGTTGTAAATAGCCGCAAGGAGGTACTATATGATGCAACACGCATTCTGGGGGGATCTTGATCCCCGGAACATAACTGGGGATGCCAGCCGGTGGAGGGTGTTGAATCAATCATGGATGCCGCTAGGCTGCGGGCACGATTTTATTTCCATTGTCTTTGAAACCTCTTGACAATGGAAACTTTTTTTGATTATAGTAAAACTAACAAATGTTAGTTAGCGAAAGGCAAAGGAAAATGGAAGATACCAAGCAGCGCATTCTGGAAAAGTCGCTGGAACTGTTTTCGACCAAAGGGTATGATGCGGTCAGCGTGGGCGAAATTGCAAAGGCGGTCGGCATCAAGGCTCCGTCACTTTACAACCATTTCCCCAGTAAACAGGCCATTTTTGATGCGATTTTGGAGACGACTGTGGCGGCATCATGGAGCCGGTGGCCGTTTGGGTGCGCAAAGGCGGCGAGTGGGCCATCATCCACCGCTGCAAACGCTGCGGAAAACTCAGTTCCAACCGGGTGGCGGCAGACGACAACCCCATGAAGCTTATGAGCATTGCCATGAAGCCGTTATGCTCTCCGCCGTTCCTGCTGGACTATATTGAGGAAATGACCGCCTTGATGGGCGGTGATGGACGGATGCGGTAAGCCGCAGGAGGAACTGCAAGATGGAGTATATCCGAATCACAAAAGAAAACATCGACAAGGAACACATCTGTTGTGCCATGTCCGGCAAACAGAGCCTTGCCAAGAAGGAATGGCTCAAGCAGCGCTTTGAGGAGGGGCTTGTTTTTTACCGCAGTGCGGAGCGCGGCAAATGCTTTATCGAGTACATCCCGGCAGAAAACGCATGGGTGCCCATTGATGCGGCAGGCTGGCTTTATATCAACTGTCTGTGGGTCTCCGGCTCCCTGAAAGGGCACGGCTATTCCAGCGAACTGCTGGAAGAATGCCTTCGGGATGCCAAGGCGCAGGACAAAAACGGCGTTTGTATCCTGTGTGCAGAGGGGCGCAAACGAGAGTTTCTCGCTGACCCCAAGTTTTTGACCCATAAGGGCTTTAAGGTTTCGGACATCTCCGATTGCGGGATCAATCTCATGTGCCTGCCCCTTGCAGAGAATGCCCAGCCGCCAAGATTCAAAGACTGTGCCAAGCATCCCAAGGTGGAGGAAAATGGCTTTGTCCTCTACTATATCGACCAGTGCCCCTACACCTATTACTGGGTTCCAAAGGTACAGGAGGCTGCAAAGGAACATGGGATCCCGTTCAAAGCCATCCACATCACCGAGAAAGAGACGGCTCAGAATGTGCCTGCACCCGTCACAACATACGCATTGTTCCGGGATGGGAAGTTTGTGACCCAGAGCATCCAGTCGGACAAGAAATTTTTGAAATTGGCGGCAGAATAATTGAATCAAGCCAGACGCAGTGCAGCCCATAGAATTGGGGTGCACTGCGTTTTTTTCGTTGGGGCTATTTTGCAATAGCCCCTTCATTTTTGCTTGTTTCCGGTGAAAG
>ERZ1673701.2858-NODE-2858-length-12689-cov-5.018284_pt1 | contig 12689 bp, 12 predicted proteins | sample MGYA00580231_ERZ1673701 | MGnify/ENA primary metagenome ERZ1673701 (study PRJEB41218, sample SAMN15661798) | gut metagenome | host: Homo sapiens | place: Canada: London | collected 2015-08-20/2019-03-30 | study: EMG produced TPA metagenomics assembly of...
CCGACCGTGTTAAGACGCCCACACTCTTTATTCACGCAGATAAGGATTACCGCTGCACGCTGGCCAACGGTCTGGAAATGTTCGCGGCACTCAAGCTCCATGGCGTGGAGAGCAAGCTGTGTATGTTCTACGGCGAGAACCACGGCCTGAGCCGAGAGGGAAAGCCCTCTAACCGCATCAGCCGCCTCAGCGAGATCCTGCACTGGATGGAGGAGCACCTGAAGGAAGAATAACGGGGAGCCAACCGGCGGGTTCTGGCAGAGTGTGTGCCGGAGCATTTGCCGCGCTTAAACCTATATCCCTTGGAAGCTGTCTTTTTTACATGGCGATTTCAGCGGACAGCGGCCACAGCGCCGCGTCATACAGGTATCGCGGAAGCATTTACGCCAAGAGCCCACCTTCTCAAGAAGGTGGGCTCTTGCTGTAAGTACACGAAATGAGATGCTTTATTTCTTGTCAAACAGGATGAACAGCAGGCTGGACAGGCACAGCAGGAAGGGATAGAACAGCAGGGGGATGATGTCAAAGGCGCTGATGGCGTAGCCGAGGGTTGCGCAGGTGGAAATGGCCACCAGCATCTGGGCGCCGTAGGGGATGATACCCTGAAAGATGCAGGAGAAGGTGTCCAGCAGGGAGGCGGAGCGCTTGGGGCTGATGCCGTATTCCTCCGCCACCTCCTTGGCGATGGGGCCTGCCATGACGATGGCCACGGTGTTGTTGGCGGTGGCGATATCCATGAGGCCCACCAGCAGGCCGATGCCCAGCTGGCCGCCCCGCTTGCCGCGGAACACCCGGCGGATGAAGGCGAGGATGCTCTCGAAGCCGCCGTAGGCGCGGATGAGGCCGCACAAAGAGGCCACCAGCAGCGTCACCAGAATGGTCTCGAACATACCGGACACGCCGCCGCCCATGTTGCCCATAAGCTCCAGCGCCGTGACCTGCCCGGTGATAAGGGTGATGGCAGCGCCGGCGGCGATGCCGATGAGCAGCACCACGAACACGTTCAGGCCGACAATGCCGCCGATAAGCACCAGCACATAGGGGATGATCAGCACCAGATCGTGACCGCCGGATACAGCGCTCTGCACATCGGTACCCAGAGAGACCACGATGATCAGCGCCAGCGCCGCCAGAGCCGCAGGCAGGGCGATCTTGAAGTTGGCGCGGAATTTGTCCTTCATCTCCGTACCCTGCGTGGAACAGGCGGCGATGGTGGTGTCAGAAATAAAGCTGAGGTTGTCGCCGAACATGGCGCCGCCCATGACGGAGGCGATGCACAGCGGCAGGTCAAAGCCGGAATCGGCGGACACCGCCACGGCGATGGGGGCAAGCAGGGTGATGGTTCCGACGGAGGTGCCCATGGCCATGGACACGAAGCACGCCACCACGAACAGCACGGCAACCGCCAGCTTCACCGGGGCGATGGACAGCAGGAAGTAGGCCACGGCCTCGGCGCTGGAGCGGCCGGTGACGCCCACGAAGATGCCCGCCACCAGGAAGATGAGGATCATGGTGACGATGTTCTTATCGCCGATGCCCTGTCCCATCAGCTCCAGCTTTTCATCAAAGCTCACACCGCGGTTTTGCAGGCACGCTACCAGCAGCGCCACCAGGAAGGCCACGACGATGGGGATCTGATAGAAGCCCATTTTGATTTTCAACACATACTCCAGAATAATGCCCAGCACCAGATACAGCACCAGGAATACGGCCACGGGCAGCAGGGCCACCGCCCGGGGGGTTGGTTTTTTCTCCATAAACTCTCTCCTTTATGAAAACGTTGGCTTTTTTCACCGTTTTTTGATGGTATCATGTGGGGAAGAAAAAGTCAACGCAAAGACATCTGCACCTTATCTGCTTTGTCTGGCGCGTCCGGCCTGCTATACAACGTGGGACTTCTGGCAGCGCCCTGGTTTGAGGGCCGCATGGCCCAGTGCCTTACCAACATTCTGTGCGGTCGGGCCACGGCCGCAGCCATGGTAACGCTGGCCGCCGCCTATCTGGCCGTGACCCTGCTGGTACAGGAGGCACGGTTCGTCAAGCGTTTCTACGTCCGGCGCCTCACCAACAACGGCACCATCGATTTCAACGGCTACACCATCACCCTGGCGGACGGCACCGTCCTCCGGTAGGGCTTACCGCACCTCGATAGCCGCCGCGGGGCAGGCGTCCGCCGCCTCCTGCACGGCCAGCTTCAAACCGTCGGGTATCGGCCCGGTCGCCGCCTGCGCCGATTCGCCGTCCTCCAGAGAGAACACCTCCGGACAGATGGTGGGGCACAGGCCGCACCGGATACACGCCTTCTGCAATACGATGGCTTCCATAAAAATTCCCTCCATAGCAAATTCAGGATATGGGCAGTTTGCCCCGTATCGGGAAAAAGTATGCGGGAAGCACCGTCCCTTTCGGACGGTGCTTCCTGCATTTTTCCATTTTTCCCTTGACAGCCGCAGCTGTCCATGGTATGGTAACTGTACTAACACGCATAATACAGTTAATACGCAATGGCAGGAAGGAGTGAGCGCGGATGATCTCCCTGGATTATCGGGACAGCCGCCCCCTGTACCAGCAGGTGAAGGACAATCTGCGGCGGATGATGCTGACGGGGCTGCTGCCGCCGGACGAAAAGCTGCCGTCGGTGCGGAGTCTGGCCACACAGCTGGCCATCAACCCCAACACCATCCAGCGGGCATACAGCGAACTGGAGGCGGAGGGGTGCATCTACTCCGTGTCCGGCAAGGGCAGCTTTGCCGCCGCCGAGGGCGGCGAGCAGCAGCGGCGTATCCGTGAGCTGAAAACGCAGGCGGCCCCTCTGCTGGAGGAGCTGAAGACGCTGGGCTGCACGGAGGAGGATCTTTTGCAGCTGTGGAGAGGAGGAGAGACACATGCTTGAAGCGAAAAACGTGGTCAAGACCTTTGACGGCTTTCGGGCGCTGGACAGTCTGAACATGACGGTTCCCAAGGGCGCGGTGTACGGTCTGGTGGGCCCCAACGGCGCGGGCAAGTCCACCATCATCCGGCATCTGGCCGGTATCTACCGTCAGGACAGCGGCGAGGTGCTGCTGGACGGCCAGCCGGTATATGAGAACCCCGCCGTCAAGCGGCGGATGACAGTGATCGGCGACGACTGGTACTATTTCCCCCAGGCCAATATTCGTGAGATGGCCCTCTTTTTCGCGGGACTGTACCCCGCCTTCAGCTGGGAGCGCTATGAAAAGCTGAAGCAGGTGTTCCCACTGGACGAGAAGATGATGCTGCGCCGCATGTCCAAGGGTATGCAGAAGCAGGCGGCGTTCTGGTTGGCGGTGTGCTGCATGCCGGAGTACCTCATTTTGGATGAGCCGGTGGATGGGCTGGACCCCGTCATGCGCCGCCAGGTGTGGTCTCTGCTGCTGGGTGACGTGTCCGAGCGGGGCACCACGGTACTGGTGTCCAGCCACAACCTCCGCGAGTTGGAGGACGTGTGCGACCACGTGGGCATCCTGAACCGCGGGCAGGTGCTGCTGGAGCGGAGCCTCTCCGACCTGCAGGACAACACCGTGAAGCTGCAGGTAGCCTACGCCGGCGTGACGGAGCCGATGCTGCCGTCGGAGCTGAACATCCTGCACCGCAGCCACGTGGGACGGGTGTATACCTACATCGTGCGGGGCAGCCGCGCCGAGATCCTGCGCCGCATGGAGATCACGGAGCCCATCCTGCTGGAATCCATCCCGCTGACACTGGAGGAGATCTTTATCTATGAATTGGGAGGTGTGGACTATGCCGCGAAAGACATCCTGCTGTAACGGGACGCTGCTGCGCAGCGACGTGCGCCACTACTGGCCCGCCGGTTTTCTCTATGTGCTGGTGTGGCTGATGATCCTGCCCATCCCCCTGCTGCAGACAGCCCGGGATTACCTGCGTTTCCAGTCGGAGCAGACGGTCCAGCTGGCAGCGCAGCTGCACAACCATGTCTATGCCGCCATGACCGGCTCGCTGGTGCTGGCGGTGCTGGCGGGTGCGGTAATACCCATGGCGGTGTATGCCTATCTGATGACGCCCCGGGCTGTGGGGCTGATGCACACCCTGCCCGTCACCCGTACATCCCAGTTTTACACCCACTTTCTCAGCGGCTTCGGCCTGCTGACAGCGGGAAATCTGCTGATCTTCCTGCTGTCCGCGCTGGCGATGATGCCCTCCGGCAGCGTGGACTGGGCCGCGCTGGGCCTGTGGCTGCTGGTGACGGAGCTGCTGGAGCTATTCTTCCTGTCTCTGGGCGCTCTGTGCGCCATGGCCACCGGCTGGCTGCTGGCCATACCGGTGCTGTACGGTGCGGCCAACTGCATTGTTTTGTTGGTATGCGTCGTGGTGCAGTTCCTTCAGCGCTGGTTCTACTTTGGCTTTGAGAGCACCACTTTCCCCATGGCGGTGATCTGGCTGACGCCCATCGCCCGCCTGTCCACCGCCGTTTGCGGCTACGCCGACGTTCTGGTGCCGCGAGAGGGGGAGGAGGTCTACCTCCGCGTCCTGCCGGAGGGCGGCATGACCTCCTTGCTGGTCTATACCATCGTGGGACTGGCGCTGCTGGCTCTGGGCTGGCTCCTGTACCGCAGACGGCCCAGTGAGGCCGCCGGTGACGCCATCGCCTTCCGCTGGCTGCGGCCCATCGTCCGGTGGACCGTGGGTCTTTGCGGCGGTCTGGGCCTGGGCCTGTTCCTCAGCGTAGCGCTGCTGGGCGGTCTGGTCGGCGGCATAGTGCAGCTCCTGCTGTGCCAGGCGGTCATGGGTCTGTTGTGCTTCTTCGCCGCTCAAATGCTGCTGCAGAAGTCGTTCCGCGTCTTCCGCCGCAGCTGGAAGGAGGCGCTGGCGCTGGTGATCGCACTGGCCGCCATCACCCTGTGCATCCGGCAGGACTTCTTCGACGTCCAGAACCGCATACCCGGCGCGTCCCAGGTGGACACCGTGTCGGTCCAGCTCTACGCCGGTGACAGCAGCCACTGCGAAACGGATGATCCCGCCGTGCTGGAGCGGGCGCAGGCGCTGCACCGTGCCGCCCTGGCTCAGGGCGAGGATATGGACGGTACCTCGGACCGCTATATGAGCATCCGCCTGCGCTATGAGCTGAAAAACGGCGACGCCGTCCGGCGGGATTACACCATCGCCTGCGTCTCCGGCACAGAGACGTACCGCCTGACCAACCAGCTGCTGAACATGCCCCAGTTCCGCCGCTCCGCCATAGGCATCAACTGGCTGGAGACCTCCGGGCTGGACGCCGTCCGCAGCGGCTATGTGGAGGACTACCGCACCGGCGCCACGGTGGACCTGACCCGTGAGCAGGCCGCGGAGCTGTGCCGTCTGGCTCAGCAGGACGCCAACGATGTCTCCGACACCGATGTGCTGGCCGCCATGGCCGCGAACAGCGATGATACCTACGCCGCCGCGGCTAAGGAGGATACCCTTTCGGCGGAGACGGAGGCATGGGACGTATACCGTTACAACATCGTCATCTACGCCACGGTAGATGGCCGCGATGTCAGCCGCAGCCTGACTCCGATGGGCTATTGCACCCGTATGCAGTCCTTCATCGGCAGCCTGGACTTCGCCAACACCACCACGGTGGACACAGAGGAGGCCGTGTCATGAAAAGAGGACTGCTGTGCATCGCCGCGGCGCTGGTGCTGGCCGCCGGTGCCCTGTGGCTGGCCAGTCTGCGGAACTACGATGCGGCGGACGCCGTGGAGGAAAACGGTGTCCTGCTCTACCTGCGGAAGGACCACGGGGCGGCCTTTGCCAGCACCTATCGGTGGGACGGCACCGGCGACGCCATCGACTACGTCATCCCCGACACGGTGCAGGGCGTGAAGGTCACGGCCATCGGCGGCCTCACCGGTGAGTTGAAGAAGGCCCCTACCGCGGGGCTGGCCATCACCATGCCGGAGACGTACCGTGGCGCAGAGCGGGCGCATTACACCATGCCCAGCGGCGCAGTGGAGATCACGCTGCCGGTACACATCCACATCGGCCGCTATGTCCGCGAGGTCCAGCCGGACGGCAGCCTGCCGACGCCCACCGGTTACTTTGGCTACGACAAGGGCGTCAGCAGCTATATCATCACCCCTGTGTGGACGGTGACATGCGACGAGGGCAACGAGACGTACTATGCCCGGGACGGACGGCTTTACCAGCGTGCAGACAACGCGCTGGTGCAGCTGCCCTACGGTGAAGCGTAAAACAGAACAAAGCAGAGAGGCGCGGACCTGACGGCCCGCGCCTCTCTGTTCCATTTGTGAGGAGATAGAAACAGCTTACTCGTTGGTATAGTTGTCAAAATAGCCCTGAATATAGACGATGGGAGTACCCTTGTCGCCGGAGCCGCTGGTCAGGTCACACAGGGAGCCGATGAGGTCGGTGAGGTTGCGGGGCGTGGTGCCCTCGGATACCATGTTGCCCACCAGGCTGACCTTGGCGTCCTTCTCACGGATCTTCTGGGAAATGGCATCCTTGAGGGCCTGTCCGGACAGACCGGCAAACTCCTTGTCCGCCAGGTACTTCAGCTTCAGCTCGTTGGGCGTGCCCACCAGACCGCTGGTGTAGCCGGGGGACACCACGGGGTCGGCCAGCTCCCAGATCTTGCCGGCGGGGTCCTTGAAAGCGCCATCGCCGTAGACCATGGCCTCCACGCGCTTGCCGGTGGCCTCGCTCATGGCCTTGCCGATGGCCTCCGCCACGGGCTTGGCATCCCGCGGGAACAGCTTCACGCGGTCATCATCAGCCTTGTTGCTGCCCAGCAGGCCGTACTGGAGATTGTAGCCGCTGCCGTCCACGGGGGAGGTCAGCAGGTCGTCCAGCCCCAGCACCACCTTGGCGCCGGCGGCGGCCAGCAGGCGCTTGCTGCGCTTGCGGGTGTGGATGTCGCAGCAGATGACGGTGTCGGTGTAGTCCAGCACCGCCTGGACGCGGTTGGCGAACACGATCTCCGCCTCAGCGCCGGCGGACTCGATGATGGTCTTGTAGTAGTCCACGTAGTCCACGCCGGTGAAGGGGTGGATGACGGCGCCGAAGGCGGCGCGGAACTGCTCCAGGGACAGCACATCGTGCCAGGGGTCGATGCCGGCCTCGTCCAGCTGGTCCATGGACACCAGGTGGTTACCCACCTCGTCAGAGGGATAACTGAGCATCAGCACCACCTTTTTGACACCAGCGGCGATGCCCTGCAGCAGCAGGGAGAAGCGGTTGCGGCTAAGGATGGGGAACGTGACGCCCACGGTCTGGCCGCCGGTCTTGGCGCGGACATCAGCGGCGATCTGCTCTACCGTGGCGTAGTTGCCCTGGCAGCGGGCCACCACGGACTCAGTAATGGCCACGATGTCGCCGTCACGGGCGGTGATGCCGTTGTCCTTCAGTGCGTTCAGCACGGTATCGGCAGTGATCTGTACCACGTTGTCGCCCTCGCGGAAAATGGGAGCGCGAACGCCCCGTACCACAGTACCCAAGGTTCTGCTCATAGCGGATGCTCCTTTGCATATCATTTCAGGCCGCGCAGTACTTATCGCTGCGCAACAGATATAGTATAGCACGAATTCGGCATAAGTGAAATATGAAATATTTATACTGCGTATTAGCAATACTGAATACGCAGCAAAAAGAACCCTGAAAAAGCTCTTGCATTTTCCCGCAGGATGTGTATAATGATAGGGTAATTATGGGCTTGTAGCTCAGCTGGGAGAGCGAGCCTGACATACCGCAACCATACAACTTCATATTCGGGCTTGTAGCTCAGCTGGGAGAGCGTTCGGTTCGCATCCCTATGGTCGCACATCGACCTGCGAGTTTCAGTCCATGATTTCGGAGAGGTTTTTCTCTGAATTCTTCTAAAATCGGAAAACTTGAAAATCAGCTTTTTGTTGCAAAAAACCTGCAAAAAGCGGCAATATGGGCCTATAGCTCAGCTGGGAGAGCGTACGGTTCGCATCCGTAAGGTCGTCGGTTCGATCCCGATTAGGTCCACCATTTCGAGAAAAATCACCGCCATTTTGGCGGTGATTTTTCGTTTGACCACAATAATACCACAGACGGCAGAAAATTCTGACCGCTTTTGAAATCCGCAGGCGGTGAGTAGTAGCCCCTCACCACCTGCGGATTTCCGTTTTATGTGTTTGCCGGTGCTGCCAGTTCTGCTCTGACCTCATCATAGTATTTCTGTACCGTGGTGCGGTCCATGCCTGTTTCCCGTGCGATATAGCTTTTATTGCTCACGCCGGGGTGCTGGCGCAGGTACTCCGCCAGCTGCTTTTTCTTGGGACTGACACCGTCCGGGTACTCTGTAGCTTCGCCGTGGCGCAGAGCAGCGATTTCTGCATTCATCTGTATGATGAGCTTCGCCAGCTTTTCCTCACATTCCTCCCGCGTGCGGCCATATACATTGCGGGAGTGCTTCTTGCCGTCTGGCCAGACGGGCGAGTACCGTCCCTCCCACAGATCCCCCTTGAGCTGCTTGATGTAGCCCGTGCCGGGTCTGCGGCGCGGCGGTGTGTACGGTTCAAACCTCTGCGCCTCTGATGCAGCTTCTGCTTTCTGTCGGGATATTTCTGCCTTTGCGATGCCGCGGTCGATGCTGGCTGCGGCATTTTTCTGCATTTCGTTGGTAATGTGGGTGTAGATATTCAGCGTGGTCTTGGCGGAGACATGGCCAATGATGGCGGACAGTGTCTTCACATCCATGCCGTGTTCCAGTGACATGGTGGCGAAGGTATGGCGCAGATCGTGAAAGCGCACCTTTTTGCAGTCTGCCCGTTCCAATATCTGCTGGAGCCGCTTGCGGACATAGCTGGGGTCGATGGGCTGGTTCGGCTTGATGCGGGACGGGAACATCAGCGGGGAGAATACTTCTTTCCGATATTCCCGCAGAAGTCCTACCATGACTGGCGGCAGGATGATCGTGCGAAACGCTGCTTTTGTTTTCGGCTCGCTGATGATATTCTTACCGCCAACCGGTGTGACCTGCTTGCTGATATGGAGTTCCCCTGTCTCAAAGTTCAGGTCATCCCATGTGAGTGCCAGTATCTCACCCCGGCGAAGTCCTGTGGTCAGCTCCAGCAGGAAGAGTTCGTACATCCCCTCCGCTTTGGCCTGTATCAGAAATCGCTGAATTTCTTCTTTGGACAGCACCTTCATTTCTTTCGGCTCCGGCGGCGGGAGCTTGACGCCGAGGATGGGATTTTTCTTGATCAAGCCATCCTTGACCGCCCTGTCCAGCGCCATCCGTATTACATGATAGCAGCTTCGCACCGACCGCTCCGCCATCTCCGGCCCCTTGGTGTCCCGATGTGTCTTCCTGCCGTTGGCCTTCATTTCGTTCAGAAACTTCTGGCAGTCCGCCTGCGTCAGCTTATTCAGCGGGATATGCCCGAGACCGGGAATAGCGTGGACATAGATCCACTCCTCATAGCCCTTCTGCGTAGTGGGGCGGATGGATGGCTTGCAGTGATTTTCATACCAGTAATTCATCCAATCCCCAAACCGCATATCCGGTTTTACCTTGAAGGGGGCGACCTCGGTGTACTCCTCCTGAAGCTTTTTCAGTTTTTCCACGCATTCCGCTTTTGTTTTTGCCAGGACGCTTTTCTGCTTTGCCTTTCCGTTTTCATCGTAGCCCACGATGTGACGGCCTTCCCACCGTCCGTCGCTTCTCAAGCGGACAGTACCCTGACCGTTTTTACGTTTCCTTGCCATGTGATCACTCCTTCACCACAAAGTCATTCATAAACTCACTCACGATCCCTGACGCTTTGCGGTGCATATCCCCTGTGACATGGGTGTAGGTGTCCAGCGTGAACGAGGTTTTCGTGTGGCCCAGAATGCCGGAGAGCGTTTTGGCATCCACGCCGCTGGTCAGCGCGTGAGTGGCGAAGGTGTGCCGGAGATCGTGAAAGCGCATATCCGGAAGTCTTGCTTCCGCCAGCAGCTTTTTCATGCGGGTGTAACCGCTGTTCGGCATGATGGGGTCTTCCGGGTGGATCGGGTTCGGGAATATCCACTGGGAGATGGATGTCCTTTTTCGCGCGGACAGCAGCTGCACCGTGCTGGGCGGTAGTTTGATGATCCTGCGTCCCGCACCGGTTTTCGTTTCGCCCACATAGTAACCGCCGCCCTCCTTGTTGAGGAGTGTTCTGCGGACGGTCAGCGTTCCTTTTTCCGCATCAAAGTCTGTCCACATAAGGCCGCACAGCTCACCCCGCCGCAGGCCGGTGGTGATCTCCAGATAGAAGAAGTCGTGCCAGTGCTCATCTGCCTTAATAGCTTCCATGAATCGTTCCAGCTGTTTGTCATTGAGGATAGTTTTTGCGGCAGTCACTTTCTTCGGCAGTGTCACATCGTCGGTGGGGTTCTTTACGATCAGGTGGCGGTCAACAGCCGCATTCAGCGCCTGATGCAGGACGCCGTGTATCCTGCGGACCGTGGTGGGAGACAGCGCCCCGCCGTCCACGCCGCCCTCCCGCTGCAGCTTTCGATACAAGGTCTGAACATCGGCAGCAGTCACCTTGCTGATTTGTTTGCTGCCAAGGGAGGGTTTGATATTTCGCTCTGCATACCCACGGTAGCCCTTGTATGTGGATGGCCGGACCGACGGTTCGGCACACTCCTTCAACCAGATGTCCAGCCACTCCCCCAGTGTCATGCGGCTGTCCCCCGTAAGTTCGGCACCGTCATACTCGACAATGCACCGATGCATCTTTTCCATCAGAGCCTTTTGCGTCTTCGCGGATACATAGTGGAAGATCGAGTCGCCGTTTTCCTTGTGTCCGACCACAATACGCCCTTCCCAACGACCATCGTCACGCTTGCGTACCATGCCGTCACCGGATGGCCTTCGTTTCGCCATTTACAGTTATCCCTCCCGTCCGTTTTTCTTTGTATAGGCATTGCATTCCCTGCGCTGCCTGCAGCCTGTTTTGCAAACACACCATACCGATAACCCTTTGCGAAAGCGAGAAGAATTATCGATGTCGACGCACTTTCTACGAAAGCAACAACAGTCGCGCCCATAGCTTTCACCACATGGTCTGCTGCCAGCTCTGCCCCCGGCTCAGCTTTTGTCCCAAGGCCAGTTTCTTCAGCGCCTCTCGATGCCGCTGCTTGCTCTCCGTCCATGCCGGCGGCGCAGGCAGCGGCGGCAAATCGTCTGCCTCCTCTATGGACCGACCCAGCCGAACCAGCTCGCTTGCCAGTTCTCCCATCCAGCCCTCCTCCGGCTCCGGCGTGTTGGGCCGGAAGCCCACCGCCTGTCGGTAGGCAAACAGCGTTTCCAAATTCTCCTTCAGAAATGTTTCATCGTGGAGGCTGCTGTCCCGGCACCGCTGACCGTCAGGACAGACAAAGGTGATATGTTTCCGTGTGTCCGTCCAGATAACTTCATAGCCCTCGTACTCCATGTTTTCGACGAAGCTCTCCCGGTCATCGGCATATTCCAGTGCGTCGTTGATGGCTTGGATGAGATCCAGCTTCCAGCTATCGCCACGCAGTCCCGCCTGGTACTCGCCGGGGCGCATCTGCTTTTTCCGAGTGTGCTTTTTTGGCGGCTCCAGCACCTGCAGCCCGTGCGCCATGCAGATCTCATCATTGACCTGCCGATGCCGCTGGAGATCTGCGGCGTTCTGGTGCAGCTTTTTGCCGTCCTTGCAGCTCACGCTGTTGACCACCAGATGGTTATGAAGATGGTTTGTGTCCAAGTGTGTTGCCACGACTACCTCAAAATCTGGGAACTGCTTCTGCGCGAACTCCACGCCGATGGCGTTGACCTGCTGTGGCGTCAGCCCGTCCTCCGCCGGGAAGGATTGGACGAAGTGATAGAATTGTCTGCCATCCGTTTTTCGGAATTGCTGTTTGGTTGTCATCATTTCCAAGTACGAAGCCCTTGCCACGCAGTTGTGTCCCGTCACCATCCATTGGTCGTCCAGCATGGTTTTGCAGGCCTGCGTCACATATTTCAGCACGCCCATCATCGTACCAGCCGTCTGTTTCTTGTTGCGTACTGCGGTGAAGATGGCCATTACTGCACCTCCCGGCTGATGCGCAATAGCTTTTGGCAAAGGTCTGCATAACTGTCGATGAGATCGTCGCTTCTGAGGATCTGGATGCGTCCCATGTTTGCCAGTGTCGTGAGCTGGTTGAGGTTCCTGCCCTGGGCTTTCACTTCGGCGAGGATCTCATCCAGTCCGTCCACCCGGACGATCTCCTTGCCCAGTGCACAGGTGATGATGTAATCGGTGACGGTCATTCCGGCTTGTTTAGCCTGATGCTGGATCAGGTCTTTGATGCCCGGTGTCATTCTTGCGGTGATGATCGCTGATTTCTTTCTCTGCATTAAACTCCTTTCTCCCCCTTGGGGGCTGGGGGGGGCTGGGGCTTTGCCCCGGCGAGTGCGTCCGGCGTATAGCCGGACGCTATGCTTGCCCCACCGAAGGGTGGGAATTTCGCCCCTACGGGGCATTTCTGCCCTGAACGCCCCCACATAACTGCCCTCGCTGTTGTTGCTGCCTTCGACCGTAAAATCTCACACGGCGGCTTACAGCGGTGTACACGGCGGTACTTCATGCGCTCCGTTCATCGTCTGCCGGAACGAACTGAATCCCCAGTCTTTCGGCGTTTGCCTGCGTCCGCTGTCGCTCCAAGGCTTGCTCTGCCTTCTCCAGCTGACGCTTATAACAGAG
>ERZ1673701.2864-NODE-2864-length-12645-cov-4.743527_pt1 | contig 12645 bp, 10 predicted proteins | sample MGYA00580231_ERZ1673701 | MGnify/ENA primary metagenome ERZ1673701 (study PRJEB41218, sample SAMN15661798) | gut metagenome | host: Homo sapiens | place: Canada: London | collected 2015-08-20/2019-03-30 | study: EMG produced TPA metagenomics assembly of...
CCCCATGGCGGATCGTCCGGATGAATAGCCATTTTGATTCCGCAGTCCTCACAGACGGGAGCTATGCGGCGCAGGAAGTGACGGAGATTCTCAACGAGATCGTCCTCGGTCACGCCCTTGTACTTTTGGAACAGCTCCTTTATCTCGCCCATGCGCTCGGTTTCCCAGCCGGGCATCGCGTAGCCGTTCGAGTTCTCGTCGATCTCGCGGAACATATCCTCGGGGCTCTTGCCCTCGATCTGCGCGCCGTTATATGACAGGCAGGTCGCGCCGTTGCCCATATCCATGGCGAGGTCGGTGCGCGTCCAGTCGAAAACTGGCATGAAGTTGTAGCATATCACCCTGACGCCCGCCTTGCCGAGATTGCGGATGGATTCGATATAGTTGTCGATATATTTGTCTGCGTTTTCGTTGCCGAGCTTGATATCCTCATGGACGTTGACACTCTCGATGCACTCCATCGTAAGACCTGCCGCCTCGATCTCGTGCTTCATGTCCATGACCATATCGAGCGGCCACACTTCGCCTGCGGGCAGGGTGTGCAGCGCGGGGACAATGCCCTTGACGCCGGGGATCTGCCTTATCTGTTCGAGCGATACCGTGTCCTTGGTGTCGCCGAACCAGCGAAAAGTCATCTGCATTTCAATCTTCCCTTTCTTTTTTATAACTCTATGCGTTCGCCTGTTTCAGCGCTCTTGTACACGGCGAGCAGGAGCTCGATCGCCTTGCCGCCCTCGTCTGAATCTATTGCAAACGGGCGGTTATTTCTGACCGCATCGTAGAAATCGCGTATCAGCGCGCTGTGTCCGCTGCCCCAGCAGGCTTTGCCGTGATTAATAAAGTTGTCCGCAGCGAGCACCGGGGTGAGCTTGCCGTCCCTGAGTTCAAACACGCTGTCGCCCTCGATGCGTACCGAACGGTCGGCGAAGTTTGCTTCGAGCATTATTGGCGAGGTGACGGCGTTTGCGGTTGTTGCGAAGAACACTCCGCGAAAGCCCTGCGAAAATTCGGCAAATACGCTCACCGTGTCCTCAACTTCTATTATGCCCTTGAGATGGTCGTTTGAAGCATGTGCGGTCACGGCTTTTACATTTCCGCCGAGCATATTCATCAGATCGAGCGTGTGCAGAGCCTGGTTTATCAGCACTCCGCCGCCCTCGGTCGCTTTTTTGCCGCGCCAGTCGCCGCTCGCGTAATAGTCCGCGTCGCGCTTCCAGGTGACAAAAGCTCTCATGCCGATAAGCTCGCCGTATGTTTTTGAATCAATGATATTTTTGAGATACTGCACCGAGCGGTTATATCTGTTCTGAAAACAGACTCCGAACTGCCGCCCCGTCCTGCGCTGACATTCGCGCAGCTCATTGAGCTGGCCTTCTGTCATGGCGCACGGCTTCTCGCACAGCACATCGACTCCGCGCTCCATCGCGTAAACCGCCATCGGAACATGGAGATAGTGCGGGGTGCAGATATGTAAAACATCCGGCTTTTCGCCCGCGAGCATATCTTCAAGGCTTGTATATGCCTTGGCGCCGCACTGCTTTGCCGCCGCCTCGGCGCGCTCGGGAATGCAGTCCGCAACGCTGATTATCCGGGCGTCCGGTATATCGCGGACGGCTCCGATGTGGGTGCGGCTTATTCCGCCGCAGCCCACGATAGATATCTTCATATTCTACCTCTGTTTTCTTTCGATTATGAGCCGTAGGTCGAGGACATATCCTCAACGACAACTTCCTTCACGGGCTCTTTCTTGCCGGAAGACGAGGCAATTTTCTTCTGAAGTTCGGCATAGAACAGGTTCTCGTCTATCGGGAGGGTAACTTTCTTGCCGAGCCATGAGGACAGGTGCGCCGCGTTCGAGATAGTCAGACCGTTGATGCCCTCTTCGCCGCGCGCGATGAGCGGAGTGCCGTGCAGGATATGCGCCGCAAATGCGTTTGTGACTGCGACATGCTGCTCGGTATCCGTGTCGACGTAGTCAATATCCTCCCAGTGACCGTTGGGCTTCGCGAAGCCCTCTTCAGCTGTTTTGCTGAACTCGGTCATGGACTGGTCGAGGACATAGGCTCTTATCCTGTCGTTCTCGCAGACTATCTTCGCGCGGTCGAGCGTTATTTCAAGTCTGTTCGTGCCGGGTGCGTCGCCGGTCGTCGTGATGAACACGCCGGTTGCGCCGTTGGGATATTCGGCGTATATGGTCACATCGTCCTCAACTTCAATATTGTGCCACTTGCCGATGGAGCACTGCGCCTGAATGGATGCGGGCATGCCGGTTATCCACTGCCACAGGTCGAGCTGATGCGGGCACTGGTTGAGCAGGACGCCGCCGCCCTCGCCGCTCCAGGTTGCGCGCCATCCGCCGGAATTATAATATGCCTGCGTGCGGTACCAGTCGGTGATGAGCCAGTTGAAGCGGTGCAGCTCGCCGTATTCGCCGCTCTGCACGACTTCGCGCAGCTTGATATACATGGGATTTGTCCTCTGATTGAACATCAGCGCGAACACTTTGTCGCTCTTTGAGGCGACTTCGTTCATCTCGCGAACCTGCTTTGTATAGACGCCTGCGGGCTTTTCGCTGAGCACATGGACGCCGTGAGTCAGACCGTATTCGACTATCGGCGGGTGAGAATAGTGCGGCGTTGCAACTATAACAGCGTCGACCTCGCCCGAGTCAATGAGAGCCTCGGCGGAGTCAAAGCATTTTATCTCGCAGCTTCTGTCATGGCATTTCTTCTCGGCGCGCTCAAGCTTTGCGGGGTCGATATCGGCTATCGCGGTGAGAACCATCTCGGGGATGAGACCGTCGAGATAATAGCCGAGGTGAGCGGAACCCATGTTGCCAACGCCGATTATGCCGTAGCGCAGGGTCTTGACTCTTGCGACAACTTCCTTTATGCCGTTCACTGCGGCGGCAAATGAAGCGTTGTTGTCGGGGTAGGTGAACTTATCCATTTTCAGCGAGAGGCTGTCGTCGCGCTCAATGGTCTTGAGTGCATCAAACACCTTGAGGTGCGGCTCGACGGAGAGGAATCTCTCGCCGTCCTTTTTGTTGAAGCGGCGGATGAGCTCATCAAAATGAGCATCGCCATGACCTGCGGGGACAACTGTCTCCTCGGCGCCTATCGCGTCTTTTACATGCATATAGGTGATGTAGGGCTCGAGCAGCTCATATGCGGGGAGAATTTCAACGCCGTTGAGAATATAGTTCGCGGGGTCGAAAATTCCGCCGATGACATCGCCGAGTTCCTTGTGGAGATCGAGGCATCTCTCGGGTATATCGCCGTAAATACCGCGCTCGTTCTCGTGGCAGCAGAGGACTCCGAGCTCCTTTGAATATTCAGCCATGGCTCTGACTCTGCGCATGACCTCCGGGCGGTACTCTTCGTAGCTCTCGCCCTTTGTGAAATAGAAGCTGAACAGGCGGATATACTTCGCTTCGAGTATCTTCGCCACTTCAACTGTGTTCTTGAAGCCCTCGAAATGGGGCTCAAAATCGTCGGTTATCTCGATCTTTCCATAGTAAGAGCCTATGGAAGAGACCTTCATGCCGTTTGCGTCAAGCTTTTCCTTGAGTGCTTTTGCCTCGTCAACGGTGAACTCGGAGATGTTCTTGCCGTCGACGCCGCGCAGTTCCATGTGCGTCACGCCGTTTGCTTTGCAGGCGGCTATCTGACCGTCGATGCTGTCGGCGGCTTCGTCGGAAAAGGCGGAGTAGAGAAATCTTGCCATCTTTGCACGACCTTTCTTGTTGTGCCGTATAAAAAGCAGCACTTGATTTACAGTCTTATTTTATACATTATTTACTCCTATTTCAAGCCCGAAGAAGTAGGATTTACAAATATTTAACCGTTAAATAAAGAACAAACAACCGACAGCGAAACATATGGCCGTCGGCTGTTGCAATTTTCTCTTATGAGCGTTTGCGCCGCCTTGAAACAACTACGGCGGGCAGGGCAAACAGGAGCGGGATAACCGCCGCAAATGAGGCCGAACCGGTCTGCGGGGTCAGAGGCTCTTTCGAGCTGCCCGAACCGCCGTTCGATGCAGCGGGTCTTGCCTGAGTGCCTATGGGAGTGAGCGTCTTTGCGTTTACGTCATTTTGTAAAAACTGCGGATATTTTTCGTTTGACCAGACATCGGGCTGAGACTCTGAATAGAAGAACCAGTTGTACATCGCCTTGTGCCCATCGTGTATCTTGCAGTGGAGCATATCCTTTATGAACCAGGTGTTCTCGGGCAGGAGGCAGGTCGATGCGTCTATCACGCCGTCCTTTGAAAGATGGTCGTGAACACCTGCTTCGTTCTTCTGAACATAGCCGTCTGGGAGAGTTGAATTGAGATCGGCAACGGTCGCGCCGACGGAGGCGTATTTCGTGTCAACCGTCGCGTCGCTGTTTGCCATATAGGACTCGACGAGCGGCGTGCGCTGCTTGTTGTAGCCCGCGACTATCATTATTTTTACGCCGTCTTTCTTCGCCTTGTTCAGTATCTCTCCGGCTTTGCACTGGACATTGTAGTGATATTCATCGAGGCGGGAGATTAAACGCTTCGAGGTGTTTTCATCGAACGCCATTTTTTTCGCCTGCTCGTATTCGTCGTCTGTCACGAAGCTCCATATTCCGGGCATCGAGCCGAACACCGGGTACATGAACTCGTCAAAGACCCTGTCCGTCAGATTTTCGAGCAGCTTATCCGCGACGCCGACGAGGGCTTTGAAAACACCCGCGTAATTTAACATATCAAGCACTATGCAGAGCAGATCGGACTGCCACTGCTCATCGGTCGGGAGCTGGGAGGCGTAGCGCACGAGGGCGTCCGGGTCGATAGTGATTTTCTTTGTGAAGAGGTCGCCCGCCACCTGCGTGCCGAGTATGGGGCAGCACTGGAATATGCAGGCGTCTATGCCGTCGGTGCCGTATTTGTAGAAATACGCCATGGTCATAACGCCGCCCATGGACGAGGCACGAAGAAGCACGGTGTCATGTCCGGTCAGCTTCTTTACGCAGGCGATGTATTCGTGCAGCTTGTCTGCGACCGTGAGCGGGTCCTCGCGGAAATCGTAGGCAAAATAGTAGCTCTTGTCAACGCCGTGGTCGGGGTTGTCGGGCAGCTTGGCGTCCGAGGTCACACGGTCTGTGGAGTCGCCGTTTTCGTCCATCTGCAAATCGCCGAAGACGCCGCGGACTCCATCGATGAGCGCGTCGCCGAAAGCGTCATAGTTCTTGTCTATGGCGAGACGCGCTATTGCCGGCGCGAGACGCGCGGCGAGGCGCAGATAGGCGGCGGTGTCGGGTCTGAAGAGCAGACGCTCGTTCTCCGTGTCCTTGTCAAGATAGAGCTTCGCGCTGCCCAAGGCCGCGACGTAGATTACGGGCGGCGTGCCGCAGGAGCATTTTTCGCTCTTTGCGAAAACGGGCAGGCTCGCGCAGAGCAGCAGTATCGCCGCAAGAATGATGCTGAAGATTCGCCGGATGTTTTTGCGCATGGGGTTTCCCTCCGTTGTATTTTATTTTTATCGGAGACTTTTGACAAGCTCTCCGAAGGCTTTCGTTATTGTCGACCCCGCGCGTTTTCCCGCCGAGACCGCCTCCTCGTAGTGGTCCTTCGCTATAACGCTGCCGTAGTCGTTATCAGGCAGGATATATCCCATCGCGTCGTTGCAAAGACCTATAACGCTCAACTCTCTGCCCTCGGGAATCATGTCGCGCATGGGCGGATATTCCCACGCGGTGCGGTTGAAGCTCTCGTCCGCGCCGTAGGCTCCGCCGAGCAAAATCTCGGGCGCAAGCTCGCCGGGTATGAGCGCGAGGGACAGCTCCTTGCCTATCTCCGCATAGCCGATTTCGCTGACGAAGCAGTAGCCGGATTTTTCGCTCGGGTCGTGCAGAACGGTGTTGTCAACGAGTCCCGCCTTTGCGGCGGCGATGAGTATAGGATTGTCTGCCGGGATGAATATTTCGCGGTTTTTAATATTTATAAAAGTCGCGACGCGCCTCTCGTCCTCTTCGGGGATAGAGAGCAGGAAGCGTCCGAGAGTCTTGCCGTATTCCTGCCAGCCCTCCGAGCCGTCATGCTCGGTTATGCAGTCGCGCTGCTGAGCTATCGCAAGCTCCGCGCCCTGGAAGAATATAAAATTCTTGCCCGCTTTGTTTATCTCCTGCTCCATCGATGCGATGTAGTCGGAGCTGAGCAGGGTGTTCTTCGCGCCGAGCGCGGTCGGGTGAGCCGCCATGAACGCGGCTACAGTCTCTTCCGAGCCGTTGTCGGGGATGAAGCGCAGGCGGACTATGTCTTTGTCCCATACATAAGGCGGGCGCTTGTCGCGCGCGAAGTCGATAGCGTCGGTGCGCACATAGGTGAGCTTTCCGCGCTGCATGGAGTTGAACGCCTCTTTTATCGCGTCTGCGGTCTTTTTGAACAGATTCTCCATGAACTCGGGGTCGCGCCCTGAAATTATATCGTCATACCGTCCGTCCTTGATAGCCTTGACATTGTTCTTGAGCATCTTCGGCAGATCGCCCCAAAGACCTTGTGTGTCAATCGCGCTGTGGCAGTGGATGGAGGAAATATTGATGGAAACTATATTATTTTCTTTTGCGAAGTCCGCCAGTCTCTCGCGTATGCGGCGTATGTCCGTGCCTGATATTCCGACGCAGTCAATGACGGCAAAAACTACGCTCCCGCGTCCGCTCGAATCGTCGAGGCAGATAACGCGCACCGCCTGGTCGTCGATAACCCCGCTCATTATATTAGGCGGATAGGAGAGATAGCCCGCTATGTAGTACTCCTTCTGATTGTAGTCGTCGGGGACGAGACTGCGGCGGGCGTAGCCGAGACGCCATCTTGAACCGCGCTTGCCCGATGATGCAAATTCGCTGTGACCGGGATAGAAATCACGGCTTTGATAGTTCGAGACATCGCCGAAATTCGGCTCGGGGAGTTTGTCGGCAATCTTGCCGACGGCGGCGAGGATACCTTTTCCGACAACGTCGTCAAAGTCGCGGCGGAAAGCCTTGTCGGTCTTTAATTTTCTGCCGACCGCCGCGCCTGCGCCCGCTGCTGCGGCGAGGACGGCAAAGGGGATGAGACTGCATTTTTTCATGCTTTTTCCTGCCTCCGAAATGTGAAATAAGTTACAGTATAATATTACCATTTCAGCAAGATTTGTCAACCGTGATAAAGCGGGAGAAATGAGCATATATATCAACTATCTTTATAAGCGCGAAGGGGCGGAGAAAAGTGTTTGTGTTTTCAATCAAATCCTCAAAGCTGAAAATTGCCTTGACTGCGTTCGCGGCGGTACTCGCCGTGGCGGCGGTGGTGCTTCTGATAAACCGCGGCAAACCCGCGGTCAGCGACAACGCGATAAGCCTCAAGGCGTCGAACGCCTCGGAGCGCACGGCGTTTCTGTCGCAGTTCGGCTGGGAGATAGAGGAGGACCCGGTCGAGGTCGCAGAGGTTATAATCCCCGCCGAGTTCGACAGGGGATATGAAAAATACAATGAGATTCAGAAAGCGCAGAACCTCGACCTGACCCCGTATGCGGGCAAGCGCGCAAAGCGCTGGACATACAACATAAAAAATTACCCCGGCTATGAGGGCGACAACGGAACGGTGCAGGCGAATATTCTCGTCTACGAGGGTGCGGTGATAGGCGGCGACATCTGCTCGACCGAGCTCGACGGCTTTATGCAGGGCTTCGATTTCCCGACGAAAAATGCCGCGCAGAACGAGAGCACGACATGATAAAAACAGCCGGACGGATATCCGCCCGGCTGATATTCTATTGGATTTTTTGTGTTTCAACTCACATCTTTATGCTCTTGTAAAAATCCAGTGTTCTCAGCTTATGCCCGAGCTGGAGAAGCAGGTAGCACTCGGTGATATCGCCGAGAATTTTCAGCGAGCTGTCCGGCATACGAAACGCAAAAAGCGCGCGGTCATCGCAGGTGCAGATATGGCGCATGGCGTTTATCACACCGGGCGTCACGGGGATTCCCTCGCCGTCGGGTGCGCAGACGCGGCAGAAAAATCCCGCATGGCGCAGGCTGAAAACAGGCTCGTCGGGCAGCTCGTTCCCGCAGGATTGGCATCCGGCGAGGTCGGGCATATAGCCCGCGAGCGCGAGCATACGAAGCTCACCGACGGGTTTTAAGAAATCCGCGCTCCGCTTGTCCTCGGACAGCAGGTGCAGTAAATTCAGCGTCAGGCTCAAGAATTCGTGAGCCTCGGTGTTCTCGGGCGAAAACTCGCCCGCAAGCTCGCAAAAATAATTTGCAAGCGATAATTTTTCAATGTCCTCGCGCAGCCCGAAAAACACGTCTATCGCCTTTGCGTCGTCAACTATGTAGCTCTCGCGCCCGCGGTAGAGGGTCAGGCGGGAGTATGTCATCGGCGAAACGGCGGCGCTCGCGGTTCGGCTCTTCACTTTCTTCGTGCCGTTTGCAAAGGCGGAGATGAGCCCGAGGTCGCCTGTCAGAATTTTGACGACTGTATCGTTTTCATTGATATCGCGGGACTTGATTATCAGCCCCTCTGTCTGCGTCTGCACTTGCCGTTTCACCTCCCGCGCGGATATTCGTCTTTGCATAGCGGAGATAGTCCTCGACCCTGCCGCTCATTTCAAAGGCGTTCCATGCATTCTGAACCGTGTTTTTGTCCGTATTTTTCATCTATGATAAACGCGCGATGTGCGCTCCTCCATGCAGTGTAAAAATATTTTTTTCACTGCGCGGCGCATTTATGATAGGAAAAATTTTATTCGTTGTCGAGCCCAAAATTGTGGATGAGTCCCTCTCTGTTGCGCCAGCCCTCTTTGACTTTTACCCAGCAGTGGAGGTTGATTTTGCACATGAAGAAGCGCTCCATATCCTCGCGCGCCTTTGTCGAAACTTTTTTGAGCATCTCGCCCTTTTTGCCGATTATTATGCCCTTGTGGCTCTCGCGCTCGCAGTAAATCGTGGCGTCGATATCGGTTATATTCGAGTCCTCGCGCTCATGCATTCTCTCTATGCATACCGCAACGCCGTGCGGCACTTCGTCGTCGAGAAGATTCAAAAGCTTCTCTCTGATTATCTCGGCGGCGAGCACGCGCTCGGGCTGGTCGGTCAGAGTGTCGTCGGGGAAGAAATGCGGCGAGGGCTGAGCCTGCTTGAACAGCTCGTCTTTTAGATCGCCGAACCCGTCGCCCTTGAGCGCGGAGCAGGGGACTATCGCCTCGAAGTCGTAGAGCGCGGAAAACTGCGCCATGCGCTCGATAAGCAATTCTTTCTGCTTGACTGAATCTATTTTGTTTATGGCGAGAATGACGGGCATTTTCTCGTCCTTGAACTTCTTGAGAAGGTCTTTTTCCGCGTCGCGCAGCTCGCCCGAGGGCTCAACAACAAATAGACATGCGTCAACGCCCGAGATGCTGTCGCTGACCGCCTTTATCATTTTTTCGCCGAGCTTTGTGCGCGGGCGGTGGAAGCCGGGGGTGTCGGTGAAAACGAGCTGAACCTCGTCCTCGGTCAGCACGCCCATTATTTTTGTGCGCGTGGTCTGCGGCTTTGGCGACACGACGGCGACCTTCTGACCGAGCAGGCGGTTGAGTATCGACGACTTGCCGACATTCGGGCAGCCGACTATTGCGATGAAAGCGGTTCTTGTCTGAGTCATAACTTCTCCTCATATAGATGACCGCTGATATGACAGTCAGCGGTCATTGATTTTTTATATATTATTTGTCTTTTTTCTTGAAATTGAAGCCCGTGAATATGAAAGTGAAGCTCAGCACAAGGCTGGCGATCAAAACGGCTATCATATACGGCTTCTCTGCGTAGTAGGCGAACATCGCCCTGAACGCCTCGGGCTGAGCGAGAATCGCAATGCCCGTGCAAACGGCGAATATCGCGCCGACGAGCACGGCTCCCGCTGCGGTATCTTTCGATATTTTAGCAAGGCGGTTGTATTTCTCGCTGAACTTCTCCTCCGCCATGTCAACGACCGCTTCTATAGCGGTGTTGAACAGCTCGCCCATGACAACTATCGCGTTCGCGATAAAAATTATCGCAAACTGGGTGCGCGAGACCTCGAAGAAGTCATAGATCAGGAGATATGAATACATATATATCATGCACACGAGGTGCACGCGCATATTTCTCTCCTGCCTGATGCAGGTGATAATACCCGACCCCGCATAGACAAAGCTCTTGAGCAGACCTTTCATTTATTCGTCACCCATATAGTAGCTTCCGCTTCTGGGCAGACCGAGCTGAGTCAAGACGGTCTCCTCCTTTTCGCGCATACGCACGCTCTCGATTCCACCGCCCTCGTGGTCATAGCCGAGCAGGTGGAGCATCGAATGTACGGTAAGGAATGCTATCTCGCGCTGGAGCGTGTGGCCGAAACGCTCGGCCTGGCTGACTGCGTGGGGGATAGAAATGACTATGTCGCCGAGCATCTTTGCGCCCGTGTCAAGATTTGTGTCATACACTCCGTTTTCACCAAGGGGGAACGAGAGCACGTCGGTGCTCCTGTCCACGTTGCGATATTCGCGGTTGAGTCTGTGTATCTCTTTGTCGTCCACAAAGCGGACGCTTATCTCGGCAGGATCGTTAAATTCCTCGAGTGTCAGAACCGCGGTGCATGCGCGGCGCACGAGCATTCTTACTCCTGTCGGTATTTTGACCTCATGCTGGTCGTTTGTGATAATTACCTTAACTTTGCCTCTCATTTTCTTTTTTTCACATCCTCGTGTTTTTCGTAGGCTTTGATTATATCCTGAACGAGCTTGTGTCTGACCACATCGCGCTCGTTGAACCTGACAATTTGAATATCGTCGACATCTTTGAGAATCTTCACCGCGTCGACGAGACCGCTTCGCCTGCCGTCAGGCAGGTCGATCTGGGTGATATCGCCCGTGACGACCATCTTCGAGTTGAAGCCGAGACGGGTCAGGAACATCTTCATTTGCTCGACCGAGGTGTTCTGCGCCTCGTCGAGGATAATGAAGCTGTCGTCAAGTGTGCGTCCGCGCATATATGCAAGGGGCGCGACTTCTATATTTCCGCGCTCGAGCTGCTTTTGGAAGCTCTCCGCGCCGAGCATATCGAACAGCGCGTCGTAGAGCGGGCGAAGATAGGGGTCGACCTTCTGCTGAAGATCGCCGGGCAGGAATCCGAGCTTCTCGCCCGCTTCAACTGCTGGGCGGGTGAGGATTATGCGGTTGACTTCCTTTGCGCGAAAAGCCGTCACCGCCATGGCGACCGCAAGATAAGTTTTGCCTGTGCCGGCGGGTCCGACGCCGAGAGTGACCGTGTTTTTGCGGATGGCTTCGATATATTTCTTCTGACCGAGCGTTTTCGGCTTGACCGGTCTGCCCTTTGAAGTGATGCAGATGCAGTCCGCAGTCATCTGCGGAAGCTGATCCTCGTTGCCCTCGTTGACGAGCGAGATGACATAGCGGACATTCTGGTCGCTGAGCGCCTCGCCGCGGTTGATGAGCATCAGAAGTCCGTTTATCGCGCGCACGCCCTTTGAGACGTTCTCCGCCTCGCCCGTGACTTTTATCTCCGAGCCGCGGCTGACGACGCCGACATCGAACTCTTTTTCTATCATTTTAATATTTTCGTCGAAACTGCCGAACAGGCTGACCGCCTGCTCCATCCTGTCGACGCTGATTGACTGTTCAAACATAGATTATCTCCGAATTTTGCTTTATATTAGCGTTACGGCAAAATGAATTTTCGTCATAACTGATAATATTATCGAAATATTTTGTTAGATTATACCATATTTTCTTAGTTCTGTCACCATAAAAAGGACGAAATTTTATTAAGTTTTAATAAAATTTTTGTATTTTTTTGTACATCAAGCTTAAAAAGCAATTTTTGTATCGATAAAGAAATATTTCTATATTTTTTCGCCGTCGAAAATGACAATTTTAAGTCCTTGAAGTTTGAAGAAAAACAATGTAAAATATATATGTTATAGGTATATGGAAGTCTTGACTGCGGAGGGAGACCGATGAAAAAAAGCTCGAAAAAGCTGATTGTCGCGCTCTTGTGCGTGGCGGCTGCCGTTTTGATCGGTCTCGTGGCATACGACGGCATAAAGCAGAGCCGTGAGTTCTCGTCTTCGTCTGCGATGATGAACACCGCCGTCAGCGCGGACATCGAGGGAAAAGACGCGAAAAAGGTCGGCAAGGCGGTTTTTGACTGCATATCGGAGCTCGAAAACAAGCTCCTCTCGCGCCATATCGAAACATCCGCCGTCAGCGAGATAAACGACGCGGCGGGACAGAGCGTTAAGATAACTCTCTTTTCGTCTTCTGCGAACGGGAAGATAAACGACCCCGAAAAGAAGATGGGGGATATACTCTCGAAGTGCGAAGAGCTGAGAAAGTCGAGCGGCGGCGCGTTCGACCCTCTGCTCGGCAGACTCAGCGACCTTTGGGGCTTCGGTACGGGCAATGAGAGAGTGCCCGACAAGGATGAAATAAACTCGGCGCTCAACGGCACGGGCTCTGCCATAGAGATAAACGAGAACGGCATAAAAATACCGTCGGGTACGGTGCTCGACCTCGGCTCGGTCGGTAAGGGCATCGCCTGCGACGAGGTGCGCGGAGTGCTCGAAAATTCAAAAATAAAGCGTGCGGTCGTCTCCGTC
>ERZ1673701.2869-NODE-2869-length-12609-cov-4.076151_pt1 | contig 12609 bp, 12 predicted proteins | sample MGYA00580231_ERZ1673701 | MGnify/ENA primary metagenome ERZ1673701 (study PRJEB41218, sample SAMN15661798) | gut metagenome | host: Homo sapiens | place: Canada: London | collected 2015-08-20/2019-03-30 | study: EMG produced TPA metagenomics assembly of...
TTGTCTCGTCCGAACTGGTGCTTCAAAGCTGCCTGCCTCTGCTCGTTTTGGGTATTGCGCTTGCCGTGGCGGGAAATATCATAAGCAAGAAGAGAACGGTCTATAACTGACCGCAAAGTCAATTCAAAATGCCGTGTCCGAGAACGGGTAGACCGCTTTTCGGGCGCGGCAAAAATTTTTTGCAAATTTTTCCTTGACAGAACAGAAATATAATGCTATGCTATATACATAGAACACCGATGTATAGAAACTCTATGCTTAAAGGAGGACTTTATATGAATATCCAAAAAGAACTGTCGAAGGGCAGCAGCTCGCTGCTCGTGCTGTCCGTCCTCGGAACGGGGGATATGTACGGCTACCAGATCATCAAGGAGATCGAACAGCGCAGCGAATTTGTGTTCTCGTTCAAGGAGGGTACGCTCTATCCGATACTCCACGGCTTCGAGCAGGAGGGGCTCGTGAAGTCCTATTGGCAGGACGGCGAGCGCGGCAAACGGCGAAAATACTATCACATCACCGACAGAGGGCTGAAAATGCTCAACAAATCGACCGAGGACTGGCGCTCGTATTCGACCGCCGTCGAAAAAGTTATAAGGAGCGGCTTCGCACCATCGGCGGTCTGAGGTGGAGAAATGGACAAAAGAATAGAAAGTTATCTTGACTCGGTGATTCCCGAAAAGCTCTCGAAGAAGCGGCAAAAACTTATCCGCGAGGAGCTGCGGGATCATATATCCGACCACATCGATTTTTATACCGAGATCGGTTACAGCGAAGATGAGAGCATCCAAAAAGCGCTGGCCGACATGGGTGACGACGGAGGTGTAACCGCAATGGTGAAAAAGGATTTCGAGAAAGTCTACGGCGAAAAAATATGGATGCCGATTTTGGCGTTTGTGCTGACGACAGCTGTAATAATGACAGCGATGTCTTGCGGTGTGTGGATATTGAGCGCGGACTCTAAGGGCAGCCCGGAGACGGCTGAGATTTTTGCAAGCTTTGCGATAATACTCGCGTTCTCCTTTGCTTTGGCAGTTGCCTACAGAAAGGGATTTAAGAAAACACTGCTCGCAATAGGCATACCGAATCTGCTGTTCGGCGCAACTCTGATTTCCAGCGGCTACACTCAGCCTGCGATATATGCGCTCATCAGTGATATCGGGTTCCTGCTCGAAAAAACAACTCCGCTGATTACATATAAATTTGCGAGCGAGCAAGAACTTGTCAATGAATATATTTCTTTTATAGCGGGTATCGTGCTCGATATCGGGCTCGCGTTGGTGTCGCTTATACTGTTTATAAGGCTACGAAAAAAAGGCACGCCGGAGAAAAAGAGCAAAAAAGGCATTATAATAACAGCATCCGTCCTGTGCGCGGCGGCGATAGGCTTGACTTTTATGTACACGGGCACGGAGAAGTTTTACAGGAGCTATAAGTGTGTAATGAACGGAAAAAAGTTCGAGACCTCGGACGGGATATGCAAGCAGAGCGAAGCGGCGTTCGAATCTATAGACCTCGGCATGGATTATAATGAGGCGGTGCGGAGACTTCGCGTTCAGGGCTATATGCCGTTTGACGAATACCGCAAAACGCAGAGCAGAGAAATGAGCAAGCGTCTTAAATATTCGCTCGGTGAGCTTGAACTTACGGTTACAGACGAGGGCTATACCGTGTTTATCAATCCGAACATATTCTATGACGACAACGACATTTACGGGCGAAACGGCAGCAACGGTTTTGTTTATCTCAGAGCCGATTCCGACGGCTGCGTAGAATCCAAGGGAGTCGGAAGCGGAGCCGCCGTCAAGGATAAATACGGCTATGTCCCGGATCATCATTCCGGCGGAAGCGGCGGAAGAAGCTGTTATCAGAATTTCAAAACAGTCCGCGTCGGAGACAGAAAAGACGAGGTCATGAAAAAGCTTGCCGGAGAAAACGGCGATGTGTTCGCAAAATTCGTGACGCTTAAAAACGGTGAAGAGAACGAATACTGACGCGTGAGCCATGTGGGGAGCTACGGCTCGGATGAAATATATTGCCCGGTCGTTGTGGAAATATGGTTTGAAAACGAAAAACTCAGCGACGCAAAGCTCTATGTCCTTGATGAATTTGTGTATGGTCGGCAGCGGGTATATGAGCTTGAAAAGTAAAAAAATCGCATAAAATATCATGCGAATCGGTGGAAAATTAAATGAGTTTAAAAAGCCTACCCAACATAAAAATTGGGTAGGCTTTTTTCATCGTGGGAAGTATAAAGGCTTTTGCCGGGTGACGCGAAGGTAGAAGTCGATTATCAAAAGTGTCTTGCCGCATTATTACACGGATTTTTTGACCTCTATCCTGACTCTGCCCTTCTTTGTCTGCGTGAACTCTTCGCCGAGAATCGCTCTGCCCTTGCCGCGCAGAACGATTTTGTCTTTTGGGGAGAGGCGACGGTCGGCTTTCAATACCTGCTCGTCGTTTACCGTCACCGCGCCCGAGGCTATAGCCTGAGCCGCCGCCGAGCGCGAGAGCGAGAATATCTCGCCTGCCACTGCGTCGAGTCGCGGCGATGCTACGGTGATGCTCGTTTCCTTTATATTTACCTGCGGCGCGCGGACTTCGCCGAGCGGAATCAAATTCGCTTTCAGTGTCGCGCGTCCCGCGCCGGTCAGGTTCTGAACGATATATTTTGCGGCGTTGGGCATGGCGACTATGTCGCAGCCGTCGGGTTGAACGCAGATGTCTCCGACGTTCTCGCGCTTAAGTCCCAGCCCCATAACCGCGCCGAGATAATCCCTGTGGCCTATGTCGGAAAACCTGTCCTTCTCTACTCTCACGGCGCTCAGCGGGCAGCCGTCCGCATAGACTGTGAAAATCTCGTTCGGGTCGTCGCTGTCTATATAATCGGGGACGCTGAGCATGACAACGCGCTCCGCTCCCTCGAAGCCGCCCCAGAAGATGAATCTGCCCGCAGTCGAGCGGGCGAGGGCGGACGCCGCTGAGAGCGAAGCGGAATCGAGAAATTTCGATACCGCCGACGGGATATTTTCTCTTTGAGCCTTTTCGATGTTCTCCGATATATATGCTCTGAGTATGCTGCCTTCCATTTTTGCGCCGCCTTTTTCGCTTTCTCGGCTTATTATACCATAAAAATCGCGCGGATAAAAGCGCCTCAAACCCCCTATGTGGAATTCTATGGACAAAATGACCAAAGATCAAATCCACTAAAAGCGAATTAAAAAAATTGTGGGAAATAGATAAAAACAGGTGCTTTTTTACCCGATTATGAAAAAAATCCTTTATTTTACACATTTTTTAGCCCCGTATGTATTGCAATTGAGCGTATAATTGTGTAAAATGTCTATAGCGCAGTTGTCAAAATGTCTAAAACGGCAGAAGTTGAAATCATTCAGAATAGGGGTAGATATTATGTCAAACAGGCTTTTCCAGGGTGTCATCCATCAGATGCGCGACGCTGTTGACAGAACGATCGGCGTTATTGATGAGACCGGCACCATAATCTCCTGCAGTGAGCTCGGCAAAATAGGCGAGGTTATCTCGAACGCTTCGCAGATTTTTGCGGAGGACGGCGACCGTATCGTTAACGGCTGCACTTACCGCTCGTTCGGCTCTCACATGCAGGCCGAGTATGCTGTTTTCATTGACGGCGAAGATGAGCTTGCAGGCAAATATGCGGATATCTGCTGCGTGGCGCTGAGCAACATCAAGCAGTGCTACGACGAGAAATTCGACAGGGGCAACTTCGTCAAGAACGTCATTCTTGACAACATACTTCCCGGCGATATCGCTATCAAGGCGCGCGAACTCCGCTTCAACAGCGATGCCGTGCGCACCGTTCTTCTCATAAGAATCACCGAGCATAACGATTCCGCGGCGTTCGACGTTATCCAGAATCTGTTCCCGGACAAGAACAAGGATTTCGTCATCAACATAAACGAAAACGAGATAGCTCTCGTCAAGGAAGTCCGCAGCAACATCGAGACCAAGGATCTCGAAAAGCTCGCGCGCTCCATTTCCGATTCTCTGACAACTGACCTTTATATCCACGCATATGTCGGCATCGGCACGACCGTCACCGGCGTCAAGGAGCTTGCCCGTTCGTTCAAGGAAGCTCAGATAGCCCTCGAGGTCGGCAAGGTGTTCGACACCGAAAAGACCATAGTCAGCTACGACAATCTCGGCATCGCAAGACTTATCTATCAGCTTCCCACGACCCTGTGCGATATGTTCATGCGCGAGGTGTTCAAGCGCGGCTCGATAGACAGCCTCGATCAGGAGACTCTGTTCACCATTCAGCGTTTCTTCGAGAACAACCTCAATGTTTCCGAGACTTCCCGCAAGCTCTTTGTCCACCGCAACACTCTTGTTTACAGACTCGAGAAGATCAAGAAGCTCACCGGCCTTGACCTGCGCGAGTTCGACGATGCTATCGTCTTCAAGGTGGCTCTTATGGTCAAGAAGTATCTCGATGCGAAGCCTGTCAAATACTGATCTGCGGCGTAATTTAAGATCGGTATAAAGTCAAGCGAGGGGGATACCGCTTTATATAGGAGTGAAAACTGTGATTGAATTCAGAGATGTTTCCAAGACCTACGAGAACGGAACACATGCTCTAAACCATGTCAATATCAAGATAAACAAGGGCGAATTCGTCTTTGTCGTCGGCGCGTCCGGCGCCGGAAAAAGCACCTTCCTCAAGCTCATGATGCGTGAGGAAGTGCCCTCGCATGGAAAAGTTATAATCAAAAATCAAGATCTGAGCACCCTTACCCGCAGCGAAATACCCTATTTTCGCCGCGGGTTGGGCATAGTATTCCAGGATTTTCGCCTGATCCCCAAGATGACCGTGTTCGACAACGTGGCGTTTGCCATGCGCGTCACCGGCTCTAAGGAGAACAAGATTCAAAAGCGCGTCCCGTTCGTGCTCGACATAGTCGGGCTGACGGACAAGATGAATTGCTATCCCACCGAGCTCTCCGGCGGCGAGCAGCAGCGCGTGGCTCTTGCCCGCGCCCTTGCGAATAACGCCGATCTTATCATAGCGGACGAGCCGACGGGCAATGTTGACCCGCATATGAGCCTCGAGATAGTCGATCTGCTCATGCGCCTCAACCAGGAGGGCACGACTGTCATCATGGTTACCCATGAGCACAATCTCGTCCGTATGTATGACAAGCGCGTTATCCTGCTCGAAAACGGAACCGTTGCGGCGGACGGCAGAATGAAAAATTCCGCTCACCGCGAGCGCACGCTTGCAAAATCAAGCAGTCTCAACCGACCGGCGGACGGCTTCGCAACGAAGTATCTCGACGACGAGGAAGAAGCTCCGGAGGAAAAAGTTGCCGCAAAGGAACCCGAAAGGCTCCCGGAAAAGGCGGAGGAGATAGCAAACGAGACCGCCGCCGACGATATCTACAGGCAGGCTCTCGAGAGCATAAGAAAAGAACGCGAAAAAGAATCGACGGGATACGGAAGCGAGTATGACACAACATATTCTTCCGTCTTGGCGGATTATTCTATTTACCTCGAAGACGACGGAGAGGGGGACGAGAGCGATGAAAAATAACGGAAGCCTCGGCTACCTCACCCGCGAGGGAATGAGAAATCTCTATGTAAATCGACTGATGAGCATAGCGTCGGTCTCCGTGCTGTTCAGCTGCATGGTGATGATTGGCGTTGCGTTCATGATAATGGTCAATATAAATATGTTCATCGGCAATGTCGAGGATCAGAATGTGATAATGGTCTTTGTCGATGACAGCGCGACGAAAGCGGAGGAGGACGAGCTCGGCGCGAGCCTCAGAGGGCTTTCAAATGTCCGCGAATGCACTTTCGTCGGCAAGGACAGCGGCTTTGCCCAGCTCAAGGACGAGATGGGGGACAGCTCCGTGCTCTTCGACGGGCTCGACGAAAACCCGCTTCCCGATGCATATGAAGTCTCGCTCAAAGATACGGATAAGTTTGACGACACGGTCAAGCGCATCTCCGAACTCCCGCATGTTCTCCACATCCGCGAGAACAGGCAGCTTGCAAAGCAGCTCGCGGGGCTGAGAAACACTGTCAGCTATGTGAGCGCAGGCATGATAGCGCTGCTGCTCATAGTTTCGCTTTTCATCGTCTCCAACACAATAAGAATAACGATGGACAGCCGCAGGCTCGAAATAAATATCATGAAGAGCGTCGGCGCGACAAGGTGGTTTATCCGATGGCCGTTCATGATCGAGGGCATGATGCTCGGACTTATCTCCGGCGTGCTCGCCCTGCTTGCCGTCTGGGGCATATATGAAATTGCGGGCAGGTCGCTCGTCAAGACTCTCTCCGGCATCGGAATGTCGGGAATCGCTCCGTTCGGCAAATATGCTCTGATACTGCTCGCTGCGTTTATCGTGCTCGGCGTTCTCTCCGGCGCGCTCGGCAGTGCGGTGTCGATAACAAAATATCTCAAAGAAAAGGAGTTCGCGATAGTCGATGAAGAATAAGCGTAACACATGGCTCAGAAGAGCGGCGGCGTTTGTTCTTTGCGCGGCGCTCGTGCTGATGACCGGAATTTTCCCGACAAGGGTTCAGGCGAAGAGCCTCGAGGATCTCAAGCAGGAGTATAACGAGCTCGAAAAAGAGATTGAGGCAAACAAGAAAAAGCTTGAAAGCATAAAAAATCAGCAGACCTCGAATGCGGAGAAGATGAAGCTGCTTTCTTCTCAGGCTGAGGCGATAAGCAGCCAGCTCGATGTCATAAACTCTCAGCTCTCCGTTCTCAATGCAGACATTGCAGACTATGACAGAGAGATAGCGGCACTCGATAAAAAAATTGACGAAGCTCAGTCGAAGATAGATAAGCTCGACGAGCAGATTGACGCCACGCAGGAGAAGATATCAGAACGCCTGCGCGCCACATATATGGCGGGCTCGTCCTCATGGATTGAAATCCTGCTCGAGTCGGATAGCATCTCATCGCTCTTGCTTCGTATCCAGCTGCTCGCGAGCGTCACAGAGAACGACAACAAGCTCATCTCCCAGCTCGAAAAGCAGACCGAGGAGCTCAACGCCGCCAAGGCGGAGCTCGACGAGGACAAAAAAGCTCTCGAAGAGAAGCGCTCGTCTCTGGTCGAGAAGAAATCCGAACTCGACACTAAAAATAAAGAACTCGCTTCAAAGCAGAACGCATATAACGCGAACTACCGTCAGATATCGGCTCTCATGACCTCGCTCGACAAGAGCAGCGCCGAATATCAGCGGGAGATTCAGCGGCAGTACAGAAAGCGTGAGGCATTTGAGCGCCAGATAGACAAAATCATCAGCGGCGGCTCCCAGAGCGGCGACGTTGACGATGGATTTTATAACGACGGCGAGATGATGTGGCCGGTTCCATATAAGAACTCTTACATCTCCGCGGGCTACGGCTACTACGACCCCGAGGGTGACGGAACCTACACCATGCACCCGGCTATCGACATAGTCGTGCGCGAAAACGGCGTCAATGTCTCCTACGGCAAGAAGATAGTTGCGGCGCAGAGCGGCAAGGTGCTCGTCAGGGGCTATTCCGATGTCGGCGGCAACTATATCACCATCGACCACGGCGACGGATACAGAACATATTACGGCCACTGCTCGCAGATAATTGCTTCGGCGGGACAGTATGTTGAAAAAGGCGAGGTCATCGCCTATATGGGCAACACCGGATATGTCACCGGACCGCATGTCCATTTCCAGGTCATGCATGTCAAGAACGGTGCCGTCACAAGGCTCAATCCTCTCGATTTTGTCACGCCTCCGAATTGATCTCAGGCAGGAAGGAACGTGAAAGCAAATGAACAAGAAAATTTCGCTCGGACTTGCGATTGCGCTCATTATTCTGAGTGCGACCGCGACCTTCGCAATAACGATGTCGGTCTCACAGCGTATGTACAACAAGCTGATAACCGACCTTCCCAAGCGCGCGCAGATGTATGATGCGGTCGAGGAGGTCGACAAGATCGTTCGCTCGAAGTACTACGGCGATATAGACGAGGCTCTGCTCGACTCGAACCTCGAAAACGGCTATATCAACGGACTCGGCGACAAGTACAGCCGCTATATGAACGCGGACGCCTACAAGCTCTATTCCTCGAAGCTTGAGGGACGCAGCGCGGGCATCGGCGTTGAGGTTGAAACTGACCCCGAGAGCGGTTATCTGCTCATAACGGAAGTCTATCCCAACTCCCCGGCGCAGACCGAGGGGCTTCAGAAGGGCGATAAGATAGTTGCCATAGGCGGCGACACAGTAACTGCCGAAAACAGCAGTGAAATGGCGGGCAGACTCAGCGGTATAAAGCTGACCTCAGTCAGCCTCACCTACAGGCGCGACGATGTCGACAAATCCGTCAACGTCGTCCTCGGTTATACGAACCAGACCGTCAGCTATGAGCTTATCGGCACGGTCGGATATATAAAGATATCCGCGTTCTACAAGAATACATTGAACCAGCTTGAAAAGGCAGTCGACCAGCTCAAGAAAGAGGGCGCGAAGAGCCTCGTTTTCGATGTGCGCTCGACCTATGACGGAACTATTGAATACACCTGCCGCGTTATAGATTATCTTGTCCCGACGGCGACCGAGGGCAACAAGGCGCTCGCGACGCTCGTTGACAAAAACGGCAACAATGTCAAGACCTACAGCTCCGACGCCAAGGATATAACGATGCCCATGGCGGTGCTTATAAACTCAGACACTGCGGGCTACGGCGAGCTGTTTGCCTGCGACCTCAAGGATTTCGGAAAGGCGTTCCTTATCGGCGAAAAGACCGCCGGCAGAGCCGATGTTCAGGAGACTTTCGAGCTCAGCGACGGCGGCGCAGTCGTGCTGACCACCTCAAAGATGCTGCCCTATATCAGCGAGAGTTTCGACGGAAAGGGCCTGACTCCGGACACCGAAATCATCCTCGCGGATTCGCTCAGAGAGAATCTCAGTACGCTCGAAAAAGAGAGAGACACCCAGCTTCAGGCTGCTATCTCCATGCTCGCGGGCAACTCGTCAGAGGGCTGAGACCGAAAATAAGATATTCAATCTCCCTGCTTTTTGAGAGCGGGGAGATTTTGTTTTGAAAGACAAAATAATGATGCCGATATGTCAAAATATCCGCGCCGGATTTTCGGCAGTATTATGTCCTTTTGGGTTTTATGATACAATATTTTGGGCAGATTAACGAAACTTTTCCTGTATCTGTAAAATTTTATCAAATTGCTTGCATATGAGGACAAAAACGGCTAAAATATATGAGGTATATAACCAATAACCAATTATACTAACAACGGAGGAATTCAAATGTCAGTTAAAGTTGCTATTAACGGCTTTGGCCGTATCGGTCGTCTTGCATTCCGTCAGATGTTCGGCGCAGAGGGCTACGAGGTTGTTGCTATCAACGATCTTACCAGCCCCGAGATGCTTGCAAACCTTCTCAAGTACGATACCGCTCAGGGCGGCTATTGCGGAAGAATAGGCGAGAATCTTCACACCGTAGACTTCAAGGCTGCTGAGTATGAAGAGGACGGCAAGACTGTCAAGGTTCCCGGCGCTATCATAGTTGACGGCAAGGAGATCACCATCTATGCTATGCCCAACGCGAAGGATCTTCCCTGGGGCGAGCTTGACGTTGATGTTGTTCTTGAGTGCACCGGCTTCTACTGCTCCAAGGCTAAGAGCCAGGCTCACATCGATGCAGGCGCTAAGAAGGTCGTTATCTCTGCTCCCGCAGGCAATGACCTCAAGACCATCGTCTTCAGCGTCAACGAGGGCACCCTCAATGCTGACGACACCATCATCAGTGCAGCTTCCTGCACCACCAACTGCCTTGCTCCCATGGCTAAGGCTCTTAACGATTACGCTCCCATCCAGAGCGGTATCATGTCCACCATCCACGCTTACACCGGCGATCAGATGATCCTCGACGGTCCCCACAGAAAGGGCGACAAGAGACGTGCCCGTGCAGGCGCTGCCAACATCGTTCCCAACTCGACCGGCGCTGCTAAGGCTATCGGTCTTGTTATCCCCGAGCTCAACGGCAAGCTTATCGGCTCCGCTCAGAGAGTTCCCGTGCCGACCGGCTCCACCACCATCCTTACCGCTGTTGTCAAGGGCAGCGATGTGACTAAGGAAGGCATCAACGCTGCTATGAAGGCTGCTGCTTCCGCTTCCTTCGGCTACAATGAGGATCCGATCGTTTCCTCCGATGTTATCGGCATGAGATTCGGCTCTCTCTTCGATGCAACTCAGACCATGGTTGCTAAGATCGCTGACGATCTGTATGAGGTTCAGGTTGTTTCGTGGTACGACAACGAGAACTCCTACACCAGCCAGATGGTCAGAACCATCAAGTATTTCGCAGAGCTCAGCAAGTAATCAGCTAAGTTCAGTGCCCCGCACGAAAGTGCGGGGCATTTTTTATGAGATTTTTTAGAAAGGGTGCGTCACTATGGAGATGCCAAGATTTAGAAGAGATTTTGTGGTAAGAACTAAAGAAATATTAGAAAACGCGGGAAACGAAGATTTTGAGTATGATGTTACGCTCTTGATAAATTGTCTGCAAGGCTTAATTTGTCTACCGATAGAAAACAACAAAAATGAAAAAGCCTTTTCCGAGATTTGTGTGGATAAGCTTAGAAAGTTAGATGTAATAGAAAAAGAGTGTACTGATGATAAATTATACAAAAGCGTCAGAAATGCAGTAGCGCATATGCATATTGACCCGCATAACGAAAATGGGTATATAAATAAGATAGTTTTACAAGACAAAAATCCGGATAAAGGCAGAGAATATCACACCATATTATCTTTTACTGTGCCACAGCTTAAGGAGTTTGCATTATTTGTTGCAGATGAATATTTGAAGAGACTTCGGTAATTAAACAACTTTTGTGGTGCCGTTGACTTTTTGGCTCCCCTGTATGGGAGACGGATACGCGAAGCGTAGACTGAGTGGCTATTGCCTCGAATTTTAAATGACATACAATCCGCGCCATACAAAACATAAAAATCCTCCGTACACCAAAATGTACGGAGGATAATTTTTTTATATCGCGAGGAACGCTTTGGCGAGCGCGAAGTAGATGAGCAGGGTGACCATATCGACTATCGTCGTTATCATCGGTCCTGCCATGAGCGCGGGGTCGAGCTTTATCATCTTTGCGATTATCGGCAGGGTGCATCCGATTATCTTCGCCACTATAACAGCGCAGACCATTGCGGCTGAAACGACAAGATAAACGGGCATTCCGCCGGAGGAGAAGAGCATCATTCTGCCGATGTTGACTGCCGCGAGAGTCAGTCCGCAGATGAGCGCGACTCTTATCTCTTTGAACACTATCTTCAGATAGTCCTTCGGGTGGATCTCGCCGAGCGCAAGACCGCGGATTATCAGCGTCGAGACCTGATTGCCGGCGTTTCCGCCCGTGTCCATGAGCATAGGTATGCAGGCGGTGAGTCCCGCGACTGCCGCGAGCATATTTTCATAGTTTTCGATTATCTTGCCTGTAAAAGTCGCCGAGACCATGAGCACCAGAAGCCAAAGGATTCTGTTCTTTGCGAGCTTGAAAACGCCCGTCTTGAGGTAGTTGTCGTCCGAGGGATGAAGCATTGCCATCTTCTCGAAGTCCTCGGTGTTCTCGTCCTCGATGACGTCGACGATGTCGTCTATCGTGATTATGCCGACGAGTCTCGCCTCGTTGTCAACAACGGGGACGGAGAGCAGGTCGTATTTTCTCGCTATGTCTGCGACTTTCTCCTGGTCGTCGAGCGTGTTGACGCAGATGAGCTGGGAGTCGGTGTCCATTATGTCGCGGATAAGCTCGTTGTCTTTTGCCATCAGCAGCGTATGCAGGGCGACCGTGCCGATAAGATGGCGCTTGTCGTCGATGCAGAAGCAGGTGTAGACCGTCTCTTTGTCGACGGCGGTCGAGCGGATGTGTTCGATTGCCTGACCGACTGTGAAAAAGTCATGCAGCTCGACCATCTCAATGGTCATTATCGAACCTGCGCTGTTTTCGGGATATTTCAAAAATCTGTTTATCAGGCACCTCGTCTCGCTGTCTGCCTTTGCGAGCACGCGGCGCACGACGTTTGCCGGGACTTCTTCGAGGAAGTCGACGGTGTCGTCAAGGAACATGTCGTCAAGCAGGTTCTCAAGCTCTGTATCTGTTATAAGATTCAGCAGCTGCGCCTGAGAATCAGGCTCAAGATAAGAAAAAACGTCCGCTGATATGTCTTTGGGGAGGATGCGGAATATCCGCAGAAGCTCGTCTTCCGGGAGCGATTCCATCGCCTGCGCTATATCAACGACGTTCATGTCGCACAGCTGTTCACGCAGATCGGCAAGTTTGCCCTCCGCCAACAGTGCGCTGATATTTTCCAGGATATCACGGCTCATATTGCACCTCTTTCTCCGTGAGGCGCACGCAAAAAGAGCCGATTTTTTTATCGGTCGAACTTTTTCGGGCGTGACCCCACAGCTTTATTTTTAGTTTGCCAACTTCGCGGCTTAGGTTTGTCGCTGCCCAAAAAATTTCACCACTTTTCAAAAATTTTTGCGTCGGGAAAGCCCGACGGGAGCACTTTTCGCACTCCTACATTAGTTTATA
>ERZ1673701.2881-NODE-2881-length-12547-cov-10.768092_pt1 | contig 12547 bp, 10 predicted proteins | sample MGYA00580231_ERZ1673701 | MGnify/ENA primary metagenome ERZ1673701 (study PRJEB41218, sample SAMN15661798) | gut metagenome | host: Homo sapiens | place: Canada: London | collected 2015-08-20/2019-03-30 | study: EMG produced TPA metagenomics assembly of...
CTTTCGTTTTGCCGCTGACTTCAACCCAAGTCAGCGGCTCTTTTTGTTTTGTAGGAGAAATTCAAGAACTTTTATTGTAAGAGAAACGGTGGCATATATGCAGCTGCCAATAAAAGTAAGCAGCAAAATTATTTCCTGAAAACTCAAGAGTTCACCTCCCTCATAATTTGGAGGCGACAATCAAGAGCCAATTATAGCAGAAGGGGAGAGGACTGTCAAAATAGGCTCGCCAATTCCTTAATGGCGGTTTGTTGGTACAATACCAACCAGTCAGGCTTTGCCAGACTGTGGATGATATGTATCAGGAACATAGTCAGAGGATTTAAGAAAAAGCAAGCCGTCGCGGGGGAGCCATTCCGGCAGACTGGTGGCTTTTTGTACACGGCTCCAGCCGGCGGGATTTCTCTTAGCGGGCCTTCCGGGTGTGATGCGATAAACAATGTAATGCTCGCCGTTGCAAAATTGCAGGATAGCAATTTTACCGGTAGGAAAATCAGTGTCTGTGTCTGCCAGCGAAAACCGCCACTGACATTGCGTGTCAAGTTCAGATAACTCTATGATTTGTTTGGCAAGTTTATGGGTCGTATCCTCATTGGGCTGTTTAAATCTGCCATTGTTGTCGATGGGCAATTCGCCTTTCGCATACGCCTCATCAATTGTCGCCTGGGCGGCAGTCATGAGGGAGCTAGCCTGGAGCATGACGCGCTTTTCAACGGCTTTGTCGATATAGCCGGTCAGGGACGGGACCAAAAGTGTTGCCAATACGGCCAGGATTACCAGGACAACGATCAGTTCAACGAGGGTAAGCCCTCTTTTTTGGTTGGAATCACAGAACCGGGCCATAGCACACGCCTCCCGCATCAGTATAAAACCGTACAAATAAAGTATATTAGCATAACGATGCTGCGTCAATTGTGGGGAATGCCAAATTCTTTATACATTATTTGTGAATAATGTAAGACTGTCGAAAAACTCTTGTAGGGGCGAGCATTGCTCGCCCGTGCCCGTTTGTCTGTGAAAAAACCTTCCGGGAAAACGCATTGCTGCGTCAAGCTGGCGGGCGACCAATGGTCGCCCCTACACATTCAATAGGTCAGTAATGTGATTCTCTGACACACTGACATTATTTGTGAATAATGTGATATTATAATTCGGCTTGAAAAACACAGATGACGGCAGCGGCAAGAGGTTCTGCCAAAAATCCTGCCCCAAATTTGTCGATTATGCCAAACGAATAAAGTTGCAATCCGATTTGACTTTTTGTATACTATACCTATATATATTATACAAAATAATCGGAAATATTATAAAAATTTTGGTTGGAAAGCGGGCCGGGTGTTGAAAAAGATTAGGATACAGCGGGTGAGCATCTTTGATATTGTCGCCACGCTGGTGTTGGCGGTGGTGCTCGTCGCGTTCGCGGTGCAGGGCACGGGGGAGTTGGCTCAAATGCAGACCGCCACGGACGATTACATCCAGTGCGAGACACTGGCCCGGCAGCTGCAAAGCGGGTCGGACTACCTGATCGAGCAGGTGCGGATGTACACCGCCACCGGTCAGCGGGAGTACATGGACAACTACTTTGAGGAGCTGAACACGACCCGCCGCCGCGAGAACGCTTTAGAGTATTTTGCAGAGCATTACGGCGACACCGATGCTTTCACGCTGCTGAAATCCGCCATGACAACGTCGCAAAATCTGAGCTATACGGATCGGTATGCCATGCGGCTTGTGGCGCAGGCCACGCTGGCGGACGAGTCGAGCTGGCCGACGGAAATCCGGTCTGTCTCGCTGCATGACAGTGACATAACGATGGCAGACAGCGAGAAGATGCGCAAGGCACAGCAGTTGGTTTGCAACGACCAATATCAAAATATGCGCGATGATGGGAACGAAAAAATCACCGAGAGCATGGACAGCCTGACTGCACTGACACGCAGCCGCCAGAGCGGAGCCGAGGCCGTTTTCACCGGTGTGTACCGTAAAATTGAGCTGTGCGCGGCGCTGCTGGTACTGCTCATGCTGGAAATCTGCATGATAACGCGCCATTTGGTGGTAAAACCGCTGATGGACTACGGTCAGAGCATCCGGCGCGGGGAGATTTTCCCGGTGGTGGGCGCAGCAGAATTGCAGGACCTGGCACTGACCTACAACGAAGTCTACCGCGAAAACCAGGAGACGCAGAAGATCATCCGCCACGAGGCCGAGCACGACGCGCTGACCGGCGCACTGAACCGCGGTTCGTTTGAAAAGATCCTGAATATCTATAAGAACGGCGAGAAGCCGTTTGCAATGATTCTCTGTGACATTGACATTTTTAAACATGTCAACGACACTTACGGACATGCGGTGGGTGACGAGATCCTGAAAAAGGTCGCAAACCTCTTGCAAACGACCTTCCGCAGCGTCGACTATGTCTGCCGCATCGGCGGTGACGAGTTCGCCGTTATCATGGTGGATGTGAATCAGGAATTGAGTTATACCATAAGTGAGAAAATCACGGTGATCAACAAACAGCTGTACTGTCCGACGGACGGCCTGCCGGCCGTCTCGCTGAGCGTGGGCGTGGCCTTTACGGATCGCGCAAACCCCAGCGAGAGCATCTTCAAGGATGCTGACAAGGCGCTGTACCGTGTCAAGCAGAGCGGCAAGCACGGCTGCGGCTTCTATTAAGTGCGCACGGATTTTGCGCAGCTGCGCCGTCTGCCGGACCTGCTTTTCCCGCGGCGCTGTCCGTTTTGCGGGTCATTGCTGGGGCCGGACGCACTGCAGGGCACGGTTTGCCCGGCCTGCGTGCCCGAGGAAATGCGCTTACAGCACATTCCGGCGCGTCTGCCGGAGGGCGAACACGATTTTTACGCCGTGCGGGAGGCTGCCGCGGCGTATTATTACGAGGATATTGTACGTACAGCCGTTTTGCGCTGCAAGCGGGGCGGCTGCTTTTGGTATGCCCGGGAGCTGGCGGACCGTGTGGCCGTGCTGGTGTTCGGCGCACTGCCGGCCAAACAGCCCGGAAAAATGCCGCAGTATGCGGGTGTGACCGCGCTGCCGCTGTACAGCTGCATTGTGCCGGTGCCGCCCCGCCAGCCGCTGCCCGGTATGCCGGGTCTGCCGCTGCTGCTGGCGCGCCGGTTGGGCGCGGTACTGGGGGTCCCGGTGGAGACACCGCTGTACATCAAGCGCTGGGGCCGCCCGCAGAAGGAACTTACCCGCGAGCAGCGCCTGCAAAACGCCAGGGGCGCGTTTGGCTGCCGCCCCGGCACAGACCTGACCGGCAGGCGGGTGCTGCTGATCGATGACATTATCACAACCGGTGCGACGGCGTCGGCGTGTGCGCTGGCACTTTTGGAGGCCGGTGCGGTGGAGGTGACCGCTGTGGCGATTGCCGCGGCGGAGGAGCTGCCCAAGAGCCGGAAAAAGCCCCCTGAGACAAAACCATAAAAAGACCGAAGCGGCGTGCCCGGAAATCATGGGCGTACTGCTTCGGTTTTTTCATAGCTTATACGGGGCATCTCCGCACCATCCGGTATGCCGTGCCTGCCCCGCCCAACGCCAGCTCTGCCAAAAATAGGGTGAAAAATTTGGCGGTTTTGCCACGCGCATAAAATCTGAACATCCTGTATAATAAAGACACGGATCGATTTTCTGCTGTAAAAAGGAGAAACCGCGATGACAAAGCAAAAATATATCATGGCGCTGGACGCGGGCACCACGTCCAACCGCTGCATCCTTTTTAACGCCCGGGGCGAGATGTGCAGCGTCGCGCAAAAGGAGTTCACCCAGTATTTCCCCAAGCCCGGCTGGGTCGAGCATGACGCCAACGAGATCTGGACGACCCAGCTCGGCGTGGCGCTGTCGGCCATGAATGAGGTCGGCGCGTCGGCGGAGGACATTGCCGCCATCGGCATCACGAACCAGCGCGAGACGACCATCGTCTGGGACCGTGACACCGGCGAGCCGGTCTACCACGCCATTGTCTGGCAGTGCCGCCGCACAAGCGAGTACTGCGACGAGCTGAAGGCCCGCGGCCTGACCGACCTGATTCGGCAAAAGACCGGGCTGGTCATCGACGCCTACTTCTCGGCCACAAAGCTCAAGTGGATCCTGGACAACGTGCCCGGCGTGCGTGCGCGTGCCGAGCGCGGCGACCTGCTGTTCGGCACGGTGGAGACGTGGCTCATCTGGAAGCTGACCTGCGGCAAGATCCACGTGACCGACTACTCCAACGCCAGCCGGACGATGATGTTCAACATCCACACGCTGGACTGGGACGACGAGATACTGGAAATTCTCGATATACCGCGCTGTATGCTGCCGCGTCCCGTGCCCAACAGCGAGTTCTACGAGTACGCCGACCCGATGCACTTCGGCGGCGAGATCAAGATCGCAGGGGCGGCGGGCGACCAGCAGGCCGCGCTGTTCGGCCAGACCTGCTTTACCAGGGGCGAGGCCAAAAGCACCTTCGGCACGGGCGGCTTTCTGCTGATGAACACCGGCGAGAAGCCGGTATTCTCCCAAAACGGGCTGGTCACCACCGTGGCGTGGGGGCTGGACGGAAGGGTGAATTACGCGCTGGAAGGTTCGATTTTTGTGGCGGGTGCAGCTATCCAGTGGCTGCGGGATGAGCTGCATCTGCTGGAGGACGCCCGCGACAGCGAGTACATGGCGCAGAAGGTCAGGGACACGAACGGCTGCTACGTCGTGCCCGCGTTCACCGGTCTGGGTGCGCCGCACTGGGACCAGTACGCCCGCGGCACCATCGTGGGCCTGACCCGCGGCGTGAACAAGAACCACATCATCCGCGCGACGCTGGACAGCCTGTGCTACCAGATCAACGATGTGCTGGCCGCCATGCAGGCAGATTCCGGCATTGACCTGACGGCGCTCAAGGTGGACGGCGGCGCGTGCGCGAACAATTACTTACTGCAGACGATGGCGGACATCAGCAACCTGCCGGTCAAGCGTCCCTGCTGCGTGGAAACGACGGCGCTGGGCGCGGCGTATCTGGCCGGGCTGGCCGTCGGCTATTGGAGCAGCACCGAGGACGTGCTGCAAAACTGGTCGGTAGACCGTGAGTTTATGCCGGGCATCCCCGACGACGAGCGCACCAGACGGCTGAAGGGCTGGAATAAGGCGGTGCGGTGCAGCTACGGCTGGGCGAAGGAGGATTGACCCCCAAAAGCCTTCCCCTTGGGGGGAAGGTGGCCCCGCAGGGCCGGATGAGGGGAGAGCTTGCCGCGACAGGCCGTAAACGGGTAATAGTGGCAAGGCTGCCCCTCATCAGTCAGCGGGCGGGGCCGCTGACAGCTTCAGTCTCCGCGCTAAGAGCCGCCTACGGCGGTTGAGCTCCGACACGCGCCTGCGGGCGCAGCCCCAAGGGGGAAGCCATTCCAACCGCACAAACCAACAACACGAGGTATCAATATGTACGACATCATTATTATCGGCGCGGGCGTGTCCGGGTGCGCCTGTGCGCGGGAGCTTTCGCGGTATGACGCGAAAATTCTTGTAGTAGAGAAGGAGGAGGACGTCTGCTGCGGCACGTCCAAGGCCAACAGCGCCATTGTCCACGCCGGGTACGACGCGGCCCACGGCAGCCTGATGGCCAAGCTCAATGTCGAGGGCAGCCGCCGGATGCCGGCCCTTGCGAAGGAGCTGGATTTTGCCTACGACCGGTGCGGCAGCCTTGTCGTCTGCCTGAGCGACGAGGACCGCCCCGCGCTGCAAAAGCTCTATGAAAACGGCATCGCCAACGGCGTGGAGGGGCTGCGCATCATAGAACGGGACGAGCTGGTGGGAATGGAGCCGAACATCTCGGACGCCGCCGTCGCCGCACTGTGGGCGCCCACGGGCGGCATCGTCTGCCCGTTCGGCCTGACGTTTGCGTTGGCGGAGAACGCCGCCAAAAACGGTGTGCAGTTTCGGTTTGACACCAAAGTTACGGGCCTGCACCCGCTGGACGGCGGCGGAACCGGGTGGGCCGTCGAGACCGACCACGGCACGCTGGAAACGCGCTGCATCGTCAATGCGGCGGGCGTTTACGCCGACACGCTGCACAATATGGCCGACGCGGCGCACCCCATGACCATCACGGCCCGGCGGGGAGATTACTTCCTGCTTGACCACACGGCGGGGCAGCATGTGCGGCACACGGTATTCCAGCTGCCGGGCAAATACGGCAAGGGCGTGCTGGTAACGCCCACGGTGCACGGCAATCTGCTGGTCGGGCCGACGGCCATCGACGTGGACGACAAGGAGGCCACGGCCACGACGGCGGCGGGTCTGGACGAGGTGCGGGAAAAATCCGGCCTCGCGGTCAAGGACATTCCGCTGCGCCAGACCATCACGAGCTTCGCGGGTCTGCGCGCCCACGAGGTGCGGCACGACTTCTTCATCGGCGAGATCGCGCCCGGCTTTGTGGACTGCGCGGCCATCGAGTCGCCCGGCCTGTCCAGCGCCCCAGCCATCGGTGCGATGGTCGCGGACATCGTGCGCGGCAGTCTGCACTTACACAATAAGCCCGATTTTGACCCGACGCGCAGGGGCATTCTGGACCCCAAAGCGCTGGATCTTGCAGCGCGGGCGGAGCTTATCCGGCAAAACCCGGCCTACGGGCAGATTATATGCCGGTGCGAGAGCGTGACCGAGGGCGAGATCATCGACGCCATCCGCCGCACGCCCGGCGCACGCAGTCTGGACGGCGTCAAGCGGCGCACCCGCGCGGGCATGGGCCGCTGCCAGGCGGGCTTCTGCAGCCCGCGCGTCATGGAGATCCTGGCGCGGGAGCTGGGCGTGCCGCAGAGCGAGATCACCAAGTCCGGCGGTGCGTCCAAAATCATCGTCGGCACGAACAAGGATAGCCTGTGAAAGGGGAGCGTCTGCCATGAAAAACGTTGATCTGGTCATTATCGGCGGCGGCCCGGCGGGGCTGGCCGCGGCGGTGGCCGCACGCAAAAGCGGCGTGCAGGACATCCTGATCCTGGAGCGCGACAGTGAGCTGGGCGGCATCCTGAACCAGTGCATCCACAATGGCTTCGGCCTGCATACCTTTAAAGAGGAGCTGACCGGCCCCGAGTACGCGGCACGGTTTGTGACGCAGGTACGCGAATTGGAAATTGAATACAAGCTCAACACGATGGTGCTGGATCTGGCGGCGGACAAGACCGTCACCGCCATGAACAAGACCGACGGACTGTTTCAGCTGCACCCCAAGGCGGTCATTCTGGCCATGGGCTGCCGTGAGCGCCCGCGCGGCGCGCTGAACATTCCGGGCTACCGGCCCGCGGGCATCTTCACCGCGGGCACGGCGCAGCGGCTCGTCAACATGGAGGGCTGCCTGCCCGGGCGGCGGGTCGTGATTCTGGGCAGCGGCGACATCGGCCTTATCATGGCACGCCGCATGACGCTGGAGGGGGCAAAGGTGCTCTGCGTGGCGGAGCTGATGCCGTACTCCGGCGGCTTAAAGCGCAATATTGTGCAGTGCCTCGATGATTTTGGCATTCCGCTGAAATTGAGCCACACGGTAGTGGACATTCAGGGCAAGGAGCGCGTGACCGGCATCACGCTGGCGCGGGTCGAAAACGGAAAACCCGTCCCTGGCACCGAGGAGCACTACGACTGCGACACGCTGCTGCTTTCCTGCGGGCTGCTGCCCGAAAACGAGCTGAGCCGCGCCGCGGGCGTAGCGCTGAACCCCGTCACCGGCGGCCCGGCGGTCAATGAGAGCCTGGAAACGAACCTGCCCGGCGTCTTTGCCGCGGGCAACGTGCTGCATGTGCATGACCTGGTGGATTATGTGTCGGAGGAGGCCGCGGCGGCAGGTGAGCACGCGGCGGCATACATTGCGGGCGGCGGAGCCGCGGCGGGCCGCACCCTGCCCGTGCGGTGCGAAAACGGCGTGCGTTACACCGTGCCGACCACCATCCGCCCCGACTGCGCGGGGGATACCGTGACGCTGCGGTTCCGCGTGGGCGGCGTGTACAAAAATAAAAAAATCGCGGTGTACCGCGGTACAGACTGCATCTACAGCCGCAAACGGCCCGTGCTGGCCCCCGGCGAGATGGAGACCGTGCGGCTGAAGGCCGAGCTCCTGCGCGGCCCGGGCGACGCCGTGACGGTAACGTTGGAGGAGGGCTGACGATGGAAAAACGTGAACTGATCTGCATCGGCTGCCCGATGGGCTGCCCGCTGACTGTGACGCTGGACGGCGGCGCGGTGGTCACCGTGCAGGGCAACACCTGCCCGCGCGGCGACGCCTACGCCCGCAGGGAGGTCACCGCCCCGACGCGCATTGTGACCACAACGGTGCGCGTGACCGGCGGCACCCTGCCCGCCGTGAGCTGCAAGACCCGCAGCGACATCCCGAAGGAGAAAATTTTTGACGTTGTCCGCGCGCTGAAAAGCGTCGTGGTGCCCGCCCCCGTACACATCGGTCAGGTCTTGCTGCCCGATGCAGCCGGGACCGGCGTGGATGTGGTGGCGACGAAGGACGTAGCCGAGGTGTAGATTCATCCCGTTATGAAAATAACTTTCCCAAAAAGTTAAATTTTCAAAGAAATTTGGGCAAAAATCAATGGCGTGTTTGAATATTGCACAAAGAAACCGTTGGTTTTTCGGCTTTTCGACAATTTTGCTAAAATCACTTTCTTTTTTGTGAAGAATATGTTAATATGAGATTAACAAAGTGTCGCGGCTGCGGAACCAGACGGCCCGGCGCCGAGTTGGGAAAGACCCACTCACAATTTTTGGAGGAATGCTTTTATGATGAAGTATCTGCAGAAGCTCGGTAAAGCTCTTATGCTTCCCGTAGCTGCTCTGCCCGTCTGTGGTATCCTGATGGGCATTGGTTACGCTCTGGCTCCCGCCGTTATGGGTGCCGAGGGCCCGACCTCCGGTGCTGCTTACACCGTAGGTTTCCTGCTGATCAAGGCCGGCGGCGCCCTGATCGACAACATGGCATGGCTGTTCGCCATCGGCGCTGCCGTCGGTCTGTCTGATGACCATGACGGTACCGCAGGTCTGGCCGGTCTGGTCAGCTTCCTGATGATGCAGCAGCTGCTGAGCCCCGGCGTGGTCGGTATGGTGCGCACCCTGGAAGAGGGCACCGCTACCTACATCGCCTTCCAGAAGGTGGCCGGCAACTCCTTCATCGGCATCCTGGCCGCTATTGTGGGTGCTGCCTGCTACAACAAGTTCAAGAATACCCAGCTGCCTGACTGGCTGGCATTCTTCTCCGGCAAGCGCTTCGTTGCAATCGCTACCGGTCTGATCTCCATTCTGGTGTCCGTTGTTCTGCTGTTCGTCTGGCCCGTCATCTTCGACGCTCTGGTCGCAATCGGCAACGGCATCGCTGGCATGGAAGGCATCGGCGCTGGCATCTACGCCTTCCTGAACCGTCTGCTCATCCCCACCGGCCTGCACCACGCTCTGAACAACGTGTTCTGGTTCGACACCATCGGTCTGGGCGACCTGAGCCACTTCTGGGCCGGCGAGACCAGCGCTGATGTGGGCTGGAGCCTTGGTATGTACATGTCCGGCTTCTTCCCCTGCATGATGTTCGGTATTGCCGGTGCTGCTCTGGCCATGGTCCAGACTGCCAAGAACAAGAAGGCTGCTATCGGTCTGGTTGTTTCCGCTGCTATCTGCGCTTTCGTCTGCGGCGTTACCGAGCCGTTCGAGTTCGGCTTCATGTTCCTGTGCTTCCCCCTGTATGTTGTCTATGCTGCTCTGTACGGCATCTTCACCATCATCACCTACTACTCCGGCTTCCGCGCAGGCTTCTGCTTCTCCGCCGGTGCTACCGACCTGATCTTCTCCGCCAGCCTGCCCGCACATGCTAAGACCTGGATGATCATCCCTCTGGGCATCGCCGCTTTCGTTGTCTTCTATCTGGTCTTCAAGTTCGCTATCGTCAAGTTCGACCTGAAGACCCCCGGCCGTGAGGACGAGGATGCCGAAGCTGCTGAGGCCAACATCACCCTCGCCAACAACGACTTCACCGCCATCGCCTCCGGCGTTCTGGCTGCTGTCGGCGGCAAGGACAATGTTGCCAACGTTGACTACTGCGCCACTCGTCTGCGCTTCGAGGTCAAGGACAGCACTGCTGTCAACGAGAAGGCCGTCAAGGCTGCTGGTGCTGCCGGCGTTATCCGCCCCAGCAAGACTGCCTGCCAGGTCGTTATCGGACCCAAGGTCCAGTTCGTCTACGACGAGCTGAAGAAGATGCTGTAAAAACAGGCATCACCGGATAAAGGTCTGGTTCCCTTTATCAACTCCGCCGCGGGCGGGCGATCAGCCCGTCCGCGGCTTTTTCTGTGATTTGCTGCAAAAGCGGTACAAAATCTTGGTACAAATCACATAAACCGGTCATAGTATCCCGCCCCATGGCGTGGTATAATGAAGAATAGGAAAACTGGGGCAACGCACCCCGAAAAATCAGGAGGTATTTTCTTATGAAGATCATCCGTGCAAAAGATTACTACGACATGTCCCGCAAGGCCGCCAACATCATCTCGGCCCAGGTCATCATGAAGCCCAACTGCGTGCTGGGCCTGGCCACCGGCGGTACGCCCGTGGGCACCTACAAGCAGCTGGTCGAGTGGTACAACAAGGGCGACATCGACTTCTCCGAGGTCACGACGGTCAACCTGGACGAGTACCGCGGCCTGCCCAAGGAGCACCCCGAGAGCTACTGGAGCTTCATGCACCGCAACCTGTTTGACCATGTCAACATCCGTCCCGAGGCCATCAACCTGCCGGACGGCACCAACATGGACGCCGACGCCGAGTGCGCCCGCTATGACGCGGTCATTCACAATGTGGGCGGCGTTGACCTGCAGCTGCTGGGCATCGGCAACGACGGCCACATCGGCTTCAATGAGCCGAACGAGGCATTCGAGCTGGGCACCCACTGCGTTGACCTGAAGGAGGAGACCATCGAGGCCAACAAGCGCTTCTTCGACGGCAACGCCGACCTGGTCCCCAAGCAGGCCTACACCATGGGCATCAAGACGATCATGCAGGCCCGCAAGGTCCTGATGGTCGCCAACGGCAAGGGCAAGGCCGACATCGTCAAAAAGGCGTTCTTCGGCCCCGTCACGCCGGAGGTCCCCGCCAGCATCCTGCAGATGCACCCCGACTTCATTCTGGTCGGCGACGAGGAAGCCCTGAGCGAGATCTGATTTGCGGAGGAACACTGCAATGATTATCAAAAATGCAAAAGTCTACAGCGACGGCTGCCGCTTTGTGGAAAAGGACCTCATCATCCGCGATGGCCGCATCGTCTTTGGCGCGGCCCCGCAGGAGGGCGAGAATGTCATTGACGCGGGCGGTGCCTATGCGCTGCCGGGTCTGGTGGACATCCATTTCCACGGCGCAGTCGGCCACGATTTCTGCGACGCCGACGAGGCCGGCCTGCAGGCCATCGCTGATTTTGAGGCGAGCAAGGGCGTGCTGGCCATCTGCCCCGCAACCATGACGTTCAGCGAGGAGATCCTGAACGGCATCATGGACGTGGCCGCGGCCCACAAGAACGAGCGCGGCGCGGATCTGGTCGGCATCAACATGGAGGGGCCGTACATCAGCCCCAAGAAGGTTGGCGCGCAGAACCCGAAGTACGTCATGGCCGCCGACGCGGGCATGTTCCGCCGCCTGCAGGCGCGCAGCGGCGGGCTGATCAAATTGGTTGACGTCGCCCCCGAGGAGCCGGGCAATCTGGATTTCATCAAGGAATGCCGCGATGAGGTGCGCATTTCGATTGCCCACACCTGCACCGATTACGACACGGCCAAGGCTGCGTTTGCCGCAGGTGCATCCCACATGACCCACCTGTACAACGCGATGCCGGGCATCACCCACCGTGCGCCGGGGCCGATCATTGCCGCGCTGGAGGATGGTGCCGAGGTCGAGCTGATCACCGACAACGTCCACATTCACCCGGCGATGGTGCGGTTCACCTTCAACACCTTCGGGGCGGATCGTGTGATTTTGATTGCGGACAGCATGATGGCCTGCGGTCTGCCTGACGGCCAGTACAGTCTGGGCGGCCAGGCCGTCACGGTGCGCGGACCCCGCGCGACGCTGACCGAGCAGCCCGGCACGATTGCGGGCAGCGCGACCTGCCTGTTTGACTGTATGAAGCGTGCGGTCCTCGACATGGGCGTGCCCCTTGAGAGTGCCGTCCGCGCCGCGACCCTGAACCCCGCCCGCAGCATCGGCATCGATGCCGATTACGGCAGTCTCGACGCAGGCCGCTACGGCAACGTCGTGCTGGTCGATGATAAGCTGGATATTGTCAAAGTGATCCGCCACGGAGAGGTTATCGGCTAAAGGATTAGCGGCAGCCTCCCGGAAACTTGTTCTTTCTTTTGGCAGCAAAAGAAAGAACCAAAGAAAACTGCCGCTGTTTCGACGCGGTGCGGGGTTGTGCGCGTGGGGCCACAGTTGAGCGCAGCGAAACTGGGGAGCGCACAATGATTGCCCCCGCGGGGCAATCAACCGCACGAGCGTGTTTGCGAAGCAAACTGGCGGCGCTCGTTGTGCGCCGCCA
>ERZ1673701.2884-NODE-2884-length-12541-cov-5.346949_pt1 | contig 12541 bp, 7 predicted proteins | sample MGYA00580231_ERZ1673701 | MGnify/ENA primary metagenome ERZ1673701 (study PRJEB41218, sample SAMN15661798) | gut metagenome | host: Homo sapiens | place: Canada: London | collected 2015-08-20/2019-03-30 | study: EMG produced TPA metagenomics assembly of...
GCAATAAGCAACTGCTGACGGTGATCCTGCTGATCACCGTTGTGGTGATCACGCTTCGTTTCATCTGGGTGGCTTCCATGCTGCGTCTCGCGCGCGACACCACAACCGGCAAGCGTCGCAAAATGTCGCCCGACCGCTGGCGTTCCGCCGCGGTCATGACATTCGGCGGCCCCAAAGGCGCCATCACATTGTCGCTGATGTTCACCATTCCTTACACCATTGCGGCAGGCGCGGAATTCCCCATGCGCGACGAACTGATCTTCATCGCCGCCGGCGTCATCGTCATGACGTTGCTGCTGGCCAACTTCACGCTGCCGCTGCTGGCGCCGAACCATGCCGAGAACACTTCGTCCGAAATGTTCGAGGTCACGATCGAGGTGCTAAGACAGACGGTGGAGGAACTCACCACCCGCATCACCCCGGACAACCGCCGTGCAGTGCTGATGGTCATCGATTCCTACACCAAACGCATCAGCCGTTTGAAGCAGCTCGCCGGCATCGTCGACTTGCACGGCTATGAACAGCTCAAGCTCCAGGCACTGTATTGGGAGAAGGAATTCGTGCGTGCCCGGCAGGCCGAGGTCAGGGCGCATCCGAATGCCAACAAGGCTGTGCAGGAACTGAATCTGGAAGCGTGCGAGCGCATGCTCGACCAGATCATGAATTCGCTTCGACATGCGTCCGCGAACCCGGAATCAGGGCATACCGTATCCCAGATTCGCGGCCGTATCCGCCGATTCCAGCATCGAACGGGCAATATCGTCAAGCGCGTAGGCAATCGCATCCGTCGAACCACTCCGCTTGTCAGCGAAGATCAGATCTTCGCGCACACGCAGGTGCTTCAGGTCGAAGCCATCGATCATGTCATTGAACGACTCAGCGAGGAAATGACCAAAGACACCTACAACACGGAATTCTGCTCCGCACTGATCCTTGATTATCGTCGAGCCGAAGCCTCGCTGAAATCACGCCCGAATATGGAGGGAAGCACCGAGGCCGCCAATCAGGCAGCCGATATCAAACGGGACAGCTACGGCATCGAGCTCGGCGTTGTGCAGGACATGCTCGAAGCCGGCGATATCACCCGTGCGCAGGCCAAGGCGCTGCGTCGCAATATCTACGTGATGCAGGTGGATGCGGATTCGGGAGTCTGAGTCGGCAATGCCGTTTCGCAAACCGCTGCATTGCATGCCGGCGAGTGTGCCGACAAAGGAAACCCCGGTGGGGTCGCCACCGGGGACAGAAAAAGGAGAGAAGAAGAAGATTCAATTATCGGAGCCATATGGCCCGGGTCGATTGCTTTCGACAGGTCCTATATAACCTCACGTTCCTGTGCTTACCGATACGGTTATCTGATAAATACCTGAGAATTCCTCAATATCGCGCATTATGCCAAACGTCCTTATCGCAACCACGATAGACGGCAGGCACTAGACTGGCGGTCAGTATCGTTTCCATTTGCGAGGAGCTCTCATGCTGTTGTCCGACCGCGACATTCTGGCCGCACAGGCCAAAGGACATATTTCATTGGATCCATGGACGCCGGAGATGGTGCAGCCTGCCTCAATCGATGTCAGGCTCGACCGGTTCTTCCGTTTGTTCAACAATCATGCCTACACCTATGTCGATCCCGCCGAGAACCAGGGCGAGCTGACCGAACAGTTCGAGGTCAAGGCGGACGAGCCGTGGATCCTGCATCCGGGGGAATTCGCGTTGGGATCCACTTGGGAGTATGTCAAACTCGATGCCAGCATCGCGGCTCGCTTGGAAGGCAAAAGCTCGCTTGGACGCCTGGGGATCCTGACGCATTCCACAGCCGGATTCATCGACCCCGGTTTTGAGGGGCATATCACGTTGGAACTGTCCAACGTCTCCACGCTACCGGTCAAGCTGTGGCCTGGCATGAAAATCGGTCAGATGTGCTTCTTCCAGCTCAGCTCCCCGGCGGAACACCCGTATGGGTCCGCCGGCACCGGATCGCATTACCAGGGGCAGCGCGGCCCGACGCCGAGCCGTTCCTATGAGAACTTCTACCGCGCGCGCATCACCGACTGACTCGCGGTATCCGATATTTCGTTTCGGCGGCCTTCACCGGCCGCCTTTGCATATACAAGGAGATAAGCATGAACGACCCCAGTGGCGAGTTCCACTTCGATTTTCAACGTCAGCCTCGCGCCAATCGTCCGTCCGACGAGGAAACCACTTTGCTGAATCAATCGCAGAACAGCGAAGCGACGCAGGCGTTCCCCACCAGCTCGAATCCGGTATCGAATACCGCAGCGACCTCGGCCAGTCCCGCATCGCTAGGCGAGACACAGGCCATGCCGCCACTATGGGATCTCGAGGACTTTGCCGCACCGGGCACGGCCCCATCGGCCGCGCAACCCACACAAGCCATGCCGCAGACGACATCAGCCGCACAACAGCCCACGCAGGCCATGCCACAGCCCACGCAGGCGTTCCCCACTATGCCGACGCCCCCAGCAGCTTCGTCAACGCCGGATCAGCTGCAGGCAACACAGGCCATGCCCGCTCAACTACAGGCCACGCAAGCCATGCCGCAAACGGCGCCAGCCACGCAGTCCACCATATTCGGCAATCAGGCCGACCAGCCTACGCAGGTGTTCACCCCTGACACCGCCCAGCCACGCGTAGCCGGCCAAACCACTCCTCGTACCATCACCGCTTCGACGCAACCGACGATTCTGCCGCCCACCATTCCTCCCAACGACCACGATGACGACGAGCAAGACGGCACGGCACCGAACAAAAAAGCCAGGAAACTCTCCAACGGCAAGATCGCCGGAATCGTCATCGCAGCCATTGCGGTTGTCGCACTCATCGTGGCTGGCGTGATGTTCTTCCGCTCGAACAGCGGAAAGCTTGCCTATGCCGCATGCACCGGCGCGCAGTCGTCATATAACGATACGGTCAAGAAACTGAACGCGGAGGCGACGCAGGCGCAACAGAACGCCCCAGCAGCCAGCACCGTAGACAATCAGCAGACGCTGACCACTCTCAATCAGGCTATTGCCAACGCCTCATCCGTTACCACAACGGCAAACTGCTCCGCGGATATGAAAGCCAACGAGCTGAAAACGAACACGACCAGCTTCAAGAACGCCACCAAACAGGCGAAAGAGGCGCGCAAGGCCATTCAAGACGCCTTGGAAGCCGCAAACAGCAGCAAGGACGCCAAGGATGTCAACGCATTGAAAGCCGATCTGAACGCCACTATCAGCAACGCGCAGAATGTACTGAACAATTCCGCCGGCCAGGTCGCGGACGAAAGCACACGCACCGCATTGCAGAACGCGATCAGCAACGCCAATAACGTCGCCGGACAGTCCACGCCGGCGCAATCCGACGTGAATAACGCCAAATCCCAATTGCAGAAGGCCGCATCCGACGTCAACGCCTCGATCAGCGCCAAGCAGCAGGCCGACGCCGAGGCACAACGCAAACAGCAGGAACAGCAGAACGCCGCCAATCAAAACCAGAATCAGAATCAAAACCAGAATTCCACCAATAGCGGCCAGTCCAGCCAAAACCAGAACGCCCAATGCGACGATTCGGCAGACGGCACCTGCCAAACCGGCAACGGCAACGACTGATCTGCCCACCGATTGTCGTTCAACCGTGGAATGAACGACAATCGACATCCAACGGCACCTTGATAGCAACGGTTATCAAGGTGCCGTTCCGTATCGACACCGGTGTTCCACGCCATCAACGCCGTACCGGTATGACGCGGGGTGCTGGGACAATGGGACGCATGGCACTTAAGAAAGGACCGACCAAGGGGTCGGGTGGAAAGCATAGGAACGCACTTCGAGGCAAAGGGCCGACGCCCAAAGCCGAAGATCGCGTGTATCACAAGGCATATGCGGCCAAGAAGGCCGCCGACCGACGCAAGATGGCCGATCCGCGACTGGCGGCTCGACGCCGCGCCGACAAGTTCTCGACAGGCAACACCACGGATCTGGTATTCGGCCGCAATTCCGTCCTCGAGGCGTTGCGCGTCGGCGTACCGTCGAACACGCTGTACGTGATGTCCCGTATCGAACATGACGACCGTACTCGTGAAATCGTGAAAATCGCGAGCGCCCACGGGTTGCGCATGATGGAGGCCGACCGACTGGAGATGGATCGCATCGCCAGGTCCAGCAACCATCAGGGCGTGATTCTCAAGGTCGAGCCATACCAGTATTCCTCGCTGGCGGAGCTTGCCGATCGTGCGGATAAGAAATCCCGCGCCATGGAAGCTGCGAACTCCGCTGCGGCACGCATCAGCGCCAGGCCGCTGTTCATCGCATTGGACGGGGTGACCGATCCGCAGAATCTCGGTGCGGTGATTCGTTCCGCAGCCGCATTCGGCGCCAATGGCGTGATTCTACCGGAGCGCCGCTCCGCTTCGGTGACCGCCGCGGCGTGGAAGGTTTCGGCGGGCGCCGCAGCCCATCTGCCGGTATGCCGCGTAGTCAACCTCACCAAGGCCATCGAAGCGTTGAAGGCTCGCGGCTACTATGTGGTGGGTCTTGACGGCGGCGGCGACAAGCTGGTTGGCGAAACCGGTTTCGAAACCGATCCGCTGGTAGTGGTGCTCGGCTCGGAAGGCAAGGGTCTCAGCCGTCTGGTTCGTGAGGCGTGCGACGCCATCGCCGGCATTCCGATCTCCAGTCAGGTGGAGTCCCTGAACGCGTCCGTCGCGGCCGGCATCAGCCTGTATGCCGTGGCCAACGAACGCCGTAAGGCAGCTGACCGCTGACTTCTCCTGCAAGGAGGCAAACCATTTCGTATCGTCCCATGGAATCCATGGGACGATTTTTTATGGCTTTTCTCAGCGTATAGCGGTGAACTTCCAGGAAAACCCAGTGTTAGACACAGCAACGGGTGGTTATATATCAAGTACCGAAGCAATTCGGGCGGAGCTCCACAGCCCCGCATAACTCAATCTTCATCTCTTCCTTCTCCTTTTTCTTCTCCCCGGTGCCAACCGCACCGGGGTTTCTTATATGCGCATGCATTACGCACATACGTACACATATACAACATCCCGTCCAGGTCTCAACCTGAACGGGATGTGTAGCTTCACGGTTGCCGCAGCAAGTTTCCTTGGGGGAGAGGAGAAAAACCTCCGGCTCGTCTATCGGCTGACAAGCAACAGATCAGTGACTCCACACGGCTGCGTCGGGATCGTAGTCGGGATCGTATCCGTCGTCGCCATACGTGCTTTCATCATCGATGACGCCGGAATCCGCCTCTTCCAACAGCGCGCTGATGGCCTTGTCGTCAAGCTTGTAGTTGGGCAGCACATTGTCGATATAGTTCTTCACGGCCTCGACCATCGGCACATCATGCCCGGCATGCTCGGCAAGATACCAGCGATGGGTCAGAATCTCATGGAAGAACTGCGCCGGCTGAATCTGCGAGCGGTATTCGCGTGGAATCATGCGGACGGTCGGTTCGAACACTTCGCGCATCCAATCGGTTGCCACGATTTCCAGATCCTCGCCTTCACGCCAAGTGGACGCACGGTATGCGTCAAGGTCGTTGAGCAATCGACGCGCCTGATTCTCCTGCACATCAAGACCGGTAAGGCGAAGCAGCTTACGCGATGCGTAACCGGCGTCCACCACGCGCGGGCGGACCAGCACACGCTTGCCGTCCTCCGTGGTCTTCATTTCCAGCTCGTCAACGTCGAAGCCAAGCTCGTTCAGCTTGTTGACGCGCTTTTCGATCTTCCACATCTCATCGGGCTTGAACTTGTCGGTGTCGGTGAGCGCGCTCCACAGCGAATGGTAGCGGTCGACCAGGCGATTGCCGATTTCGATCTCGTCCACGTCGCCCGGAAGCAACTTGCCGTAGCTCAAATCCATAAGTTCGCCGATGATGTTGGTGCGAGCCAAATCGATATCGTATTCGCGCTGGCCTTCGGTCAAGTTGATCTGCAGATCGCCGGTTTCGGCATCGACCAGGAATGCCGTGAATGCGTCGGCATCGCGCAGGAACAGCACGTTGGACAGGGACACATCACCCCAATAGAAGCCTGCGAGGTGGAGACGGACCATGAGCACGGCCAGGGCGTCGATCAGTCGTTCGGCGGTATCCGGGCGCAGATTGCGTGCGAACAGCGCACGGTACGGCAGCGAGAACTTCAGATGCTTGGTGACCAGAATGGCTTCCAGCGGTTCCCCATTGTGATCATGACGACCGGTGACCACGGCGATCGGCGTGACGGCGGGCAGTTCGAGTTTCTGCAGACGGCGAAGATTCTCATATTCGCGTTCGGCCATCTGCCGGGTGATTTCCTTCATTGCGTAGACTTCGTCGCCTACATGCACGAAACGCACAACGTGTCTTGAAATACCTCTCGGAAGATTCGCCAGCAGATCCTGCGGCCAGGAGGCAAGCGGCTCGGACCACGGTAGGGTGAACATCTTCGGGTTGGAACTTGCCGCGGTAATCTTCAGAGCCTGCGGTTCCGCCGCGTTCTCCGATTCGCTTTCCGCATTCACAGAAGTCGCCATGGCGACACGGGGGTCCAGCTGGGACACATCAATTGGATTAGGGGTCATGGCTCATGATTCTACCCGCGCCACCTCCCCATGGAATCGTGAATATGCTGTTTCGTCTCAGAACGGGGATACGTGAACGTGCACATAAAAAAGAAGCCCCGCGTCATAGCGGGGCTTCTTCAACGAGACGGTTAGAGAGGAAGAGAAAACGTCTCGTTTAATGGTTGACCAGCTCAGTCGAGAATCTGGTCAAGTCCGATACGACCGGCCTTGTGGCCTGTCACTCGACTCAGTTCAGACGCAGCTCGGTCGACGGAGCGAACAGATGCATCTTGGCCGGATCGATCTTGATCTTGACGACGTCGCCAACCTTCGGCAGCGCACGCGGGTTCACACGAACCGTGGTGAGCTTGTTCTGGTCGGACATGACCTGGGTGGCCTCGGCGGCAGAACCATCGGTGATGATGTTGCCGTAGATGTAGCCATCGGAGCCGAGATCCTCGACGTTGACGACCTTCAGGGAGAAGGCGTTCGGATCGTCGGAGGTAGCCAGGGAGGCGTCTTCCGGACGGAAGCCGACGACGATCTGGCCCTTGTCTTCGGCGGTCAGCTTGTTGACGGCCTCGGCCGGCAGATCCACGGTGTCCTCACCGATCTTCGCCTTGCCGTTCACCACCGGATGAGTGTTGATGTTCATCGACGGGGAGCCGATGAAGCCTGCGACGAAGACGTTGGCCGGGCGATCGTACAGCTCGGTCGGAGCGCCGACCTGCTGCAGGATGCCAAGCTTGATGACGGCGATACGATCACCCATCGTCAGAGCCTCGGTCTGATCGTGGGTCACGTACAGGGTGGTGACACCCAGCTGACGCTGCAGGGCGGCAATCTGGGTACGGGTCTGCACACGGAGCTTGGCGTCGAGGTTCGACAGCGGCTCATCCATCAGGAAGACCTTCGGCTTACGAACGATTGCACGGCCCATGGCCACACGCTGACGCTGACCACCGGACAGAGCCTTCGGCTTACGGTCGAGGTACTCGGTCAGATCAAGGATCTTGGCGGCTTCCTCAACACGCTTGCGAATCTCGTCCTTCGGAGTGCCGGCGATCTTCAGGGCGAAGCCCATGTTGTCGGCAACGGTCATGTGCGGGTACAGCGCGTAGTTCTGGAACACCATTGCGATGTCGCGATCCTTCGGCTGCATGGTGGTGACATCCTTATCACCGATGCGGATGCTGCCCTTGTTCACTTCCTCAAGGCCAGCGAGCATGCGCAGGGTGGTGGACTTGCCGCAGCCGGACGGGCCGACGAGCACAAGGAACTCACCATCCTTGATATCAAGATTCAGATTATCCACAGAGGGCTTGTCGTTGCCCGGGTAGATACGAGTGACGTGGTCGAATACGACTTCTGCCATAATTGCAATCCTTTCAGAGGCAGGTACGTGCCTCACGATCCGTTGTAAAGGGATTTCGGTGCTTCAATCTGTGAATCACCTGCCCGTTCGCATCACTGCAAACATTCAGGCAAACCGCAAACTTCTGCGTTTACTTGTTTGGTTTTGGGTTCAATGAGGTCCTCCTCATCGAGCCTTCTGTTTACTATACACGCCGATTCCGATTCGTCAATCGGCATGTTTCGTATTCAACCGGAGATTGTGAGCCATATCACATCATACAAGTCGGCCTATTGGTGGCCTATTGCCTGGTATCCGTTCCGCTCATACACACGGCCGATCGGTTCCACGGCATGCGGCGAGTCGTTGGCCTCATACGAACAGCATCATCCGCCCCTGAGCAGTCCGGCATACCTGCCGCAGCACCAGGTCGGCTTTGCAGTATGCCGGATGAACGTTGGCACCACCCGTTGCCGACAACAAAAAAACGGGCGGCGGAATAATCCGCCACCCGTTGCGCGTTGCTGCCGCTCGCCGCGACTCAGTCGTCGCCAAGCGTGATGTGCACGCCTCCCACCAGGGAGCTCACGACGTTATAGATCAGAGCGACAATGGCCGCGAGCAGAGTGAACAGCACGATTTCGATGATGGAGAAGATCGTCACCGCGGACAGCACCGAGCTCAACGAGAACACATCGGTCAGGTTCAAACCGCCTGCGTCAAGACCTGTGGATGCGACGATCTGCGTCAGCTGGTCGAATACGCCGACGACGTTCAGCAGCATCCACACCAGGCCCGCCGCGATGATCTGGATGATGCCCCACGCAAGCGACATCATGAAGGACACCTTGGCAACGCTCCACGCGTTCAAACGCGTCAGCGACAGGTTCATGCGGCGTGCGCGCGGCGTGCCACGCTTGCCGGACGGAGCCGGACGCACGGGAACGCCAGTAGGCGTGGTCGAAGTCGCCGTGGGGAAGGTGTGAGACTTCTCGCTGGCAGTGGACTGGCTCGACACGGAACGGGCCTCACGCGGAGCGTCATCCAGGCCGCGCGGCTGATCGACCGGTTCGACCGCCTCGGTCGCGTTGGTGTTCGCCGGCGCCTCGGCGGTTTCGGCGGTCACGTTCTCTTCAGGCTTGTCGTCGCTCATGTTGCTCCTTCATGATTCGCTATCTGTAGCCGAGACTAGCAATCTTTACCGACGATTACTCGCCATCCGACTCAGTGTTCACATTCTGTACGTCAGCGGGCTGTTCGGCCTGCTGCTCGGCGGAATCCGACTGTTCGGACTGGGCGGGCTGAACGTCGTTCTGATCGTCGGCATCATCCTTCTCGGCGTTCAATGCGATGGAGATGATCTCGTCGTTCTTATCCGGCTTGGCCAGCGTAACGCCCTGCGTATTACGGCCGGTGCGCTTGACCTCGTCCACATCGGAACGAATCACCTTGCCAGACTTCATAATGGCCATCACCTGGTCATCTTCGGAAACAATCAGCGCGCCGACCAGCGATCCACGGCCTTCAGCAAGCTGCAACGCCTTGACGCCGTAACCGTTACGCCCCTGCAGACGATACTCGCTGACGGCGGAACGCTTGGCGAAGCCCTCATCGGTGACCACGAGCAGATCCTTGTCGGAATCGCCCCACACCACGTCCATAGCCAGCAACTCGTCGCCGTCGCGGAATTTCATGCCCTGCACGCCGGCGGTCTGTCGGCCCATCGGGCGCAGCTGTTCGTCGTTGGCGGTGAATTTCAGGCTCATGCCCTTTCTGGACACCAGCATGATGTCGTCGTCGGCGTTGCACAGTGCGGCACCAATCAGTTCGTCTGCGTTTTCGCCGTTCTCGTCGGTCATCAGACGCACTGCAATCAGGCCGCCCTGACGCGGAGAGTCGTACTCGGCAAGCGCGGTCTTCTTGACCTTGCCGGAACGGGTTGCGAGCACCAGGTACTTGGCGACCTCGTAATTCGGAATCGACAGCACGGTCTGGATGGTCTCGTCGGGCCCGAACTGCAGCAGGTTCGCCACATGCTGCCCCTTGGAATCCCTCGAGCCTTCCGGCAGCTCATACGCCTTGAGACGGTAGACGCGACCCTTGTTCGTGAAGAACAGCAGCCAGTTATGCGTGCTGGTCAGGAAGAAGTGATCGACCACATCATCCTCACGCAGCTTCGCGCCCTTGATACCCTTGCCGCCACGGTGCTGCGCACGGTATTCGTCGGCCTTGGTGCGCTTGATGAAACCGGAGTGGGTGACGGTGACCACCACGTTCTCTTCGGGGATGAGATCCTCGACGTTCATCTCGCCGCTGTACGGCAGAATCTTGGTGCGACGCTCATCGCCATACTTGGCGACGATTTCGTCGAGCTCGTCGCCGACGATCCTGCGCTGGCGTTCCGGCTTGGCGAGAATATCGTTGTAGTCGGCGATCTTGCGCATCAGCTCGTTATGCTCGTCGACGATCTTCTGCGCTTCCATATTGGCCAGTCGCACCAACTGCATCGACAGGATGGCATCGGCCTGAACCTGATCGATGTCGAGGAATTCCATCAGCTTCGGACGTGCGTCCTCACGCCCCTGGCTGCCGCGAATCAGCTTGATGACCTCTTCGATGGCGTCGAGCGCCTTCAGCAGACCCTGCAGAATATGATCGCGTTCCTCCGCCTCACGCTTGAGGTAGGCGGTACGACGGGCGACCACGTCGATCTGATGATTGATCCAATGGCGGATGAACGCATCAAGGCTCAGCGTCCGCGGCACGCCGTCGACCAGCGCCAGCATATTGGCGCCGAAAGTCTGCTGCAGCTGGGAATGCTTGTACAGATTGTTAAGCACGACCTTCGGAACCGCGTCGCGCTTGAGCACGAGCACCAGGCGCTGACCGGTACGGCCGGAGGTTTCGTCACGCATGTCGGCGATGCCTTGGATCTTACCGTCGCGCACCGCTTCGCGGATGGAGGCGACCAGTCTATCGGGGTTGACCTGATACGGCAGCTCGGTGACGACCAGGCACATGCGGCCCTTGATCTCCTCGGTGTTGACGACGGCCCGCATGGTGATCAGGCCGCGGCCGGTGCGGTAGGCCTGTTCGATGCCCTTATGACCAAGAATGGTGGCGCCGGTCGGGAAATCCGGTCCCTTGATGATGCGAATCAGGTTGTCGAGCAGCTCCTCACGGCTTGCCTCCGGGTGGTCAAGCGCCCAATGCACGCCTTCGGCGACCTCACGCATGTTGTGCGGCGGAATGTTGGTGGCCATGCCGACTGCGATACCGGAGGAACCGTTGCACAGCAGATTCGGGAAACGTGCCGGCAGCACGGTCGGCTCCTGCGTCTTACCGTCGTAGTTCGGCAGGAAATCAACGGTGTCCTTGTCGATATCACGCACCATTTCCATGGCGAGCGGGGCCATGCGGCATTCGGTGTAACGCATTGCCGCAGCCGGATCGTCGCCCGGGGAGCCGAAATTGCCCTGACCGTCGACCAGCATATAGCGCATGGACCAGGACTGCGCCATACGCACCAACGTGTCGTAGATGGCGGAGTCGCCGTGCGGATGGTATTTACCCATGACCTCGCCGACCACGCGCGCGCACTTGGAATAGCCACGATCGGGACGGTAGCCGCCGTCGTACATGGCATACACCACGCGGCGATGCACCGGTTTCATACCGTCGCGTACATCCGGCAACGCTCGATCCACGATCACGCTCATGGCGTAGGCGAGGTACGATTCGCGCATTTCCGTCTGCAGATCACGCACCTGGATGCGTTCGCCGACCATCAGGCCGTAATCGGTGTTGTCGGCCTCTTGCGGGCTTAGCGGTTCCATCGAGCCGTCCGGCACGAACTGACCGTTGTCATTGTTGTTTTCGTCTGCCACTTTTCCTCCGTAGCTATGCTCCTCCAACAAGGAGCCGCCGGTCACACAACCGGCTGGGGGAGAAGCCGTTCAAGGCTTCCCCCGTTACGTTTTCTGGCTCTCTTGCGCATCGGCCGTGATGTTCGAAGCGCAAGAGGAGATGCAATATGCCGGTTAGGCGTCGATCCAGCTGACGTTGCGTGCGTTGCGCTGGATGAACAGTCGGCGCGGTTCAACCTCGTCGCCCATCAGCATGGAGAAGGTCTCGTCCGCGGCTTCCGCATCCTCGATCTGCACCTGCTTCAAAATACGATGCTCCGGATCCATGGTGGTTTCCCACAGTTCCTGATAGCTCATCTCGCCCAGACCCTTGTAGCGCTGGATGCCTTCGCCCTTCGGCAGCTGGCGTCCCTTCGCCTTGCCTTCGGCAAGCACACGGTCGCGCTCGGCGTCGGTGTAGACGAAATCATGCGCGCCCTTGGTCCACTTGAGTCGGTACAGCGGCGGCATGGCCACATACACGTAACCGGCCGTGATCATCGGCCGCATATAGCGGAAGAACAAGGTCAGGTTCAGCGTGGCGATATGAGCGCCATCGACATCGGCATCGGCCATGATGATGACCTTGTGGTAGCGCACCTTGTTGATGTCGAAGTCCTCGCCGTAACCACCGCCGACCGCGGTGATCAGCGATTCGATGGTGTCGGACTTCATCATGCGGTCCAGGCTTGCGCGCTCGGTGTTGAGGATCTTGCCTCGCA
>ERZ1673701.2903-NODE-2903-length-12436-cov-21.352233_pt1 | contig 12436 bp, 8 predicted proteins | sample MGYA00580231_ERZ1673701 | MGnify/ENA primary metagenome ERZ1673701 (study PRJEB41218, sample SAMN15661798) | gut metagenome | host: Homo sapiens | place: Canada: London | collected 2015-08-20/2019-03-30 | study: EMG produced TPA metagenomics assembly of...
TTTTGACGACAGGTTCCTGGGCCTTGTCCATCGTCGGTTCTTCTGCCTGCTGGCAAGAGATCATCATCGCTGCACTGGCTGCCAGTGTTGCGAATAATTTGAAGTTTTGTTTCATTTTGATTTGAATTTTAATTGTTTTTGCTCCGGTTAAAGAGCTGTGAGAGGATAAAATGGAAGAACATAGGTGTATTTTGTCGACCGTTTTTATCAATTCCAATCTTTCAGCCATTTGCCGTAATTCTGAATACCCTCGGATAATGTCCAGAGTCTGTTCATATCCAACAGATAGGTGTATCCTTTTTTGCTTCCGAGCAAATAGCTGTTTTCTGGATCCATAAAAGTGCAACACGCTGCAAACGTATTGTCCCAAAAAGCTTCGTAACTGTCCTGGAGATTGCTGTGCAAATCGTCGAAGACGATGATGTTGTTAGGCTTATAATTAGGAGTCCAATCTAAAAGGAATCTAGGCTCCCGCATCATGGCCTCTTCTTCCGTTTGGGCAGCAGGATAGATGGGAAAGTTGATGCAGCCGTACCGATCCTTGGGCAGATTGGCAATCGGCTTTTGCGTATAGGTGGATACATACTCCAGTTCGGGATGCCACGGGTCGAGCAGCTGCGGGGCCTCGCTGTTGCTGTTGTAACCCGACCATGCGTAGTCAATGTAATCGCCGACGGCGATTCCGCCCGTCGCTTCCGTATCCCAGAAAGTAGCGGTCGGCTCCTCGTAAACCGTGACCGTCAGTAATTTTTCCGTGCCAAGTGCCTCGCGCAATGCCTTGATGAGCTTCGGATAGGAGGTCGTGTTCACGGCCGGCATACCCTCCTTGCCGTAGCCGGAATTTCGATCCCAGAGGTTTACACCGTCGAGTTCGTATTGTTCGATAACGGTCTTGACCTGCGCTGCGAAGTCTTCGATTTGAGCATCGGTGAGGTTGCAGAACCCGAGCCCCTTGCCTCCGCCTTCGATACTGATACATACCTTGCGTCCGTGTTCCTGCAACGGACGGATATATTTCGTCGATTGGCTGAGCACATAAGTCATGTCGGTTCCGAGATCAAGCAGGGCGCGGCCGGCTGCAGCATCGTAGCCGACCTGGACAGTGCGCAGGTTGACGATGTTGCCTACGGTACCGTACCACGCCACGGTCGTGCCGCGTGCCACTTTCTTCCGCATGATGTAGTCCTGCGCCAACAGCGGCTGAAAATCGTTCGTATTGACATAGAACACGAAGAACAGGTCGTGGCCGTCGTGCAGGGTGTATTCGTCGGTGTAGGGTTGGCGAACCGAAACGTTGTAGTAAAGCGTCTTGTCCGCGTCCGGTGCGTCCTGTGCAGCGACCGTAAGCGGTAGTACATATTCCCCGGCGGCAAGTCCGCTTGCCGAGAACTTGATACGTTTCAATTCCGAACGCTGCGTTGCGGCCGAGAGGTCGAGCGTCTTGCCGTCGGGGAACTCGTAATTCGCCTCCGGCAGCAGCGTTCGTTCGATTTCATCTCCGGCATCGTAGTCATTGAGCAAAGATGCATCGCACCATGCGTCGAGCGAATATCCCGCTGCCGCCGGCTGTGTCTGCCTCAAGTAGAAGTTCTTCGTCATAACCCCTCCTTCGGTCAGCAGCACATCGACCCTATTTTCCACGGAATTGCTGCTGCACAACATCACATGAACCTCTTCGATGGAACCTTTGTCGGGCAACTTCCCGCTTTCCTGCATCACGGGATCGGCCTCGCAGGCCGTAAGGCCCGCGAGTGCCGCCGTGCAGAGAAGCGTTACCACCCCTGTTTGCAAATCAAAAATCGTCTTCATAGTTACTCGTTGTTTTCGTTAAGTTTCGGAATCTCGATGCCCTGCGGCCAGATGATGTCGTATTTGGCGACGCCGTCGTTGCCGTACATCGAATAGTCCTTTACGGTATTGCCAGACCCCTCGTTGAATTTCCAGTATCCGAGTAGCGTCGAATCGTTCTCCGGGTTTTCGATTTCATACATATTTTCCCAAATCTGTTCCAGCGTGCGGGCCACAGACCATACACGCGCCTCGGCGATCTTGCCGTTCAGAGGCCGATAGTCGTCGTAGGAGCGGCCGATGAAGAACTGATAGGCCTCGCTCAGGCCATCGTACCCCAGTTCTTCGTACTGGGCCTTGTCGCCCTCGGGAGCGGTGTTCCACAGGTCGTAGAGCGCCCGCATGGCCAAGTTGATGCAGTTCTTATCGTTCTGCGTCGTGATGCCCACGCCCGTGACTTCGCTCTGAATCTGCCCGTCGACGTAGATGCGGGCCGTGCGGGTATTCTGGTCGTAGGTGCAGGCCACATGGTACCAGCGCCCCGTTTCGAGATGCTTCATCGCGTCGCGTCCGGGAATCTTGCCGAAGCCCGAGCCACTGCCCGAACCGTCGAACTGCAACTGTTCGCGCTCGAAATTCGTGTCGCCGATACGCAGCAGCAGGTACTGCTCGACGCCCATGACGGACGAGATGTTGACGGGATTGCCTTCAGTATTGGTTTTCACGAATTCGTCGATGTAAATCAGGGCCTCGTAGGTCACAGCCCGCAGGCCGTTCCAATCCTTGCTGCTTTCGGAATACTTATCGAGGGTCGGGAACTCGATCCAGTTGTCCGTAAGTTGTGCCGCGACGGTGATGGCCGAGGAGCGTTTGACGACGTAGTAAGCCACGTCGGAGCCGTGCAACACATCGATCGATGCGCTACCGATGCGTACTGGAACCAGATAGGTTTCGTCGATTGGCAAAGCTCCGGTCTGCTCATCTCCTTCTCCGGTGAGTTCACGGAGGCGCAGCGTGACAGCATCGGAGGTCGTCTTCCCTGCCGGAATGGTCACAGTTTCGGACAGCAAAGAATAATATTTTGAATCGAGCATCGTCCACTCCGTACCGTAACGGGCATTGTACGTCCCGACGAGCGACGGGTCGACCGTGAGCGTCACCGCCACATCCTGTCCTGCCGGATATGTCAGTACCGCCTGCAACGCGCAATCGTAGGTAGCCCGGGTGTTGCTGAAGGTCGTGAGCTGTGCGTCGCTCGTCGAAGCGACGTCGAGGTATACGACATTGTCGAACTTGTGATTGTCATCGCCGTAGTTCTCGCAGGCCGTGAAAGCCACAAGCGAAACGAGAACCGCCATTAGTATCTTTTTCATGTTCATGACTGTCTTTATTTAGAGGGGTTCAACGTTTGTATCGCCTGCCGGATGGTTTGGTAGTTCATCTCGGAATGGTAGTAATCTTCGGCAATATTGTAAGCCGCAAGCCCCGCATAAGGCCCGAGTTCGACGACGCGGCGCGACATTTCGTCGACGGCGGCGTGCTCGGTGCGGTCTTCATCAAACAGCGCCGCATTGATTTCGGCGGTCAGCAGCAGCCGATTGGCCTCGATGCCGGCATAGTTAACAGCGTGCAGGGCATGGAGTCTCACATCCAAAACATTTTCGAGTTTCTCCGTATCGAGGATGACGTAATCCATCTTTGCACGGTCGGTGGCAGCGAGCGACAGGGGATTACCCTCGAAAACGAGGAGCTGACCGTCAGTTCTGGCCGTGGCAAGCCTATCAATAATGCGAGCCGTGGCATCCGCAGCCAACGGGTCGGTCGTGAACGAGTAGCCGTCCATGCCATTGGCAGCGACGGCAACGACGACCTTATCCAAGTAGGCGTCGAGCGCCGCCGCATCGGCGAATTCCTCCGCACGAGCGGCATAGTCGATCTGATAGAGCACCTTCGTGCCTTTCTCGTGCATGACGGACATGTCCTCGGCGTCGAATTTCGAGAAGTTGTCGGCGTTGGTCAGCGTCACGATGTCCAGCGAATCCGGAAGGCAGCGCATGAAGTCCTGCTCTCCGGTCGCTTTCTCGGGAGAATTGTGCATGCGGGCATAGACGATGAAATGCTCCGACTGCTTGTAGGCCCTCAATGTCGCGGTGTACTCGGCCCATAGGGCAGGATCTTGCTCCCAAGGCTTTTTGACCGTACTGTCGAGTGCCTCCGTTTCCGTCCAGTCGCTGCACGAGACGAGCGACAGCATCGAAAACAGCGCCAGCAGCGTGAATATAAAGTTCTGTTTCATAGCTGTTAGTTGTTATAAGATTTGCAATCCCACCATACACGGGTTCCCATGACGTCGCCCGTGCGGTTGCCGTTCTGCTGCTCGCCATCGAGCGTCTGGATGGCCAACTGAAGGTTGGCGTTGTTCTGCTGGTACTCCTCGACGGGGTAAGGCAGGCGTCGTGCACCCTGCGCTACGTCCACCGTGCCGCCCGACTTGTCGGTGGGCACGGGCAGCAGTTTCGGATAGCCCGTGCGGCGGTGCTCCGACCACGCCTCGACGCCCAGCGGGAAGATGGCGATCCATTTCTGCACGATGATGCGTTCAAGGTTGCGTTCGAAGTTCTCGGCTCCGTCGACCCACGGAATCCCGATGTCGCTCTGGGCCATCGCGCTGTAGTTGCCGACAGGATCGGTGTAGGGCGCGGGCTTGACGTCAGTCTGGGCCAGATAGGCGTCGGCGCCGCTGGCACCGCGCTCCTCGAACGAAAGCCTTACGGCTGCTTCGTAGAGTGACCGTGCCGTTTCTTCCGAGCCCCAGCGCAATTCATATTCCGCACGCAGGAACGTTGCCTCGGCGGCATTGAACCATAGGTAGGGCGTATCGCTCGCAACGATCATATTCGAATACTTCGACACGGCCTGCGACTTGCTCGTCACATCGATGCCGATACGGATACCCACATAGTCGCCGACATCGTTCGCAAGGAACATCTTCTCCATACGCGGGTCTTTGTAGCCGTTCATGTAGCAGAGGATGTCGGCTCCGACACGGTGGTCGCCCCAGTCGTTGTAGATGAGCGTCGTGCGGTTCTCCGCGGCGTGCATCGCCGCATTGTCGGCATTAGCCTCGATAACACCCCCGGCAATAGCCGCGGCGGCCTTCGCACGGGCGACGTCGGACTTCACATACGACAAACGCATGGCCATGCGCAACTTGAGCGAATTGGCATATTTGAGCCACTGCGCGATATTGCCGTAGTAGACGCCGTCGTAGCGGCTCCACGCTTCGGCCGGGAGCGTCGTGTTGCGGCCCAGTATCTCGATAGCCTCGTCCAGCTCCTCGAACATCTTCGTATAGACCGCCTCCTGCGAATCGTACTCCACATAGACCGACTCGTTGCTCTCCAGCTTCGAATAGGGAATCGGACCGTAGGAGTCCGTCACACGGTGCATGATGGCCACTCGCAACAGGCGGGCGAAAGCGATGGCCACTTCGTCTTCCGTGCCGTTGACGATGCCCTTATAGGGGGTATAGGTCTCGGTGATGACGTTGGCGAAAGGCCATTTGCGCCAGTCGGCCGAGGGATTATAGGTCTCGAACTTGGTCTGCCATGTATCGACCGTAGCACCGATGTAACCGCCGAACGGCCCGCCCGAAAGCGATTCGTTGAACTGGTACATGTGCTCCTGCACGGGAATCACAAGACTCTGCAGCGACTTGAATTTCGTGCCGGTCTTGTAATTGAGGGCATCCATCTGTTCTTCCGTAACCTGATTGGGATTGCGGTTGATGTCCTCGAAATCACCGGTGCAGGCAGCCAATCCGAGCAGCGCGACCGACAGCAACACCGACTGCCAGCTCATATTGATCTTTCTCATAGTTTCTGCGCTTTAGAATTGGAATTTGACATTGAAACCGAGACTGCGCATCGAAGGCATCATGAAATAGTCGATGCCCTGATAGTTCAGTCCCGTCGAGGCGACGGCTTCGGGGTCGAACGGCGCCTTGCAGTAGATCATCCACAGGTTACGCCCTACGAACGAGACGGTCATGCGCATCTTGTCGCGGAACCATTTTGTCGGCAGGGTGTAACCCAGCGAAAGCTCTTGCAAACGGACGTTCGTCGCCGAATAGAGATAATATTGCGGCAGACCGGACTGCGAGCCGATGGCTTGGTACCACTTCTGCGCATCAACCATCTCACGGCCGTTAATCAGCACGCCGCCGGCATCACGTGCAGCGGCCGAAGCCTCCGAAACGCCGTACAGATCCAAATTGGCCTGCGTCGCGGAGTAGCAGACACCGCCCAGACGGGCTGTGAACAGCACGCCGAGATTGATGCCCTTCCAACTGAAATCGTTACGCCATGCGAGATTGGCATCCGGGAACACCGAACCTAAATAGATATCCTCACCCTCATCGGTAACCTGTAAGTTACCGGCATTGTCCACTTCGACATAGCCGTTTTCATTATACCGCAGATTGGACGTCGTATAAAGGTCTCCCAACGTACCGCCTTCTTTAAGAATATATTTCGCCTTGCCTAATCCCTTGATGTCGAGCTTGGTGAGATTCAGAGATTCGCCCGTCACGGGGTTTACGGCATTAGCCGCAAGTTCGCGGATTTCGTTCTTGTTCCACGAATAAGTGAAGTTCGTCGTCCAGCGAAAGTCACGCCATTGGTTATCGTACCCGAGCGAGAGTTCGACACCCGTATTGCGGACATGGCCGGTTTGCAGGTAGATGGTCGTATAGGACGACGAGGGCGGCAGCGACGGGTCGAAGGTCTGATTTTTCGTATCGGCCCGGTACCACGAAGCCGAAAGATTGATGTGTTGCCACAGACGGGCATCCAGACCCACCTCGTAGGTGATGGTGCGCTCGGGTTTCAGGTCGCCGATGGGATAGTGCGTCTTGTCTTTCCACACCTTGTTCGTGGCGTCGTATTCGTAGGTCGGAACCGTCAGGTGACGCGGGAACGGCATACCTACCGAGGCGATCGAACCGCGGATCTTCAGATAGCTGATCGCATCCGGCATGTTGAATGTCGCCGTCGGAACCCACGAAAGGCCCACCGACGGGTAGAAGAACGACGACTCGGGCGAATTGGCCAGTTGCGAAGCCCAGTCGTTACGCCCCGTCACCGTGAGGTAAAGCATCTGTTTCCAACCTACTTCGACCGAGGCGAAAATCGACTGCGTCTGGTCGTGCCAGCCGACCTTTTCGGCACGTTTTTTCGTGTCATCCAGATCGAAAACATTGAATATGTTGGGAAGTCCGTTCTCCTGAATCGGCCCACGGTATGACAACTCATCGGTCTTGATATTGTTGATCGAGGCGCCGATATTCGCGTTCAGAGACCAATCCTCGCCGAAAGTCTTGTTGATGTTCACCATCAGATCGGCGTAGGTCTGCGTGTCGTAAGCGCGGGCCTCGGTATAATGGCCGTTCTTGCCGCCGTCGGTGATGGTCGTATTCGACGAGGCATAGAGTTTCTGCGTGTAGAGCGAATTCGAATTGTCGAGGCGCACGCGCCCGGCGACATTCAGCCACGGGAGGATGTCGTAGCTGGCCGAAAACGACAGCATATAACGCTTCTTGTCCGTGTTGCGCAGGTTGCGGTAGTTGATCCAGTAGGGATTCTGCATGCGCAAATCACCGCCTTCCATATCCGCACTCCAGAATTGCTCCATGAGTTTCGTCCCTTCGTTGTAACGCTCGAAGCGACGGTAAAGGTCGAAATTCTCACCCCGCGGGAACAGGTAGGCCGGAACCAGCGGGTTCGAATAGACTCCCTGATTGGTCATGTTCTGGTCTTTCTGATAGATGTAGCTGGCGCTCGCATCGAGCTTGAGCCGGTCTTTCAGAAAGTACGAAGTGTTGCGGAACGTGAAATTGTAACGGTCGTACTCGTTGTTGGGGATGATTCCGTCCGAGTTGACCGAAGCTGCCGAAAAATAGGTCTGGTTCTTATCCGTACCGCCCGAAACCGTAACGGCGTTGGTATAGACATGCCCCGTCTCGAAATAGTCGTTCGGCGTATAACCGTAGCGGGCCGCCGGGAGCAGCTTCTCGCCCCAGCTGTAAATCCCCGAGCCGCTGCGGGTGCCGTTCAGGCCCGTGCCGTAGCGATTCTGGAACTCGGGCAGCACGAAAGGATTCAGGAATTCCGTATTGCTCGAAAGCGTAACCTTCAGCGCTCCAGCCTGCCCCTTCTTCGTCGTAATCATCACGGCTCCGTTCGCGGCTTCCGAACCGTAGAGAGCCGCAGCTGCGGCGCCCGTCAGCACCGACATCGACTCAATATCCTCGGGGTTGAGGTCTGCGATGGATTCCGTAGCACCGCGCGAATCGAACTCCGTACCGCCACCACCACCGAAGTTGTACATCGGAATGCCGTCGATAACGTAAAGGGCGTTCGAAGACTGCGAAATGGACTTGTTGCCGCGCAGTACGACCTTCGAGGCACCGCCGACACCTGACGATGAGGCGTTGATCGTGACACCGGCCACTTTACCCGTCAACGAGTTGATGAAGTTGGCATCCTTGACGGTTGTGATGTCTTCGGCCTTGATCTGCTGAACATTGTAGGCTACGGCCTTTTCCGAACGCTTAATACCAAGAGCAGTGACCACGACTTGTTCGATCTCGGCGGACGACTCCTGAAGCGTAAGGTCGAAAGCAGTACGGTTACCCACATCGACCACCAGAGTCTCATAGCCCAAATAGCTGACTTCCAATTGCCGGGAGGCAGCGGGGGGGGGTATCTGAAGCGAGAAAGAGCCATCGGAACCGCTGCTGATGCCGATTGAGGTGCCCCGGATAACAATGGTCGCTCCGACGATCGGGGAGCCATTGATATCGCGGATAGTTCCGGAAATGTCAACAGGGAGCTTTGCCTGTTTTTTTGAGAGAATGATGTTGGAACTACTGATCTGATAGGTGATGTCCGTCCCTTTGACCATTTGGTCGAGGGCTGCTTGCAAGGATTGGTTCGTCACATTTACCGTAACGAGCCTGTTAACATCTACATCATCATTGATTCCGAAAAGAAATTTTGTCTGTCTTTCAATCTCATTCATTACCTGCTTCATACGCACGTTTTCCATCTTGATGGAAACCTTCTGCGTCTGTGCCTGCACCCCAGTAACAGGGATACAGACGAGCGTAAGAACTAAAAGAAAAGACAGGCAGATTTGCTGAATAATCTTTTTATTCATACATTTGTCAAGTTTGGTTCAATGGTTGGGAATTGGTTAATATTCCTGATTGAACTATACGCCGGTGAGTGTTCGCCCACTCATCGGTTTTTCATATCAGGAAGCAAATGTTCTGAGTTGATAGTTCGTGGTTTACATCATAGGCATCTAAAGAATTTGAGATAAGTTAATAATTGGATGGACTATTTAATGATGATTACATCGGTAACAGCATCGTGTTCAAAGGTGAAATCCGAGGCGAGTTGTAGCATATGCAAAGCGTGGTCTATACCGTCCGAAACACGGATTTTCAAACTTTTGTATTTTACGACGGGCATGGTTTCGCGCCGAATCTCTATCTTCACGTTATAACTACGCTCCAACTTGCTCATCAGCTGCTCAAACGGCATTCCGTACACTGAAATAATACCATCCATCCACAGATAATCGTCTTTATCTTCAAGTTCTTGGATTTGAAACCCTCCATCTCGAAGATTGACGATATCGTTGGGCTGCAGAATGACGGATTCTCCGTTTTTTTTATTCGTCACGGCAACCCGGCCGCTAAACAGAGCTGTTGAAAAACGATTCTCCGCTTGGTTGGCGATTACATCGAAATGCGTACCCAATACTTCTACATCACAGGCAAAAGTTTCCACGATGAACGGGCATTCAGAGTTATGGGCGACATTGAATATGGCCTCTCCACTCAACTGGACACGCCGCTCCCCTTTTGGGAAAATCGCAGGATAAACGATGCGGCTCTGCGCATTAAGTTCCACGATGGAGCCATCCCCCAACGTTAGGCGAATATGCTGCCCTGCCGGAACCTCGACAGTCGTTTGCTGTTGTAACCACCGGTTCATGCGTTGACTCAAAAGCACATGGTCGACAGCAATTCCGAGCAGTAAAATGGCGGCAGCAACTCCGGCATAACGCAGCACTTTCGGCCATCCGAAACGTAGGAAAGAGCGTGAATTATTTATACCCGCCTCCGGATTAGGTGCACACATTATGCCCAATACATACAAATTATATGCTTTATCGAGAACTTTCTGATTCTTTTCCGGATCTTCGTTCAGCCAAGCCGAAATCATATCGGTTTCTTCCAAAGTCGTTTGCTCTGCGAAGAAACGGAATAACATTGCATCTGTAACCTTTTTTTCCATTCTGTCATAATATCGCATCTATTTATATAGTTCCACAACTCAATAAGATTCCCTCCTCTAAAATGCGTTTTTTTGCAAATAATTTTTTTTATTAAATTAACCTGTTGCAGGTCAATTATATGGGTAAATATTTTTTTTGCATTATAATCTTTTTAATTTTTTCTTATCTTTGTTCTTGGAATGAAACCGGATACTATCATACTGACCCAGCAGTCGTTCGACAAGTTATTTCGCCTATACCAGCGAAAACTATATGCTGTGGCATATAGCCTTGTACATGATGCAAATACGGCAGAAGATATTGTCCATGACAGTTTCATGACAATTTGGGAGAACCGGGAAACTGTACAGTTTACGAGCATAGAGGCCTATCTTTTCGGTGTCGTAAAAAAACGCTGTCTGAAATATCGTCGGGATAGATATACGGGGAAAGCCGTGTATGAGAAAATCCTGATGAAGGAGCGCGGAGTGATGGATTTTTATACCCGCACGATCGAAAGTTGCAATCCGAACGAATTATTCCAGCGGGAAATCATCGAGATATGCCGCAAACAACTGGAACAAATGCCGGAATTGACCAAACAGGTATTCATAGCTCATAAACTGGAGGGAAAAAGTTACAAAGAGATTGCTGACATGCTATGCATCAACCTCAAAAAAGTAGATAGGGAATTACAACAGGCGGCAATGAAATTACGCTTGTCTTTGAAGGATTATTTGCTCTTATTGCTATTGATAGTATATTCTGAAATATAATCGGCTGATCTGTTCTTGGGTCAAATTTTTCTCGTTTCTAATTTTAAGAAAAAATCAAAAAAAGAGCTTTAGGAGAGGGAATCTTATTGAGTTGTGGAACTATATATTAGATGGCATTGTTTTGTCGGATCTAATATATAGTATACAAAATGAATCAACTTACTCAAAACTCCCGACAATCGCTTTCTCCTCTCCGTTGGGTTCCGAGTTTGTACTTTGCGATGGGCCTTCCGTTTGTGGTTCTGAACATGGTCTCTGCGGTTCTGTTCAAGGATCTGGGGATCTCGGACGCACAAATCGCGTTCTGGACATCGCTTATCATGTGGCCGTGGACGATCAAATTCCTGTGGAGCCCCTTCTTGGAAATTTTCCGTACCAAAAAATTCTTCGTCGTCACGACGCAGCTCCTAAGCGGCATATTGTTCGGCCTTGCTGCTCTGTCGCTTCACCTACCGTCGTTCTTCGCCGTTACGATCGCCGTCTTTGCCGTCGTTGCGTTCAGCGGCGCCACGCACGACATCGCGGCCGACGGCGTCTACATGTCGGAACTCACGACGCAGGATCAGGCGAAGTATATCGGCTGGCAGGGTGCGTTCTACAACCTTGCGAAACTGGTCGCCACGGGCGGCCTGGTGTGGTTCGCAGGTTTTCTCTACGAAGGCTTCAGCGCCGTGGGTGCAGCAACATTCGACGCCTACGTACGTTCGTGGACGGTGGTGCTTGCCATTCTTTGCGGCCTGCTCGTCCTGCTGGGCGTCTACCATGTCCGGGCGCTTCCCGCCGGGGGCGGCGCTGCCGAACGGCATTCGCTGCGGGATGGCCTTTCGGGCCTGAAAGAGGTCGTCGGGGCCTTCTTCCAGAAAAAGCATATCTGGTACTACCTCGGATTCATCATCCTCTATCGTCTGGGCGAGGGCTTCGTGATGAAGATCGTGCCGTTGTTCCTCAAAGCCGATACGGCTTCGGGCGGTCTGGGCCTCACGAACCAGCAGATCGGCCTTTACTACGGGACATTCGGTGCCGGGGCTTTTCTTTTGGGTTCGCTGCTGGCGGGCTACTATATCGCACACCGGGGCCTGCGACGCACTCTTTTCATATTATGCTGTATCTTTAATATCCCGTTCGCGGTCTATGCGCTGCTGGCATGGCTGCAGCCTCAGTCGATGTGGATCGTGGGCGGGGGCATCGTGCTGGAATACTTCGGCTACGGGTTCGGATTCGTGGGCCTTACGCTGTTTATGATGCAGCAGGTTGCCCCGGGGCGTCACCAGATGGCGCACTACGCCTTCGCTTCGGGTATCATGAACCTTTCGGTGATGCTCACGGGCGCCGTTTCGGGTTACCTGAGCGATGCCTTGGGTTACGGCATGTTCTTCCTCGCAGTTATGTTGGCCACGGTTCCGGCATTTCTGGTGACGTGGTTCGTACCCTTTACCTATGACGACAAACCAAATGACAAATAATTATGAATAACCTGAAAATCGTAGGCCCGGCCATGCCGGATATGCCGTGGGAGGATCGTCCCG
>ERZ1673701.2913-NODE-2913-length-12413-cov-4.198576_pt1 | contig 12413 bp, 13 predicted proteins | sample MGYA00580231_ERZ1673701 | MGnify/ENA primary metagenome ERZ1673701 (study PRJEB41218, sample SAMN15661798) | gut metagenome | host: Homo sapiens | place: Canada: London | collected 2015-08-20/2019-03-30 | study: EMG produced TPA metagenomics assembly of...
TTCAAGCAAGACAGAGAGGAGCTCCTGCGGGAGCTTCTTCCTTCTTTGCGGCAGGCTTCTTTCTTGCGGCAGGCTTCTTCTCCTCTGCCTTAGGCTTCTCGGTTTTCTTGTCAGCGGTAGCCTTGAAATATTCGTCAAAGTCCTTGACTTCACCCTTCTTCGAGAACACCTCGAGAACGTAGCTAACCTCCTGATCCGTAAGGGAGGTCTGCGCCTTCTTAGTTCCCTCGAACGCACCCTCGAGCAGCTCAATGACTGCGCTGCGGTCTGCGCCGATATCAGCCGCTATATCCTGTACACGATACTTTTTGTTATTTGGCAATGTAACTTTCCTCCATACTATTCACTTATATGTCTTGTGATAGAGCCGTAAAGACCCGCGTCGAGCACCAGAAAGATACCCGTGCGCTTTCCGACAGCCTCCTTCGCGTCGTCCATCGTGAAATCTCCGTGGACGACCGGTGTGCCGCGCTTCTCTGCATGAAAGCAGATCTCCTTTTCTGTTTTCGGCGACACGTCCGAAGCCAGAATAATGCCCGCTGCCTTTGACTTAGGCGCATTCATTTCCTGCACAGCCGCGTCAAAGCCCATAACGAGCTTTCCGGCACGGCGGCAAAGGCAGATCGTCGAAAGTTCCTTATTTATCCGAGGTCAGCTCCTTTTCGAGAATTTCATATATATCATCGGGAATAGCGCATTTCAGACCGCGTTCCAGCTTTCTGCCCTTCCTAGCCAGCTCAAGGCATTCCCTGCTCCGGCAGAGGTACGCGCCGCGTCCCGGTTTCTTTCCGGTGAGGTCTACGGAGAGCTCGCCCTCCTTGCTGCGGACTATCCTCACCGCGCCTTTTTGTCCTATCATTTCACCGCAGCCTATGCACTTACGCATCGGAACGTGCTTTTCCTGCATGGCGGCTCCTTATTCCTCAGCGGAGGACCCGGCGGCTGCCGCTTCCTCTGCGGGCGCTTCCTCTGCTGGCTCCTCGGGAACGTACTCGGTCACGATGAGATCCTCGGGAGTTACCTTGCTCTCAGCCTTGATGTCGATCTTGCAGTTTGTGAGCTTAGCGGCGAGCAGCGCGTTCTGACCCTTGTTGCCGATCGCGAGGGAGAGCTGATTATCAGGAACGATAGCCTTGCACTCCTTCTTCTTGGGGTCGGGGTTGGTAATAACCACGCGGAGTACCTCAGCGGGCTTGAGCGCCTGCTTGATGAACTCCTCGAGATCCTCGCTCCACAGAACAACGTCGACCTTCTCGCCCTTGAGTTCCTTGGTAACGGCGTTGATACGGGACTTCTGAGTACCTATGCACGCGCCCACTGCGTCAACGTTGGGGTCGTTGCTGATGACCGCGATCTTGGAGCGCGAACCAGCCGCACGGCTGACAGCCTTGATCTCAACAGTTCCGTCGTAGATCTCGGGGCACTCAAGCTCGAACAGACGCTTGATGAGGCCTCTGTCGGTTCTGGTGATGCGGAGGCTCTGCTTCTTCGCGCCCTCCTTATATTCTTTGGAAACGCCGGTGATATATACCTTGATGATATCGCCGACATGAAGCACCTCGCCGGGGATCTGGTCTGCTCTCATCAGCAGTACTTCGTTGTGGTTGATCTCAATAGTTGCATGGCCTGTCTTGGGTTCGATCTTTGTAACGAGCGCGGATACAGCCTCGTTCTCATACTCGCCCCACATCTCGCTGAGCTGCTGGCGCTCGATGTCGCGGAATCCCTGCTTGATGAGATCCTTCGCGTTCTTGGCTGCGATGCGCTTGAACTCGTGCGGGTCTATCGGAACGCGGATCTTGTCGCCTACCTGCGCCGCCGGGTTGAGCTTGCGCGCTTCTTCGAGAACTATCTCGATCTCCGGCTCATACAGGGTGTCGACCACCTCGATGACTTCCTTAAGTACGCTTACGTTGAAGATCTTCCTGTCGAAATCTATGTTGACAAACACGCACTCGCTGTCCTTGTCCTCAACATGCATGCTGGTCTTGAGGCTCTTTTCGATAGCGCTCTTTATCTTCTCAGCGAACACGTCCTTGTCGATACCCTTTTCAGCAGCGTAAGCGGCAAGCGCGTCAAAAAATTCAGTGATGTCGTTCTGGGGCTGCTGTACTTTCTTCTTAGCCATTTTCCGTTAATTCCTCCTTTAAAAAATTAAGCCGCGGTCACTCGCCGTCTTCTATCAGTTCGTGATCGTCAAAATCGTCATAGTTCATTGCCGAGATATCGGCGGCGGGAAGCGAAATCTCCCCGAAATCGCCGGTCAGCGTGATCTTTTCTCCGTCGTATCCCGAAAGAACGCACTTGAAGTCCTTGGACGGCGCGCCATCGCACAGCTTGTAGGTCTTGACCCTCACCTTTTTTCCTATCGACTGCTCAAGCTGGGCAAGTCTTCTCACGGAACGCTCAAGCCCCGCGGAACCTATCTCCAGATAGTCGATCTTGTCGATGAAATACTGCTCGTCGATGATGGAGTTTATCTCACCGTCGATGGATTCGCAGTCGTCAATGGAAACGCCATGCGGCTTGTCGATGAAGATACGCAGATACCATTTTGCGCCCTCCTTCGCGAACCAGACGTCCCACAGCGAGAAACCGTGATCCTCGACTATCGGTCTTACCGCGGCCTCAGCCGCAGCCTCGATAGTGCTGAACCCCTTTGCAAGTGCCATTAAGCCAGCTCCTTTCAGAATATGCAGCAGGACAGGCAAAAACCGCCTGACCCCGATTAAAACTTAAAGACTGGAGCGAAACCCCAGTCTTTAGTCTAATCTATCTTGTATTATTATACCACGTTTATTTCAGAAAATCAATAGGTTTTTTGAAAAAACAGCGTATTTTTCAGGTAAAATCAATGTTTTAAGGCTCAGACGTGTTGACAAATCCCCAAAATCGTGCTATAATCAAACCAATGAATACGAAAAGCTGTGACAAGAAACAGTAGGCACATCGGATTTTCAGAGAGACGGCGGCAGGTGCGAGCCGTTATTGAAGATATGCCGAACCCGTCTTAGAGCTGCGCCCGGAACCCGCAGGAATGCGGAAGTAAGCGGCGCCGGTGCTCACCGTTACATGAGAAAGCGTTGCAGACGCTGAGCGCGGGGTCTCCCCGAATCCAGGTGGTAACACGGACTTTGTACAGTTCGCCCTGAGCCTTTTTAGGTTCAGGGCTTTTTGTATTCTCTGAGAAATTTCGAAACAAGACGAAAGGAAGAAAACACATGAAACTTGAAAAGTTAGTAGGCGACCGCTTCAAGCAGCGCCCCTCCGACTGCAATATCGACAGCCACGCGCTGATGATACGCGGCGGCTACATGAAGTACGTTGCAAACGGCATTTTCTCCAGCTACATGCCCTTAAAGCGCATAACCCGCAAGATAGAGCAGATAATCCGCGAGGAGATGGACGCTATCGACGGTCAGGAGGTATCCTTCCCTGTTGTAATGCCAGCGACCCTCTGGCAGGAATCCGGCAGATACGAGAGCATCGGCAGCGAGCTTCTCCGCTTCACCGACCGAAACAAGGCGCAGATGGTTCTCGGCATGACACACGAGGAAGCCGCTGTGCAGCTCGTCCGCGAGTATGCGAACAGCTACTCCAAGTATCCGTTCATGATCTACCAGATACAGACCAAGTTCCGCGACGAGGCGCGTCCCCGCGGCGGACTTATCCGCGTGCGCGAGTTCACTATGAAGGACGCGTATTCATTCCACACCTCCCAGGAGGATCTCGAGGAATACTACATGCGCTGCCACAAGGCGTATGAGCGTATCTACGCCCGCGCCGGCATTCCCGAGGTAATTTCCGTAAAGTCTGACTCCGGCATGATGGGCGGCAGCATTTCCCATGAGTTCATGCTGCTCACTCCTATCGGCGAGGACTCCATCGCGATATGCAAGGACTGCGGATTCCGCGCTAACATGGAAGCGGCTGAGTCCATAATTGAGAACACCCGCGACGCCGAGAGCCAGCCCCTTTCCGAGGTACACACCCCGAATATCCACACCATCGAGGAAATCTGCGAGTTCCTGCACACCCCGCAGGACAAGAGCTGCAAGGCGGTAGTATACCAGCGCAACCACGACGACAGCTACGTTGTAGTGTTTATCCGCGGCGACCTCGATATCAACGAAACAAAGCTCACAAACTTCCTTGGCTGCGATATCCACCCGGCTGTTATCACTCCGGAGTGCGGACTCAACGCGGGCTACATCGGGCCGGTAGGTCTCCCCGAGGGCATGACCGTGCTGTTCGACCGCTCCCTCCAGAACACGAACAACCTCTCCTGCGGCGCAAACAAGGAGGAGTACCACTACACCGGTCTCGACATCGACCGCGACTGCAAGAACGTTGAGTACCACGACTTCGCGAAGATCATCGAGGGCGGTATCTGCCCGAGCTGCGGCAAGAAGCACATCACCATCTCCCGCGGCATCGAGGTCGGCAACATATTCCAGCTCGGAACCAAGTACACCAAGAGCATGGGCATGACCTACCTTGACAAGGACGGCAACACTCAGACTCCTATCATGGGCTGCTATGGCATCGGCGTAGGCAGACTTGCCGCTTCCGTATGCGAGGCTCACCATGATGATTACGGCCCCATCTGGCCGATGGCTATCGCTCCGTGGCAGGTGCACATCTGCGCAGTACGCGCCGACGACGCCGAGGTCAAGGAGAAGGCAGACGCACTCTACGAGGAGCTCCAGAAGCGCGGCGTAGAGGTGATCTACGACGACCGTGCAGTAAGCGCAGGCGTAATGTTCTCCGACGCCGACCTGCTGGGAATCCCGCTCCGCGTTATCGTAAGCCCGAGAAACCTCAAGGACGGCGTAATCGAGATCTCCGCAAGAGACAAGAGCTTCAGCGAGAAGCTGAACCCCGCCGACGTCGCAGACCGCATTCAGGAGAAAATAGCTGAACTCATGCAGTTCGACGTAGAATAAAACAAGTCCCCGGGGCACCGCTCCGGGGATTATTATAGCGAAAACCGGGACAGGAAAACTGCCCCGGTTTGTTTATTTATTGACCTCGACAAGCATTTTGTCGAATTCTTCCTGGGTTATCGGCTTGGAGTAGTAGAACCCCTGCGCCGAATCGCAGCCGCAGTCGCTCAGGAACGAAGCCTGCTCCGGAGTTTCCACGCCCTCCGCGATGATATCGAGACCGATATCACGCGACATTGAGATCGTGTGCGAGATAATCTTCCGTCCGCGGCTGGACTCCATGAATTCCGAAAGGAACCCGCGGTCTATCTTGAGTACGTCGAACTGCGTCTTTTGCAGCATGTTCAGCGATGAATACCCGGAACCGAAATCGTCCATCAGCATGGTGAATCCCGCGTCCTTCATCTTCTGAACTACGTCGGAAACTCCCTCGGAATCAGTGGTTTCAGTTATTTCAAGCTCCAGCAGCTTTATCGGGATATCGTACTTGTTCACGAGGTGCAGCATTTCGCCCACCACATCGAAGGTATGTATGTACTCCCGGGAAATGTTCACCGATATCGGAACCGGCTCTATTCCCTTGTCTATCCACTCGCGGATTTTCCTGCACGCGCTCTCCCAGATTATCTGGTCGAGCTTCAGTATAAATCCGTTCTCCTCGAACACCGGAACGAAATCCGCCGGAGATATCATGCCCTTTTCCGGGTGGATCCACCTTGCAAGCGCCTCCGCGCCGATTATCCGCTTGGTGGAAATGCTGAACTTCGGCTGGAGGTACATCACGAACTGACCGTCAAGCAGCGCGTTCATCATGTCGTCCTCAATGGACTGCTTCTTGTGAAGCTCGCTCTTCATTCTTCCGTTGAAGAATCCTATGTTGTTCAGGGCGTTCCCCTTTATCGACTGTCGCGCCAGCGCGGCGTTGTCGCCGTGCCTGCGTATATGCAGCGACCTGTCCTCGACAATCGCAACGCCGAAAATCAGCCTGTACTCCATGTTCTGGAATCCGGTCAGCATGCTTTCAATCCTGTGAATAAAATCAAGCAGGTCGGAGTCGCTTGAGAACGTAGTCACCACCATGAAAACATCAGCGTTCAGCCGTGCGAAGGGCTGTTCCTCGCTGCAAATCAGTCCCAGCGTACCGTACAGAAACTCAAGAAGCTCGTCGCCGGCTTCAACGCCGTACTTTTCGTTGATAAGCTTGAACCGCTCAACATCGAACTGGATAAACGCTATCTCCTCGTTAGGGTGGCGCTTTATCATCTCCGCAGCCTCGTCGCTGAAAATACGCGGGTCGCGGTCTGACGAAAAGCCGCTCAGCACGCGGCGGTCAAAAAGTTCGCGGCTCGTGTAAGGTCTGATGGTGCCGTGTACGGCGATTATTCTGCCGCCGTCGTCCTTCAGAAAATGCGCGTAGAACCCGCACAGCCGGAATTCTCCGTCCGCTGACAGCTTCATGCGAATATCTGCGGCGAGGCTCATTCTGTCGCTCCCGGAGATCGTCCCTTCCTCTATGCACGAGGAAAAGATATTGAAGGAAGGCAGGGACTGCGGGTCGATCAGCCCGCTTTCGCGAAGATACTCCAGCGGATCGCCCGAAACGTCTGCAAATATTCCGGAGCCGGCGGAAACGACAGTCCCCGCTGCGCAGTCCCAGAGGAAATGCGCGGAATTCTTGTCACGTTCCAGCATTTCATAAAAAAGCTTTATGTCCTTTTCTGTGATATTACTCATTGCACCACCGCCTTTCCTTGTTTTGTTCTATTAACTCTTATACAATTATACCACATACGCCCGTATTTTTCAATAGTTTTTGTTAAAAATGCAATAGACAGTTTAAATTCTGTGTCAAATAATATCGCAATTCATTCCATTCTTATACTTTTATAGTAATCAAGTGCAGAAAAACTGCGTTCCGTGCGGGCGAGGAAGTAGTTTTCGGTAACTATGCCTAGCAGCTTTGCAGCCTGCGGCGAAACGCTGAAACGGAACGCCTCGTCAAGCCTTGCGTAAACGATATTCTGCATAGCCCCGAGAATCTCCCGGGTAAGCACGAAGTAACGCCCGCTGTATTCCCTGTCGAAGCAGTCGCCGCAGATGAGTTCGCCGCTGTCCGGCAGGAAGAACATCTCGTCATGCTCTCCGCAGCCGCAGTTGCAGCAGCCGCGAAGATCCGGAAAGTACCCCAGCATGCAGGAAAACCGCAGCTCGAACGCCGCCTTTACACATGCGAGCCGAGCCGTATCCCGCGCCATTTCAGCCTCGTAAAGCGATATCGCGAAGAACCTCACCAGGCTGTCAGAACCCTCCGCCGCCTGCTCCTGCGGGGTGCAGAACTTCACCGCCTGCGCGAAGTAGGAACCGAGCGCGAGTTTCTCAATATCGCTTCCCAGCTCGTGGAAGCTCCGCTTAGGCTTCGCTGAGTTCACCGAGTACCGCTGCTTGGTTTTATTAAGGCAGAAGGTGGCATAGGAAAACAGTCCGCATGACCCTAAAAGCGAGCTGTTGATCTTCTTCACACCGTGGGCGGTCGCCTCGATTATGCCCTGCTCGTCGGTGAGGATATCAATAAAACAGTTGCTTTCGCCGATATCCCGCCGCCCGACGACTATACCGTCATAGGTAAAAAGCAAATCCGTACCTCCAGTTTAGTCCTCGTCGTACATTCCAAGGTCGGAGATAACGCGTTCGCGGTTTCTCCAGTCCTCCTTGACCTTCACGAAGCATTGCAGGTTGACCTTAGCCTGAAGCAGGTCCTCCATATCCTCGCGCGCCATGGTGCCTATCTGCTTGAGGCGCTCTCCGCCCTTGCCGATGATCATTCCCTTGTGGCTTTCCTTCTCGCAGATGATTACGACGCTGATGTCGATTATCTCGGCGTCGCCCTTCATGCGGGACTTGAATTTCTCGACGTCCACAGCAACGCCGTGGGGTATCTCCTCCTGCATGACGCGGAGTATCTTCTCGCGGACAATCTCTGAGCACATAAAGCGCTCGGTGCGGTCGGTGGCGATGTCGTCCGGGAAGAAGTGCTCTCCCTCGACTGCGAAGCGCTCCAGCACCGGCATTATCTGATCGGTGTTTATGCGGTTCTTGACGGATATCGGGATTATCTCCTCGAAGTCGTAAAGCTCGGAGTACTGCTGGATTATCTTGAGTATCTCGCTCTTGTCCTTCAGCAGGTCGACCTTGTTGAGAAGCAGCACCACAGCAGTCCCGTGGGAAGCGAAGCTGCGTATCAGATCCTGCTCGATGGAGGATATCTTCTTTGTTACGTCCGCCATGAGGATAGCGCAGTCCACGTCGTCAACGCTCTGCCGTATGGACTTCACCATGTGCTCGGACAGCTTGGTCTTGGGCTTGTGCATACCCGGCGTATCCATGAAAACGTACTGCGTATCGCCCTTGGTGAGCACGCCGTTTATGCGGTTTCGCGTAGTCTGGGGCTTCTCGCTGACTATGGATATCTTCTCGCCGACCAGCAGGTTGGTGAGAGAGGATTTTCCGGCGTTTGCGCGCCCGGTTATTGCAATGAATGCGTTCTTAGTCATTATCTTTCTTCCTTGTGATACTTGTAAACCAGCCTGAACTGCCAGAAGGCAACAGGCGTTTCCGCGCCTATATCAGCTTCCTGAACTGCGCGCCACTCGTCAGGCGAACTGCACTCCGCAGTAAAGCCGCACATTTCCTCAGTGACCCCGCTGAACGGCACGGTTTTCACGTTGAAAACCTGCACCACGCACTTTCCAAGACCCGCGCCATCGGTGACGATCAAATACTTGCCGCGCCGCGGAAGCTCCCCGGACTGAACGCTGAGGTCAGCGCGCTTTTTCCCGCGCATAACAAGCTTCGCGAGCCTGTCCGCCTCGTCAGCCGTTTTCCCGAACCTGACGACGCCGGAACAACTGGTCTCCGGCGGGATATCCTTATCTTCCAGGAATGCGCTCCAGAGCCGCTCGTGCTGTTCAGAGATAAACTTCCCGTACATATCCGGGCGCTTTCTTGCAGTAACCCGCAGCGCTTCACGGTTCTGCCACTCGGTGACGGTGCGGTGGTCTCCCGTGAGGAGCACCTCCGGTACCCTGCGCCCGTGCCATTCCTCCGGGCGGGTATACTGCGGGAACTCCAGCAGTCCGTTGTAGTGGCTCTCGATGCTGTAGGCGTCCTCATTCGGAAGCACCCCGGGCTGGAGCCTAGCCACAGCGTCCGCGACTATCAGCGCGGGAAGCTCCCCGCCGGTCAGCACATAATTCCCGACCGACAGCTCCTCCACTTCAAGCTCGTCCAGCACGCGCTGATCTATGCCCTCGTAGTGGCCGCACAGCAGGATAAGCCACGGCTCCTGCGCGAGTTCCTGCACCTTCTGCTGGGTCAGCACCTCGCCCTGCGGGGACATGTAGATTATCCGGGGTTTGCCCTCGCCCTGGGACTTTATCGCGGAAATGCAGTCGTAAACCGGCTGAGCCTGCATGAGCATTCCGGTGCCGCCGCCGTAGGGCTTGTCGTCAACGCGGCGGTGCTTGTTTTCGGTGTATTTCCGGATATCGTGGGTGTGCACCTCGATAAAGCCGTTTCTGATTCCCCTGCCGACTATGCTCTCGTTAAGCACGCTGCCGCACATTTGAGTGAACAGCGTTGCAATGTCGATCCTCATTCGCCGTCTCCGTCTCCGTCAACAGCGTCCTCAAACAGCCCCGGGAGCGGTCTGATGATCATTTCGCCAGCGTCGATGTCGGTCTTGAGCACGACTTCGTCGATACACGGGAACATAAGCTCCGTGCCGTCCTCCCTGCGAATGGAGTACACGTCGCTAGCGCCGTTCTGGTAAACGTCGGTGATCTTGCCGTAGACAATGCCGGAATCCGCGTCCTTTACGGTCAGCCCGATTATATCCTGAATGAAGTACAGCCCTTCTTCAAGCTCCGCGTCCTCGCGGTCGAGGTACAGAACCTTTCCGATGAGCGGCTGAGCCTGCTCTATCTTGTCGATACCGGCGAACTTCATCACGACTACGTTCTTGTGCGGGAAAGCCCTGGTTATCTCCATGGGGGTCTTACCCTTGTCGAGGTAGAGCGTGTCGAAATCGCACAGCACCTCGGCGCTGTCGCAGTAGTACTGCACCCGAACTTCCCCGCGTATTCCCTGGGTCGCAACTATTTTTCCTATCTCAAGAAACTGTTTTCTCATGTCGTTTCCTCTTACAGACCTATCTTGATGATCTCGTCGAATCCCTGCTGCTTTGCCCTGGAGTAAGCCTTGTCAGCCTTCTTGCGGTTGGCTGCGGCGATGAGCGTAACGTCGCTCTCCGCCTGAAGCTCGTCGGATTTCGCGATAGCTTCCAGAATCGCCTCCGGGCTGTGCAGAATAGCCACTTTCCTGCGGCTGCCTGCAAGCTGGATATTGTTCTCGGTAACGATGGAGAAAATACGCTCGAAGCCGATGGAGAAGCCAACCGCGGGAACAGTGTCCCCGGTGAATCTGCCGATGAGGTTATCGTAGCGTCCGCCGCCTGCAACGGTCCCGCCAAACTGCTTGCTTGCGACCTCGAAAACTGTGCCGGTGTAGTAACCCTGACCTCTTACAAGTGACGGGTCGAACTCAACGGTGTAGCTGTCGGAGAGCTTGTCGGCAGTTTCAATAATAGTGCGGAGCTGCTCAAGCGTTTCCTTGGCGTCCTCGGAGCAGTACTGCGCCATGTCGTCGAGTGTGAGCTTACCCTTTGTGAGAAGCCCGGACAGGCTGTTGACCGCTTCCTCGGGCATGCCCTTTTCGCGGAGCTCTGCGGCTACGCCGTCGGTGCCTATCTTGTCGAGCTTGTCGAAGCTTACGGAAACCGTGTCGAGGGAATCCTCCGGAAATCCCATCGTGAGCAGGGAATTTCTCAGCACTCTGCGGTCGTTTACGCGCACGGTGAACTCCCCGATGCCGATTTTTGAAAGCGCCTTAGTGGTAACGGAGATAAGCTCGATCTCGCAGCACCATGAATCCGAGCCGAGTATGTCGATATCACACTGAACGAACTCACGGAGCCTGCCGCGCTGGGGACGCTCCGCGCGGTACACCTTGTCGATCTGAATGCACTTGAACGGGGACGGCAGACTGTTGCGGTTATTCGCGTAGTAGCGGGAAAGCGGCAGGGTCAGGTCGTAGCGCAGACCGAGATCGCACAGTTCCTTTTCGTCGACCGGGTTCTTTGCAAGCGCTTCTGCGAGCTTGTCGCCGCGCTTCATTATGCGGAAGATGAGGTTAAGATTGTCGCCGCCGTCGCTCTTGTCGAGGTTCTCTGCGCTCTCAATGGCAGGGGTGTAGATACGTGTGAATCCGCTTGCGGTGTAGGTTTCAAGAATGAGGTTCATCAGGCGATCGCGCTGTGCCGCTGCCTCGGGTAAATATTCCTGCATGCCCTTCTGGGGTTTTATGTTCATGTTCGTGGTTCCTTTCGTTTATAAATACTGGATAAATCCGGTCTTTTCCGTTCTGTCATAGCCTGCGCGCTCGTAGAAATTCAGCGTGCCGGGAAGCTTCGAGCCGGTCATGAGAATGAGCCGGTAGCAGTTCTCGCGCTTCGCGATCTCTTTTGCGTACTCAAGGCAGGCTGTCGCTAATCCTCGTCCCCGGTAATCCGGGTGAGTGACGACGTTTTCGACCCATGCGTACGGGCGCGGGCCGTGGGTGAGGTTCGGGACGATAACGCAGGTAACGGTCGACACCAGCTTTCCGTCCTCCTCGGCTGCGATAAGATGGTAGTCCGGGTCGTTCACCAGGCGCCCCCACAGCGGGCGGGTAAGCTCCGCAGGCGGGACGGAGGTCTCGTGCAGATGCAGATACAGCTCCATGAGCTGTTCGTATTCGTCCATGCGTACTTCTCTTATCACAGGCTTTCCCCCTTTTCTTTACATACAGTTTTATTTTACCACAAAATCGTCCTTATTTCAAGAGGGAACACAAAAAACCTGCGAATTCCGCGAAATACACAAAAGCCGCCCTTCCGGAGCGGCTCTGTATGTCTAAATGTGACCCTTCCCGGGAAGTCTGGAAGCAGTGATGTTGTATAAGGCAACACTGCGCAAATTGCCATCAAAAGCATGAAACGCAGCGAAGTTCATCAGAGTTGCCCCTCAGGCTGTCAGATGAGGACTGCCAGCCAGAATCAGATTCTGTATCAGGTAGAGTCTAAGCATTAATTCCAGGTCGTATGGCTTATCCCCGCGTTCTCCTTTTCTGAATAATCAACAAGCCTATAAACTTCTAAAGGTTCAATATTAATCTCTGCTTCAGGAAAAAACATTCCTGCATTTAAGGCATTTTGAAGAGTTTTTGCATACTGTTGCCTACTGTCTGTATTACTGATAAAGAAAGAGGTTTCTTGAGCTTGTGCTGATTGTTCTTGCGTTAATTCATCTGTGTTTATGCGTATCAACTCCTTTTCTTGGTATAATAAAAGGACCCAGGCTGTTTGCTTAGGTC
>ERZ1673701.2916-NODE-2916-length-12396-cov-6.901953_pt1 | contig 12396 bp, 9 predicted proteins | sample MGYA00580231_ERZ1673701 | MGnify/ENA primary metagenome ERZ1673701 (study PRJEB41218, sample SAMN15661798) | gut metagenome | host: Homo sapiens | place: Canada: London | collected 2015-08-20/2019-03-30 | study: EMG produced TPA metagenomics assembly of...
TAGACACTTTTTGCCACACAATCAATGGATATTCTCTTACCTTATTCTAAAAAAAGGATAAACAAAACAAGCCACAACACAGTATTCTGTGTCGTGGCCCTTATTATGTTCCGTTATGATAAAAAAGTGCTAAGTATTACTTTCTCTGTAAGAAATCAGGGATCTTCAAAGATTTCTCTTCTACGGAGCTTCTGATATCCGTAGGCTTATGAATACCGGGTACGGACTGTACGGGTCTCGGAGCCTGTCCTCCCTGTGTTGCGGGGGTAGCAGGCGCGGTGGGCTGCAGTCCCTTCAGAGAAGTCGGAGTCATATGGGAAGCGGGCTGTCTGAATGCAGCACCTCCACCTAAGCGGCTCTGTACCGCACTGTTTGCCTTATCTTCCAGACCAGTAGCGATAACGGTAATCGTACAGCTATCGGACTTGGACTCATCGTACATGGCACCGAAGATAATATTCACATCGTCGCCTGCAAGCTCCTGTACATAGCTTGCCGCATCGGATGCGTCTGCCAGAGTAATATCTCCGGAGATATTGATAATGACATGAGAAGCACCGGAAATAGTGGTCTCTAACAGAGGACTCTCTACTGCCATCTTGACAGCTTCCATAGCCTTGTCATCGCCCTTGCCTTCACCGATACCGATGTGCGCGATACCCTTGTCCTTCATAACAGTCTGTACATCTGCGAAGTCCAGATTGATGACTGCGGGAACATTGATCAGATCAGTGATTCCCTGTACTGCCTGCTGCAATACTTCATCCGCCTTCTTCAGTGCTTCGGGCATGGTGGTACGTCTGTCCACGATCTCCAACAGCTTATCATTGGGTATTACAATCAGGGTATCCACGTGTTCCTTGATACGCTCGATACCGTTTAACGCATTCACCATACGAGCCTTTGCTTCAAAGCGGAAAGGCTTCGTCACTACACCAACGGTTAAGATGCCCATATCCTTTGCCAGCTTTGCCACTACCGGAGCAGCTCCGGTTCCGGTACCGCCACCCATACCGCAGGTAACAAATACCATGTCTGCACCCTTCAGTGCTGCGGAGATCTCTTCCGCACTCTCCTCGGCAGCCTTCTCACCGATCTCAGGCTTGGCTCCCGCACCAAGACCCTTAGTAAGCTTCTCACCAATCTGCAGCAGCTTCGGAGCCTTACAGAGCTGTAATGCCTGCTTATCGGTATTCACACCGATAAAGTCCACTCCGTCAATTTTCTCATCTACCATTCTATTTACAGCGTTGTTACCCGCGCCACCTACACCGACTACGATGATCTTGGCAGCTACATCCGCGTCATTCGTCTTAATTTCCAGCAAGGTTAGTTCCTCCTTTTAACCTTTTTCAACTTCACATAGACTATCATATAATCATTTTACAAATTTAGCAACCTATTTTTTCAAAATGTTTCACAAATGTTTCACGCATCCGGCTTGAATGTAAACTTCCCCTTTCCTTCCTCATAATTTTCCATCTGCAGGGTCCCGCTTTTTCCTTCCAGTTTCTCCAAAAAACCAGGCAAAAGCTGCAGCTTGTCCTCCAGATGGCTGCTGTCACTGCCCATGGCTACCTTGATCTGTCCAAAGTAGATCGTAACCTCTCCGGAAGAGTGAAGGTAGATCTTGTCCGCAGCCAGTGAATATTTATTTAACAGCTTGGTCAGATCCATGATTCTGGCAAATACCTGCGGATCTTCTACCGGCAGCTGCTCTCCCAGCACGATATGATCGAAGGACAGTCCTGTGATCTGTGGAATCCCCTGGGTACGGATTCCGGAGCTTTCCACCACATAGCCGTCCTTGTCAAAATACATATAGGTATCCAGATATTTCACATATCCCGCCAGCGCTTTTTCGTATACGGTGATCTTGATGGTGTCGGGCGCCAGAATGGATACGTTCATCACATCCACAAAGGGAATGTCCTGAATACCTCGGTCTCTGTATTTTAACGAAAGATACAGGGAATTGTCCCCTAACGGTCCCGCCATTACGATCTCTTTGATCTCGTCTTCCGTATAATGCACATTGCCCTCCACATACACGGTACGGACCGTATACACGGAGTGCAATGCGACGGCTCCCCCGCCCAGTGCTAGCAGCAGGATGCCTATGATCACTATTCTTCTGATAATTCTGCTTCGGTCTCTATACACTGATGATCCGTGCTCCTAATTCTCTGAAATCTCTACAGATATTCTCATATCCGCGTTCTATAAAATGCTGTCCCGTTACGAAGCTCTCACCCTCCGCCGCAAGTCCTGCTAAAACCAGTGCTGCCCCACCTCGGAGTTCACAAGCGTCCAGCCGCTCTCCATGAAGATGTTCCACTCCGGTGATCACCGCGTGCTGTCCGTCTTTTAAGACGATCTGTGCTCCCATACAGTTTAAGGGTTCTGCAATTCGAAACCGATTCTCGAAAATATTCTCTTCAATACAACTGATCCCCTCTGCCATGGTCAGTACCGCCATCGCCGCCGACTGCAGATCCGTGGGGAATTCCGGGTACGGTCCGGTCTGCAGATGCCCGATACTCCCTGGTCTTCCCGGTGCCTGTACGAACAATCCCTCTTCGGAGACGGTACATTGTGCTCCCATTCTCTCCGCAGCCACAGTCACTGCTTCCATCTGTCTCCAGGGTGCCTGATTTAACAGTACACTCCCGCCGCAGCCGATACAGCCAAACAGATACGTTCCTGCTACGATCCGGTCCGTCGGAACCGTATACCGAGTTCCGTGAAGATCTTCGCCACCATGGATGATAAGTTCCGGACTTCCGATTCCTTCGATTGAAGCCCCGCATGCCGTCAGGAATTCACAAAGTGCAATCACTTCCGGCTCTAAAGCTGCACCGGTAATCACAGTGTCTCCGGTGGCTTTTACCGCTGCCAACAAAATATTCTCCGTGGCGCCAACGCTTGGGAACTTCAGTGTGATCCGGGCACCGTGCAGATTTTTTGCCCGTGCAGACAAAAGTCCATCCTCTTCGAGGAATTCAACACCCATCTGTTCCAGTGCATGAATATGCAGATCAATGGGTCTGTCGCCGATGACACATCCTCCCGGATGTTCCATGGTCACATAACCGCATCTGCCGAGCAATGCTCCCAGCAGACACAGCGATGAGCGCATACCGGTAATGGCTTCTCCGCGCATTCTCCTTGCCTCTGCTCTCTCACAGGGCAGGTCATCTCTGCCTCCCGGCTGTACCCGGATTCCATTCTCCTGCCAGTGTACCATACATCCCAGTTCCCGCAACAGATGTACGAACCGATGCACATCCTCGATCCTCGGGCAGTTCTGAATATAGGATACTTCATTGGTAAGAAGCGTTGCCGCCAGGATCGGAAGTGTCGCATTTTTAGACCCTTGTATGCGTACCTTTCCCTGCAGCGGCATGCCGCCCTGTATGCGGATTCCCTTCATACAGCACCATCCCCATTTTTATGATAATCTTATTTTATGTAGGAAGGCACTGTTTCGTACCATGTCTTCTAAATATGCATTTCTACAACTCTTTTAGCTGGATCCTCCGCGCCACACTTAAGACCAGACCGATCTCCGACAAAAGGAACAGTGCCGAAGAGCCGCCGTAACTGATAAACGGCAGGGAGATTCCGGTGTTCGGAATGGAGTTAGTCACAACCGCAATGTTCAGGATCGCCTGAATCGCGATGTGTCCCATAACACCTACCACCAGCATGGCACCGAACAGATCCGGTGCATTGTTGGCAATGACCATCATCCGCCACAGCAGCATAATGAACATCAGAATAATGGCAATCGCTCCGAAGATTCCCAGTTCCTCACAGATAATGGAGAAGATCATATCGTTCTGTGCCTCGGGCAGAAAGCTTAACTTCTGCATGCTTTGTCCCAGTCCCTTGCCCCAGATGCCTCCGCTGCCGATGGCATACAGTGCCTGTAATGTCTGGAATCCTTTGTCCTGCGCCTGACTCTCCGGATTCAGCCATGCCTGGATTCTTGCCAGACGGAAGCCTTCTATTTTATCCCCCATCTGTACTACTAAAAATACCAGCAGCGCGGCAGCGGCTATCACACTTAATCCCATAATGATAAATTTCTTGTAATCCGGGCTTGCCACAAATACCATCAGGATGGCAATACCCATAATAATGATTGCAGAGCTTAAGTTATCCGTAATGAGATATACGCATGCCGCGATCGGCAGAGGTGCTGCCATCATAATGATAAATCCCCTCATGGTGCGGACGCTTTTTCCCATCTTGCATACCAGACTTGCCAGGAACAGGATCATACACAGCTTTGCCACCTCTGCCGGCTGTAAGTTAAAGCCGGTATGTGGAATACCGATCCATCGTCTTGCACCGTGGGAACTGATACCTAACGGTGTCAGCACCAGGAAGATCAGTACCATGGAGACCACATAGCCCAGTGTTGCGAACCTCTCCCAAAACGTATACGGGATATTGGCAATGATGATCATGAATACCAGTCCGATGATATTGGCGATCAGCTGTTTTTTCATATAATAGGCTGCATCCCCATAAGTGTCATATGCCTCATAGGAGCTGGCGGAATAGATCATGATCAGGCCAAATCCCAATAAAAACAGTACAATGAAAAGCAGACTGTAATCAAAAAAGTATTCAGATTGTTGTTTCCTTTTACGTTTTCTGCGAGCTTCTGCCATGCCTGCTTTTACTCCTTTATTTCTATACATTATTACTTTCTATTACTATTATTCTGCCAGACCATGCACATACTCTTTGAAAAGCTGTCCTCTGACTTCATAGTTCGGGAACATACCCCAGCTTGCACATGCCGGAGACAGAAGAACCGCATCTCCCGGTACTGCCAGTTCCGTACACAGCTTCAGACATTCATCATAGGTATCCGCGAAACGGATCTTGTCAAAACCGTGCTTTCTAGCACACTCGGCAATCTTCTCTCTGGTCTGTCCGATGAGAACGAGGCATTTTACCTTGCCGTCAAAGCTGTCGATCCACTCGTCATATTCGCTCTGCTTGTCATAACCGCCGCCGATGAGAACCGTCGGCTTGCTCATGGCTTTGATGCCCTGAATAGCAGCATCGGGATTGGTTCCCTTGGAATCGTTGTAATAATCCACACCGCCCTTGGTGGCCACGAACTCAATTCTGTGCTCCACTGCGTGGAAACCGCGGATCACAGTAAGGATCGTCTCCATGGGTACCTGCATGCCCTCTGCGATAGCAATGGCTGCCATAACATTTTCCACATTGCACAATCCTACCAGATTCATATCTTTATGAATATCCATCAGCTCGTGCTCTTCGCCGTTTACGCTCTTGATGATCTTGTCACCACGCAGGAAATAACCATTTTCCAGTTCATGATGCGAGGAAAACAGTACCGGGGCGGCAGGACATCTGTCGGCGAAATCTCTGGTATAATCATTGTCATAATTCAGCACACAGATATCTGCCTTCGTCTGATGGGAGGCCACTGCTTCCTTAGCTGCCACATAGGCTTCCATGGTGTGATGTCTGTTCAGGTGATCCGGTGTGATGTTCAGAATTGCGGATACCACCGGATGGAAGGTATGTATGGTCTCTAACTGGAAAGAACTGATCTCTCCCACAGTAACACTGTCCTTCGAAGTCTTATCCGCTTCCAGGGTATAGGGATTACCAATGTTACCTACCACAAAAGTCTTATCCTCACCGAAGTGTGCCTTCATGATCTCACCGGTGAGTGTAGTGGTCGTCGTCTTGCCGTTGGTACCGGTAATGGCGATCACTCTGCCCTGCTCCGCAAGGAATCCCAGTTCGATCTCGCCTAAGATCTGTACACCGCGATCTCTCATACGGTTCACCAACGGAATATCCGTAGGTACTCCGGGACTTAAGACTGCTGCCTGAATACTCAACTCCACATTTTCAGGAAGCTCTCCGGCGATGCAGACCGCCTGGCTGCCCTCCGGAAGCTTTGCCTCCAGATCTTCCCCTGTCAATTTATCACTGCTGTCATACAGAACTACGTCTGCATTGTATTTTTCCAATAAAGCCACTGCACCGATCCCGCTGATGCCGGAGCCGATGACCAGACATTTTTGTCCTTCTAACATTTTCCTTACCATACCTTTCTGTAAAAGTCCATCAGTTCATTATAACGCATTCCCGGCGAATGGGGAAGAGAAAAATAGAAGCCCTCCAACATATATATGTCAGAGAGCTCCGGTTCATTCCACTGTTTTATAACAAATCACATATATAGCATACCGATTCCAAGAATCATGCCTTATGCTTCCACGATGAGATATCTACCGTCTCCGATATCGAATACTTCATCCGCTTCCAGGATCTCATCATCCACAGCGCCATCCACGTCCATGCCGGCTTCATCGAAATACTCGATGACATCATCCACAGAATTTACCACGACTGCCATGCACTCCTCCAGAAAATCTTCTGCCTCATCCATAGTTTCTGCTACCGGTTCCGGAAAAAGCTGGAGCTGTTTGTCCAGGAAGCATTCCAGTACCGCATCATCATATTCACGCATACTATTACCTCCAAATTCTTACGAAAATGTCTTATTTATTCTCATCATAATATGGATATGTAGTTACGTCAATTAGTAATTCGATGTGGATGTAAATTGAGAGTTAGTGAAATATCCCCGTAGCCCTTGGCAGGGTATAAGAAACGCGACACGCTCGCGCTCTGTCGCAGAACGTAACGGTACATAAGCGGTCACAATACGACCGCTAAGTACCGACGTCTGCTTATTCTTATACCCAGCCGGGGCTACTGTTTTCCTTTAAAACAACCCTAAACTAATGAAAATAGTGGAAATTGAGTAGAAAAAAGTTCTTTAGAAGAAGCAATTCCTCTGTATCAGATCTTTTCTGTAATTATAGAGGAAATTATTTGCTCCCAAGACAATAATTCCACCATTTCCTGTTATTTGATGGATTTTAGCGGAGTCAGTAAACAGAACGCCCACGGCGGATGGAATGTCCTTCCGAGGATGTTTGTCGAAGGGTGTTGATATTTTCTTGAAAAGTGTTGAAAGACAGGGGGAAAGCGGACACGATGTCCGCGTCAGCCGATTCGCGCCATGGAGGGCGCGTGTAGGCGACCCCGTAATGATGAGAACTGTTTATCACTTTTCGTAGAAAATTCACACCCGGAGACCTTACATCGAGGAAGGATGTTCCGTTCACCGCGGGCGTTCGTGGGGGTATGGCAGTCCTACGTTACGAGCCATGCTCTCAATTCATTCGCAATACTTCAGCAGATCCAGTGGCTGTGCGATAATGGCGTCGGCGTGGCCTTCTTCCAGCTCCGCACGGTCACGGAAGCCCCAGAGGACACCTACGGTGAAGGCACCTGCTGCCTTGCCGGTCTTCATATCTGTGGCAGTGTCTCCCATGTAGAGCACTTCGTCTGCGGTGAGACCGAACTGGTCTAAGATGCGGAAGACTCCGGCGGGATCGGGCTTGATGGGCACGCCGTCCACCTGTCCCTGCACTACATCAAAATATCCCTTGCCAAACAGGCTCTCGATGACATCCACGGTGGCATGGTGGGGCTTATTGGAAAGTACTGCGATCTTCATACCACGTTTCTTCAACTCTTCCAGTAGCTTTGGGATTCCTTCATAGGGCTTCACCTGATACATACAGTTCGCCTGGAAGATCTCCTTGTATCTGGCATAGGCTGCCTCAAAATGGGTAAGTTCCGTATCGCCACCCTTGATCAGTGCCCGCTTTACCAGATTGGCGGCACCGTCTCCCACAAAATATTTATAATCCTGTACCGAGAAAGGTCCATAGCCGAATTCCGCCATAGTCTTGTCTCCACTGTATTTCATACTCATGATAGAATCGGATAAGGTTCCGTCCAGGTCAAAAATTGCTGCTTTTATCATATGAGTGCTCCATTCTTCCGATACTTATTATATAATCTCACGAATTCGTGCTATCGCACCAGGCATCCTGCTTTGCAGGATATTCGTTCACTAATAACGTAAATTTACTATACTGTCTGCAATCCATGCAGTTCCTGATAGACTCTTCCCACGGGAAGACCTACCACATTATTGTAATCACCCGCGATACCGCTGATATACCGGGCACAAAGCCCCTGAATGCCATATGCTCCAGCCTTGTCCATCGGATCCCCGGTAGCCACATATTCCCGGATCTGTGCATCGGTCATGGGATAAAAATGCACTGTGGTCTTCTCATGAAAAGTCAGCGTCTTCCTCTCACCATTTTCCTCATAGAGGATCGTCACGCCTGTGTATACCTCATGTCCTCTGCCCTGCAGCATAGTAAGCATGGCTACCGCGCCTTCCATATCCGCAGGCTTACCCAGGATCTTACCGTCGCAGGCGACCACGGTATCGGCTCCCAACACAACATTATCTGTTATAGTAGTTTCTCCACTTGTCTGTTCCGGATTGCAGACATCACAACCTTCCTGCGTTCGGTCGGCACTGTGATCCGGAACCTGACAGGCATCACTACCTGCAAGCTTCTCCCACACCGCTTCCGCCTTCTGCGCCGACAACTCTTCCACCACTTTCGCAGGCTCTGTGGATGTGATCTTTTCCTCGGTCTCGCTAACCACAACTTCAAAATCAAGTCCTATCTGGGACAAGAGCTCCCGCCTCCTGGGGGAGGCGGATGCTAATATGATCTTCTTATTCATGATGTGTCTCCGGGATAAAAGTTCTGCTTTCGATGGCAGATTCTCCCGCAGCCTCCTTTGCTTTTTGAATGGCCTCCAGACAGAAAGCATCCTGAGAGTTAAACAGCTGCTTTCCTCTCTTGTCCTGCTTCTCATAGTTACCATCCGGATGTAAAATCGAAGCCTTCACATTATCCTTCAGCTGACTGTTCAGAATATGTAGCAATTCCTCCTTCAGTTCCGGGCGATCCACCGGGAAGAGGATCTCCACACGACGCTCCAGATTACGGGGCATCCAGTCGGCACTTCCACAGTAGATCTCATAATGATCATCATTTGCAAAATAGAAAATGCGGCTGTGCTCCAGGAAATTACCGACGATGGAGCGGACACTGATATTCTCGCTGACACCCGGGATCCCCACCTTCAGGCAACAGATACCTCGAACGATCAGTTCGATCTTCACGCCTGCCGCACTTGCCTCATACAGGGCACGGATAATATCCTTGTCGCAGAGGGAGTTCATCTTCGCAATGATATGGGCTTTCTTTCCTTCCAGCGCATAATTTTTCTCCCGCTCGATCAAGTGCAGGAACTTATCCTTCAGCCATAACGGTGCCAGTGCCAGTTTGTTCCAGAACAACGGCTCCGAATAACCGGACAGCATGTTGAACACTGCCGTTGCATCCTCTCCGATGCGTTCCGCACAGGTCAACATTCCCACATCCGTATACAGCTTCGCCGTAGCATCGTTGTAGTTACCGGTGCCCAGATGGACGTATCTGCGGATGCCGTCCTCTTCTCTGCGGACCACAAGGGTGATCTTGGAATGGGTCTTTAATCCCACCAGTCCGTAGATAACGTGACAGCCTGCCTTTTCCAGCATTCTCGCCCAGACAATATTATTCTCTTCATCGAAGCGGGCTTTCAGTTCCACCAGAACCGTAACCTGCTTACCGTTCTCCGCCGCCTGTGCCAGTGCCGCTATGATCGGAGAATTGCCGCTGACACGATACAACGTCTGCTTGATGGCCAGTACTTCCGGGTCTCTCGCCGCCTGACGGATGAAATCCACTACCGGCGTAAAACTCTGGAACGGATGATGTAACAGAATATCACCCTTACGGATCTCCTCGAAAATATTACAGCCTGCGGGAAGTGCCGGCGACTGCTGAGGCTCATACTTCGGCGTCTTTAAATGGTCAAATCCATCCAGTCCGTAGATCTTCATTAATACCGTCAGATCTAAGGGACCGTCGATCTCATAAATATTCTGTGTCTCAATATTGAGTTCCTTTTTAATGATCTTCAACAGCCGTTTATCCATGCCGCTTTCCACTTCCAGGCGGATGGCTTCGCCCCACTGACGCTTCTTTAACTGCTTCTCGATCTCTTTTAACAGATCTGCTGCCTCATCCTCGTCAATGCTTAAGTCCGCATTACGCATGATCCGGAACGGATGGGCACATACAATATCATAATTCAGGAACAGTTTATCCATGTTCCGTTCGATGATCTCTTCTAACAGAATGATCTTGCAGCTCTTGCCCTTGGACGGGATCCGCACCACACGGTTTAAGACGCTGGGCACCTGTACGGTGGCGAATTCCAGTTCCTCATCGCTGTTTTTCTTTCGCACCATGGCTCCGATGTTCAGAGACTTGTTGCGGATCAGAGGAAACGGTCTGGAAGAATCTACTGCCATAGGGGTCAGTACGGGATACACATTTTCCTGAAAATACTGATCCACATATGCAGCTTCCTCCGCCGTCAGCTGTTCATGCTCTCTGATGATATGCAGACCGTTTTTCTCCAGAAGAGGGAGTAAGGAGCGGTTATAAGTGGAATATTGCAGATCCACCAGTTCATGGATTGCCACATGCAGCGCTTTCAACTGTTCTGTGGGAGTCATGCCTGCGATATCCTTTTTGGTATAGCCCGCATTCTCCATATCCTTTAAGGATGCCACCCGGATCATGAAAAATTCATCCAGGTTAGATGCTGTAATGCTTAAAAATTTCAACCGTTCAAACAGAGGGATGTTTTTATCCCTGGCTTCATTCAACACTCTGTGGTCAAAAAGCACCCAGCTGAGTTCCCGGTTGGTATAATACTTGGGATCATTGAAATTGATTTCCATATTTTCCTGCTGCCTCCCTTAAAATTTCTTCTTCTGCCGGATCACTGGTGTGATGCTGTATACTTCTTTGAAAAATTCTGTGTTCGTCTGGAAGAATCCTCTTTCCAGCGTAATATCTTCCTGGGTATCTATTTTCAGGATCAGTTCGTTATCCTGCAGTGTGGCCTTCACACCCTTCATTTTCTGTTTGTGACTGCGGTCCAGGCTGTTGGCCAATCGCAGAATGGCTGTCAGCTTCGCTACAATCAAATAGCTCTCCTTATCCAGTCCCTGGGGACGATCCTGCGCCTGCCCGTAATACACGAAATTACTGTGATTAAAACGCACCACATTAGCTACGATCTCACGCTCCATATGGGAAAGTCCGATCATCTCCGTCGCCATGATAATATCATAGGACGCTTCTCCGATATTGATCATGCTGATATATTTTCCACAGTCATGCAAGATCGCAGCCAGGCGCAGATACAAGCGCTCTCTCTGGCCCATGCCGTGGACCTTTTTCATACTGTCAAAAATCGTGGTGGTGATATGTTCCAGGGTATCCGCTCTCCTGGTACTGCCATTGTAGCGTTTGCTGATATTCATTGCACAGGCGATAATATCCTCCGCGAAATCATGCTCTCCCCGGAGTAATTTATTCTGCTCCGCATATTCATAAGCGATACCATCGCACAATGTGACACCCGGTGCCCAGATCAGCGCCGCTCCCATCAGTTCAGCAATGCGTTTGGTCAGAACCGCACTGATATACACAAGAGGGACTTTTTCCTCCGCAATATCCATCCGCTTTGCAAGCTCCGTGGTTCCTCTGGCCCGAAGTGCCTCCATCAGCTGGTTAAATGCCTTACTGTCCACCATGGCATTTCCGTCTCCCCGCTCATGTGCCTTCCGCACTGCCCAGGATGACAGATAATCATCCACGATAATGATATTTTTGATCTCACGATCCTTAAGATACAGCTTTTTATAATCATCCAGCTGTGCCGTAGCCAATTCGTCCACCAGCTGCTCCATCTGGGTGCTGCCAGCATTCAGATGATTCAACAGCTCCTGTAAACGCAATACACCAAGGCGTAAGTTCTGGGTCGATACCAGAGTATCCTTGTCAAACAGGGATATCTGAATACTTCCGCCTCCAATGTCCAGAATCGCCGTCTTCTCCTCGATGATCCTGCGGAACGTCTCCCCTTTGGAGGCAATCGACTTGTAATCCAAAAATCTCTGCTCGGAGTTGCTTAAGATCTCTACCCGGATACCGGTGCGCTGCTCAATCTGATCCTGCAGGATCAGGGTATTCTCCGTCTCACGGATGGCACTGGTACCGTATGCCTTATAAGCGATCACTTTATAAGCTTCCATGATCTGTGCGAATTCTTTCAGAGCATGACACAGGTCATCCATTTTTTCATTGCTGATCTTCCCATTGGCATAGGTATCCGATCCCAGATCGATTCTCTGACGGATACAGTCGATCTCCCGCATGGTATTTTTCCCCGAAAAATCAAATATTTTCATGGTGAGTTCGAAACTGCCCACATCGATGGCAGCGAAAGTTTTTACACTCATAGGGTTCCTCACTTTCC
>ERZ1673701.2932-NODE-2932-length-12330-cov-20.411161_pt1 | contig 12330 bp, 8 predicted proteins | sample MGYA00580231_ERZ1673701 | MGnify/ENA primary metagenome ERZ1673701 (study PRJEB41218, sample SAMN15661798) | gut metagenome | host: Homo sapiens | place: Canada: London | collected 2015-08-20/2019-03-30 | study: EMG produced TPA metagenomics assembly of...
CAACTGTGCTGGCCATGGTCATGGCTCTGGCACTGTGCACCACCGCGTTCGCGGCTGGCCCCATCACCGAAAACGAAAAGGCCAAAGTTCCCACTGCTGAAACCGGTGACACTGTGGCTGCCGATGTGACTTGGAACAACACCGGGAAGGCCCTGACTGCGACCAAGTCTACCAATAGCCCTATGGATACCTATTGGACCGCTAATGGCGAGGGCCTGTATTATGTCTGGAACGCCGACATGGCAAAGTTTGTCCAGATTACCAACAATGAAAAGGCCGTTATTGAGGCTGGCTACGACAAGACCACCAAGCTGGTTCTGGACAAGAACGCCGTTGCCGCTACCTGCACTGACGCTGGTTCTCTGTTCAATGTGTACAGCAAAGTCGATGGCTCCGCTTCTTATGTCCTGGTGAGTGACGTTGTTGCTTACAATGCCAAGCAGACTAAGGATGCTGATAAAATTGCTGAGCCTGACACCAAGTATTTCTTCGGCACCAAGTCCAGCAATGTTGTTGCATACTATGCTGCCGGCACTGGCGCTAATCAGGTTGATTACGCCTTGAAGGCTGGTCATGTTCTGGTCAAGGACGGTACCACCTATGGCACCGCTAAGTCTGATGTATATAAGTGCGCTATCTGTGGCAGCCGCTTTGTTGTCGGTCCCACCGTTGACACTGGTGACCTGAAGTCCGAGTTCTACACCTATGATGCTGCTACCGTTGCTTCCTATGCTAACGAGCATGGCATTCTGCTGAAGAATATCCTGCGCAGCAATGCTACTCTGTATCTGGTTGAGGCTGGCAAGACCACCGGTACCACCCCCAACACCACCAAGCCCTCCCCCAAGACCTTTGACGCTGGTATCGCTATGTACGTCGGTATGGCTCTGACCTCCGTCGCCGGCTCCGCCGTCGTCATCGGCAAGAAAAAGGAGTTCTAATTAAACTCAAAAAAGAGAAGCACCCTACCGGGTGCTTCTTTTTTTGTGCTTAATTATCCCTGGCCTGTCGGCCAGGGATAGTATAGATGATTTTTCTTTTCGGGGTGCTTCTTTTTTTGCGCTTAATTATTCCTCCCCCGGGGTAGACAACCGCAAAAAAGAACCGCCGGGCGGCGGTTCTTTTTTGCATTTCCCGGCTGACACCGGGGCGGATATACGTTACAGATACAGGTAGCTGTACTTGTCGCGCAGGGTGACGATCAGCTTCTCCAGATCGGCGGGCAGGTCATTTTTGCCGGACAGGTCATAGTCCTTCGGCTCGCCGAAGGTACGGACGCGGACCTTGTCGCCGCCCAGGAACAGGACACCGGCATTGTGGCTGTCCACCATGTCCTCGGCGGTCTGGAACAGGGTGAACTTGTCGTGGCAGGGCTCGGAGCTGTACGGGCAGAACTGGGTGCAGTTGCCGCACTCGTTGCACATCTTGTCCACGTGGACGATCTGGTGGCTGCCGTCGGCCATGCGGATGGCCACATTGGCGCGGTTGGGGCAGGAGTCCACGCAGTTTTCGCAGACGGTGGCGCACTGCAGGCAGCGGTCGCCCTCACAGCAGATGCACGCGCTCATCTTCAGAATACCCTTCTTGGCCTCGGCGTCCGCCTTAGTGACATAGGCCTGCTCGGGGATGTCATAGGTGTAGGGCTTGCCGATAACCGCCTCGGCAAAGGCCGCGGCGTCGGCGATGCCCTCCACCACGGTGGCAGGGCCGCGCTTGGCGTCGCCGGCGGCGTAGACGCCATCCACGTTGGTCTGGAAGGCGGGACGGCCCTTCTTGTCCAACTCAATGCCGTTGGCGGCCATGAGTGCGTCGTCCACCTGCTCACCCACAGCGGAGATCACCAGGTCGCAGGGGACGGTGAAGAACTCACCGCTGCCCACGGGGCTGCGGCGGCCGGAGGCATCGGCCTCGCCCAGCACCATCTTCTCACACTTCAGCACACCGTCGGCCTGCTTGACGGGGGCAGCCAGCTCGGCGAAGGTCACGCCGTCGGCCAGCGCCAGCGCCAGCTCGTGCTCGTCGGCGGGCATATACTTGCGAGTACGGCGGTACACGAGGGTCACGCTCTCGGCGCCGCTGCGCTTGGCCAGACGGGCCGCGTCCATGGCGGTGTTGCCGCCGCCCACGACCACGATATTGCCAGCCACAGCGATGTTGCCGGCCTTGACACCCTTCATCCACTGGATGGCGCCGGCCACATCGCCGGCGATGTCCAGCTTGCCGGGCTTCCAGGCACCCACGGCCAGCAGAATGTGGGTGTAGCCCTGCTTTTTCAGCTCGTCCACAGAGGGGGCGGGCGCACCGCACTTGACCTCCACGCCGTACTTCTCCATGAGGGCGATATCCTTCTCAATGGCCTCGTTGGCGATACGGAAGCTGGGGATCACGTGACGGGGCACGCCGCCCAGGCAGCTCTCGCGCTCGAAGATGGTGGTCTCGATACCGGCGCGGCCGCAGAAGTAGGCCGCGGCAATGCCGGTGGGGCCGCCGCCGATGATGGCGACCTTCTTGCCCGCCACGCGCTCCGGCAGCTTGATGGAGGCCATCAGGGCGTTGTAGCCCTTCTGGGCAGCCAGCAGCTTGGTGTCGCGGATGCGGACGGACTCATCATAGAAATTGCGGGAGCACTTGGTCTGACAGCGATGGGCGCAGATGGTGCCGGTCAGGAACGGCAGGGGGTTTTTCTCGGTGATCAGCTTCAGCGCCGGACCGTACAGGCCCTTATTGCACAGCTCCATGTACTCGGGGATGTCCTGCGCGATGGGGCAGCCGCCCTTGCAGGGCGCGGTGAAGCAGTCGATCCAGGGCACGTTCTTCTCACTCTTGCGGCTGGGCAGGGGCTTGATAGGCTTGACGTGGTGCACATCGGTGTGAGAGGCAGTGCTCATGTCGCAGATGGCCTGGGTGTCGGTGCCGTCAAAGGGCTTGTAGGGCATGGGCTCTACCTTCTCCACCATCTGGAGCAGGCGGTTGTAGCCGCCGGGCTTGAGGATGGTGGTGGCCACGGTGATGGGCCAGATACCGGCTGCGAACAGCTTGTCGCAGTTGAAGTACTCCGCGCCGCCGGCGAAGGAGATACGCATCTTACCCTTGAACTGGCGGGAAATGCGGTGGCACATCTCGATGGTCAGGGGGAACAGGCTGCGGCCGGACATATACATCTCGTTGTTGGGCAGCTCACCGCGGGTGGTGTCCACCGGGAAGGTGTTGGAGAGTTTCAGGCCGAACTCCAGACCCTTGCTGTCGGCCAGCGCCTGCAGACGCTCGAACATGGGCACTGCGTCGGCCCACTGCAGATCCTCGCGGAAGTGGTGGTCGTCGAATACAATATAGTCATAGCCCATGCTGTCCAGAATGCGGCGGGCGGTCTCGTAGCCCAGAATGGTGGGGTTGCACTTCACGAAGGTGTGCAGGTGCTTCTCGGTGATGAGATAGCTGGCGATGCGCTCGATCTCATCCGGGGGACAGCCGTGCAGGGTGGACACGGTGACGCTGCGGCTGACGCGGGGATCAATGGCGTCGATATAGTCGCTCTCGGCGGGGAACAGCTCCTTCAGGACGGCCTTGCACTCGCCGAAGATGGCGGTCTTGGTGGCGTCCTTCATGCCCTCGATATAGGTGTTGACCTTGTCGCCCTTGATGCCCTCCAGATCGTAGCCCACGGACATATTGAACACGAAGCCATTGGGATCGCCGAAGCCATATACCTTGCTCAGCACCTTCAGGGCGCACCACGCCTTGATGTACTCGTCCATGGCCTGGGGCACGGTCAGCTCGGTGGACCACTCCTGGTTATAGCCCTCGTCATTGGCCAGGATGCAGGGGCGGGGCACGCAGGCGGCCAGCTCCTCGCCGTCCATCTTCTGGACGGTCTTGACCTCGAAGAAGCGTGCGCCGGCCATGTAGGCGGCGATGATGTTCTGGGCCAGCTGGCTGTTGGGGCCGGCGGCGGGGCCAAAGGGTGTCTCGATGCGCTCGCCGAAGATGGGCAGGCTCTTGCCTGTGGCGTGGTACGCCTTGCGGACGCCGAAGATCTCGCCGGAGTTGGCATATTCGGTGACCACCCAGTTCATCAGGGACTTAAAGGGGATCGGATACATTTTTTCAGACATGGGTCTTCCTCCTTGTCGTTGATTTTATCAATACACCCGGTGGTTCAGGTCGCCCCACAGCTTCTTGGCGGCCTCGAGAATGTGGGCGTTCTCCGCCTCCTCGTCGATGTTCACCAGCACGCGGTCCTTCATCAGGACCTTGCCGGCGGCGATGGTGGTCTGGCACTGGCGGCCGGTCATGCCGAAGATCATGTGGCCGTCGATGTTCTCGTCGCTGAACGGGGTGAACGGCTTGTAGTCCATGACGATGATATCCGCCGCCGCGCCGGCCTTCAGCACACCCAGCTGGTCCGGGAAGTACCGTGCGCCGATCTTGGCGTTGTTCTTGAACAGCATATCCGTGACCTCGCACCAACCCACGTTGGGCAGGCAGTTCTGGCTCCGCTGGGAGCACAGGGCCACCTTGATGGACTCCAGCATATCGTTGGTGTAGGCATCGGTGCCCATGCCCAGCAGGATGCCCCGCTTGTACAGCTGCAGCACCGGGCAGATGCCGATGGCGTTGCCCATGTTGGACTCGGGGTTGTTGACCACCATGGTGTTGGTCTCGCGGATAATGTCCATCTCGGCGGTATTCACGTGGATGCAGTGGCCCAGAATGGTCTTTTCACCCAGGATGCCGTGGTCCTGCAGGCGCTGCACCGGACGGCGGCCGTAGTTCTGCAGGCTGTCGTACACGTCGTTCATACCCTCGGACACGTGGATGTGATAACCGGTGCGGCCATTGTTGGCCTCCACCATGCGATCAAAGGTCTTGTCGCTGATGGTGAACAGCGCGTGGCCGCCGAACATGGCCGCCAGCATGGGATCGTTCTGCTTCTGGCAGTAGGTGATGAAGTCCGCGTTCTCCTTGATGGCCTGCAGGCACTTCTCCTCGCCGTCGCGGTCGCTGACCTCGTAGCACAGGCAGGAGCGCAGACCCAGGCGGCGGCTCTCCTCGCTGATGGTAAACAGGGTACCGGGGATCTCACCATAGCTGGCGTGGTGGTCAAAGATGGTGGTCACGCCCTGCTTAATGCTGTCGATGTACAGCGCGGTGGCGGAAGCGCGGGTACCGTCCATCATCAGGTGGCGGTCGATGGCCCACCAGGTGCCGTCCAGCACCTCGTAGAAGTTGGTGGGGTTGTTGCCCACGATGCTCAGGCCGCGGGCCAGTGCGGAGTAGATGTGGGTGTGTGCGTTGATGAAGGCAGGCATGATGACGCCGCCCTTGGCGTCGACGATCTCGGCATCGGCATATTTTGCCCGCAGAGCGGCTTCCTCACCTACCTCCACGATCTTGGCGCCCTCGTAGGCCACCGCGCCGTGCTCATAGTAGCCCTTGCCCTCGCTGTCGCGGGTAATGAGCCGTCCATTTGTTACCAGAACCATGTGTATTCCTCCTTTGTTTCCGATAGTGTTCGTGTGTTCTCCCCAATATGGCTCTACTCCCCGGTAAACAAAAAGTGCCCCAAACCCTGTTTCCGAGGGTTTGAAACACTCAAGCGTCCGCCGAGTGATAGTTTCAGCCCGTGCGCGAAGCACTTCCTTACAGCTACCAATCTTGGATTGTCATCTGTATTTTACAACGATTTCTCCAAAAATGCAATAGTTTTGTCAGCCAGTTTTTGCCCTTTTTACCCTGCGTTGTCCCGCTGCACCGTGTACCGCTTTCGCTATTTCATGACAAAAAAGCCAATAAATGGAAGTATACTTCGTGGAAGTAAACTTCCCGCTGCGCTATCATCTTCTTATAAAGCGGAAACGGAGGCATTTGCCATGCAGGAGTATAAGGATGCGGTGCGGGAGCATCTGTCAAGCTATGTGTGCCAACTGCGGCAGCGCCGTGGGCTTACACAGGAAGAAATGGCCGAAAAGCTTCGTATCACGGCGCGGGCCTACGGTGACCTGGAACGTGGAAAATTCTGCTTTTCCGCCCCGGCATTGATGGCCCTGCTCCTCATACTGAAGGAAGATGAGGTGGCAGAGCTTCTGAACGACTTTCGCAAAATTACAGAAAAATTAGACGGTAAAGAGGTGGCGTAGCATCCATGGATAAGGGGGATGTGAGCCGCACATTGTGCGGCTTGGGGTTGTTGCCGAGCAGCGTCTGCTATTTTTATATGGCAGAGGCGCTTCGGCTGTCGCTGCGGGAGCCGGACAGGCTTCTGCTGGTCACAAAGCATGTGTATCCGGACGTGGCGCGCTGCTTTGACACAAACTGGAAGTGCGTGGAGCGCGGCCTGCGCCGCGCCACAAACGTTGCCTGGAACACGGCGCCGGAGAAGCTGTCAGAGCTCGCACATCGACACTTGACGGAGAAGCCTTCTGTTTCAGAGCTGTTGTCTTTGTTGACGATCTACCTGCGCGCGGAAGAGGAGAACTGAAACCGGTCATAGGGCAGAAAGCCCCGGCTCTGCCGGGGCTTTCTGCTTTGTACGTATTTCTTCACGGATAAAAAGCCGCCCTCGGGCGGCTTTTTTCTCTGCACAGCAAAACAAGGCTCCCGGGCAACAGATGATATCTGCCGCCCGGGAGCTCCCCTCCTGTCGCGCGGGGCCTGTACCTCGCGCCCCCTACGTTGTTTCATGGTAGCACTCTGAAATCTGGTTTTCAAGAAAATTGGCGATTTCTTAACGGCATCTTAACGGAACATTCACAGATGTACCCCCGCGCCCGGGGGCACACCTCCTTTTATGCACAAAAACGCAGACAACGCTTTCGCCGAATAAATTGTAACCGAATTATGAACGGCTTTTGGCCGCTATCAGCGTCAAAACAGTTTACATAATGACTTTTCGATTTTGACTGGAAAATTTTTCCAGCTAAGTTGTTGCGTTTTTTGAAAATCTCAATTTGAATTGCATAAATGCTGCGTTACACAAGAATTACGCTTCACAGGCGTTCAGATAAATTGCGTAAATTACTGGTAAATTATGGAAGAAATGGAAATTATTTCCATTTCCGGGCGATTTTTGACGGCGCGGCCGCGCTGTCTCAAAAATGGAAATAACTGGAAACAAAATCCGTAAAAATTTTTACAACATAATGATGTTTACGTTGTAAACACTGTCTCGGAGGATGAAGCCGAACCGGACACAAACAAATTTTTATGGAGGAAACAAACATGAAGAAGATCATTGCAACTGTGCTGGCCATGGTCATGGCTCTGGCACTGTGCACCACCGCTTTCGCGGCGGCTGTTACTGGTTATACCGGCTATACCAGAGGCGGCGACAAGCTGATGAAGAACACCACGGAAGCTGAAAGCTTTTCTGTGGAAGCTCACGAGGCTGCGTTCAACAAAGCCACCGGCGCTGGTAATGTTGCTTACTACACTGTAAGTGGTGCCACGGCTAGCGAACACGCTGACTACAACGGTGATTACATCAAGGCAGACAAGACTGATTTCGATCTGCAGCTCACCAAGTCCGGTGCTTCCACACTGTACCTGAAGCACGTTAATGATGGTGCTGGCTATGTTGCCAAGGTTGAGGCTTTCACCAAGATTGGCGATAAGTGCGGCCAGCTTGATGTTGATGCCGATGGCACTTACTATGTGAACACCAGCAAATATACCGATACTAATAGTGTCACCAAGGACGCTGGTGAGGTGTACTTTATGGCCAGCGATGCGAACGGGGCTGTGTATGTCCTGCTGAACGGCAAGCTGGTTTCCGTGACGCTGGCTGGTGAGCAGACTCTGGTTGGCCACACTTGGGTTGCTGTCGAGAAGGATGGCAAGGTCGTTTCTTACAAGTGCTCTGACTGCGGCACTGTTGCTTCCATCTACAAGACCTATGCTGCCGCTAAGGCTTCCGGTCTGAAGAATGTTGAGGCGTTTGTGAACGATGATGGCGAGACCATCTACCTGGCCTACACCGATGGCAAGACCGACAACACCAAGCCCACCGACACCAACAAGTCCCCCAAGACCTTTGACGCTGGTATCGCTATGTACGTCGGTATGGCTCTGACCTCCGTCGCCGGCTCCGCCGTCGTCATCGGCAAGAAAAAGGAGTTCTAATTAAACTCAAAAAAGAGAAAGGCCCGCTGGGCCTTTCTTTTTTGCGCTTAATTATCTCTGGCCTGTCGGCCAAGGATAGATAATATCTCACCCCTGACTGGGTGAGATAAATATATAACCCTCCCGCTGCCGCGGGAGGGATAGTAAAGATTGTTTTTCTGCGGGACCTTCCTTTTTTACGCTTAATTATCTCTGACCTAACGGCCAGGGATAATTTAGCCCCTTCCGAGCTTGAATAACAAAAAGGCACCCCTACGGGGTGCCTTTTTTGGGCCGTCGGGGACGCCGGCCCCTACGGGTGTTCAGTGGGAACCTCTGCATGCAGGCGGATGTGGGCTTCGGCCCCCTCCTTTTGAAACCACCCCCAGGGGGAAGAGAACCGCAAAAAAGAACCGCCGCTCGGCGGTTCTTTTGTGGTTCTCCCTGACAGGGGAAGGCTTCTCTCGTTCACTTCGCTTTTCTGTGCCTGCGGCGGCGCTTGGCCTTTTCGCGGGTGCAGTGGAAGGGCTCGTTCTCCCGGGCGGCGGCAAAGGCGGCTCGCTCCGGGTCGGTCAGGGGCGGCACCACGCGGCGACCCTGCCAGCTGCCGTCCTCACGGTGCACCACGGACATCCGCACGGGGAACAGACCGTGATTTTCACAACGGAACACACCGTAATACACGTCGCCCTGCGGATACCACGACTCCACGGCCCCGGGCTGGCGGCACAGGGGGCAGGGCACGATGCGCGCCTGACGGCTGTTGAGCAGCTGCTCACGCTCCGGCAGCGGTGTGATCTTCTGCCGGGGCTGCTTGGGGTACGTCTCACGGCTGAACTTAACGCCGCGGCGGCGCTTATGCTTGGCTTCAGCCCGGGGCGCGGTGGACAGCAGAGAGCTCTCCGTCAGCCACGCGGTGATCAGCGCCGCGTACAGCGCATCGTGCAGGGCGTTGTGGAACTCATAGATCAGCGGCAGGCCGCAGTACTCCGCCGCCTGCTCCAACGCTATACGCCTACCCAGGCCGATCTCCAGCGTCCGGCAGAAGGCAGCCTGCAGGTCGATGCACGCCGTGACCGGCGGCGCGGGCAGCTTCCAATAGGCGGCGTTGGCAGCCAGCACGCCGTGGTCCTGGGCACCCCACTCGGCCCACAGGGTATCCTCGCCGCACCAGTCCAGAAACGCCTGATACGCCGCGGGGAAGTCCAGCTCAGATGTCAGTGCCTGGGCGGATTCCGGCAACTTTTTCGCCACAGGCGACAGCTTTCGGTAGATGGACGGCCGGATGTGGGCGTTGAATGCGTCCACCACGGGGCCGCCGGGGCGCGCCAGCCGCACCGCGCCGATCTGAATGATCTCCTCCATGCGCCGCCCGCCAAAGGGCTGGTTCCATTCCAGATCCAACACGATCACGCCGTCTTACCTCCTTGCGGAAAAAGTCATATTAGATGTATTATACTCCCATGCTGTCGGAAACGCAAGGGAAACAGGGAGACGCCATAGGCGTCTCCCTGTTTCCCTGCCGTGCAGCTGCCCCGAAGAAAAGCGCGTCAGACGGTGGCGTCCACCGGGATTCGCTGGCGGTCCACCTGCACCCAATGGACGCGGACGCCGCCGCCGGGCTGCTCCGTGGCGCAGAACACCACGCCGCCCATATGGCCCTCCACCGGCACGCCGCCGCTGAACAGCGCCGCAAAGCGGCGAATGTAGCCCGCCAGCTCGCCGATGGTCTTCACCGGCAGGTCGGGCGCGAGATAGTCAAAAAACTTGTGCATACGGCACCTCCAATATCATGAATTCAGTGTTCTTCCTTTGACTGTACCCATCTTACCAAGTTTGCTGTCCGAAAAAACGGACAGTTCTTCGGCGCACTTGTGCTTTTTGTTGACGTGTGGTACAATGTGCGGGAGAAATTGAGCCAGGAGGTGGCCGCCATGACCGAGATGAATACCGCGCCGCAGCTGGCCCCGCGGGAGCGATGCACCGGCTGCGCCGCGTGCTGCAATGGCTGTCCCAAGGGCGCTATCCGCATGGTGCCGGACCGGGAGGGCTTTCTGTACCCGCAGGTGACCGACGGCTGCGTCCAGTGCGGCCACTGCACGCATATCTGCCCGGTGCTGAAGCAGCGGGGGCCGCGCACCGAGCCGGCAGCGTTTATCGTCTGGAACGGCGACGAGGCCGTGCGGCGTAACTCCACCGCCGGCGGCGCGTTCTCCGCCCTGGCGGAATACGTGCTGGAGGGCGGCGGCGTGGTGTTCGGCGCGGCACTGGACAGCGGCCTGCGGGTCAGCCACATCGCCGTGAAAAACCGGCACGATCTGCCCCAACTGCGGGGGAGCAAGCCGGTGCAGAGCGACGTGGGTGAGAGCTATCAGCAGGTACGGCTGTATCTGGATCAGGGCCGGCAGGTACTGTTTTCCGGCACGCCCTGCCAGGTGGACGGCCTGTACCGCTATCTGGGCGAGCACCCGGAACGGCTCATCACCTGTGACGTGGCCTGCAGCGGCGTGGGCAGCCCCGGCGTGTGGGAAAAATTCGTGCGCTCCATGGCGTACATCAAGCAGCAGAAGCCCCTGTCCGTGGACTTCCGCGGCAAGTTGAACGGCGAGAGCACGCGCCGCTTCCATGTGACCTTTGAAAACGGCGGGCAGTACGACGCGCCGCTGCTGCGGTCTGAGGTGGGACGCGGGCTGGCGCGGGGTATGTTCCTGCGGCCCGCCTGCCACACCTGCGGCTATACCAGCACGGACCGTACCGGTGACCTGACGCTGTGCGACATGACCGGCGGCGCCATCACCCCGGAGGAAAAGCGCCTGGGCGTATCGCTGCTGCTCATCAATACCGCTAAGGGCGCCCAGATGTTTGACAGTCTGCCGCTTCACCGCCGACGCTGCGGCCTGGCCGAGGCCGTGGCCGCCGACCGTGCGCTGCGCTCACCTACGCCGGTATCCGTGGATCGCTCCCGGTTCTTCGACGCGCTGGAGCAGGAGCCCTTCCGCCAGGTCTGCGCCCGGTTCCTGTCCGCCCTTCAGCCCCGCGAGCACGCCGGCAAGCCGCTGAAGGAACTGCTGGGCAACGTCCGCTTGCCCTTTGGAAAGAGGAAACAGAAATGACGAAAACGCTGCTGCACACCTGCTGTGCGCCCTGCTCCGTGGCCTGTATCCAGCTGCTCCAGGCCGAGGGTATCGAGCCGGTGTCCTATTGGTATAACCCCAACATCCACCCCTATCAGGAGTACAAGGCCCGCCGCGACACACTGATGGCCTATGCGCCGTCTGTGGGCGTGGAACTGATCGTGCAGGAGGACTACGGCCTGCGGGATTTTTGCCGCGCCGTGGCAGAGGACATCGATCACCGCTGCGGCCACTGCTATCGCCTGCGGCTGGAGCAGACCGCCCGCTATGCGGCTGAACACGGATTTGAGAGCTTTTCCAGCACCCTATTTGTCAGCCCATACCAGAACCATGAGTTGCTGCGTCAAACCGCCGAGGAGGTGTCCGCGCAGTACGGTGTTACGTTTCTGTACCGCGACTTCCGCCCCGGCTTCCGTCAGGGGCAGCAGGAGGCCCGCGAGCTGGGGCTGTATATGCAGAAATACTGCGGCTGCGTCTTCAGCGAAGAGGACCGCTACGCCAAGCAGATCAGCAGGGATATGCAGAACCCGGAAAAGCATCTGTAAGTTAACAATAACATATATTATGGTAAACCCCAACCGGCTGCGTAAGAACACGGCCGGTGGGGTTTTTCTGCAGGCAAAGCAAGGCTCCCGGGCAACAGATGATATCTGCCGCCCGGGAGCTCCCCTCCTGTCACGCGGGGCCTGTACCTCGCGCCCCCTACGTTGTTTTATGGTAGCACTCTGAAATCTGGTTTTCAAGAAAATTGGCGATTTCTTAACGGCGTCTTAACGGAATATTCGCAGATGTACCCCCGCGCCCGGGGGCGCACCTCCCAAAGCCGCCCTCCGGGCGGCTTTGGCGCGGTTTGATAATCGCCCGCCCGGGAGAAGAAAACGTCCCTACCGTGGCTGGGGCAAGCCTCCGCGTAAGCCTCCGCGCCAGCCTCCGCGCCGCCGGGACGGCGAAGCTCCTTTTACGCACAAAAATACAGACAACGCTTTCGCTGAATAAATTGTAACCGAATTATGAACGGCTTTTGGCCGCTATCAGCGTCAAAACAGTTTACATAATGACTTTTCGATTTTGACTGGAAAATTTTTCCAGCTAAGTTGTT